>OGXX01000610.1_pt1 | contig 39591 bp, 33 predicted proteins | sample 1576301 | NCBI WGS metagenome assembly OGXX01 (sample SAMEA3541469, study PRJEB24748) | human gut metagenome | biome: human gut; feature: human-associated habitat; material: faeces | place: China | collected 2012
TCGACAGGGGTCATTCTTATTTCGCCCGCAAGGGTCATTCTTATTTCGCCCAAAGGGGTCAGTCCCGCGTGCCCGAAGGGGTCAAACGCACGCGCCTTTTCCAGGTGGCATCTTTATCTCCATTTCGGTTGGAAATCATGGGTTCAAAGATTGCGAAAACAAAAATCGCCTGTTACACGCTGGCTTGCCATTTTCGCACTGCTCACCTTGATAAGCGCGTTGGTCGCTATCTTTCATTGGATTGGTACATATACACATTCACCGATTGGCGGCATCCACGGCAAGATCGGCTTTGTGTTCCTTGCATTGGCAATCGGACATACTTTTAAACGCATAAAATTCTTAAAAAGAAAAGCCTATCCGAAACGAGCAGGCTGAAAGACGGGACATGAGTCTAACATCTTCTTAGTCCACGCTTAGGTTTAGGAGATTGTAAGCTAAATCCTTACCAAGATTGAACGCTGCGAACAATTCCTTTGGGAAAATTGTGTTTTTATACCCATTCTTTTCACTCTCACAAAACACCTCTACCAAATACTTTGAATAGTCACGGAATTGGTATGTGTTGTAGGCGCATATACGTTTTGGTGGAGTAAATATATGCCCCACGAACATATCAATGTTGTCCATAGCTCCTTGTGGAGCGTATTCCGGTAAAGTATTCATTGTGTAGATGGTAACGGTTTTCATTTTCTTAGGAGCGAGAGAGCGGTAGCCGGTTTCATATGAGCCATAAGGATAGCACAATCTTTCGAGAAATGATTTCATCTCACCTGTTATGTCCCTAAGATATATAGGTGACGCCAATACAAGCATGTCAGAGTTTGAGGCTTCTTGTAAAACCGGAGTCAAGTCGTCATGCAGGTCGCATTTCCCATAACTTACGCCTCCCTTTAGTTTGCAGGCGAAGCAACTGACACACCCTTTGAAGGAGAGATCATACAGAAATATGGTCACTATCTCTGCCTTTGGGTAGATATCTCTGATACCTCGTGCGAAAGCATCACACATTTTTGAAGTATTGCCGCTCTTTCTCGGACTTCCATTTATGATTGTTATCTTCATATCTCGGTTGTTTTTCGTTAATTTTGTAGTGCAAAATTAGGTGAGAATCAGCGGTAAAGCAACAACTTACTAGTTGGTTTGGCCCTTACCGAAAGGTTTGTTTTGCACAAAACCAACAAGTTCCGACATCGATAAAATGGCAAAAAAATTGGACTACGAATATTGCAAGGCCGCTCCCATGCTTGAATGGATGGGTAACAAATGGGCTTTGGTGGTGCTCCTGAAAGTTTCGGAGAATGAGCCTGTAAGGTTCAACGAACTTTACAGAACAATCCCGTCTATATCAGAAAAAGTTCTCTCGCAAGTCCTGCGACAACTATACACCGACGGGATTCTTGACCGTCAGCTCTATCCCGATGTGCCTCCGAGGGTAGAATACTCGGTCTCCGATTTCGGTAAGACGCTATTGCCTCTCGTCCAAAAACTTATAGATTGGGGGCACAAGAACTTCGATACGATAATAAAACATCGACAAGACCGAGGAACGCAAGGAGTATTATCCCGCCAGTGAGATTGAAAGGAATTTTTGTATTTTTGAAAAAGAATCACATTGTTAAATTGAGTGAATTGGATTATATGATTTGCAATAGTCCGCTAACTTTGCAAAAGAATACGAAACGGCATATGCTTCGTACATTGATTTTCAAATCAGATAAACATAAAATGAAACTACAGATTAAATCGATCATTACCCTTGCTGCGGCGTCAGCAGTGATAGCGACAGGATGCTCCGGCACTAAAACCAACAGCGCAGATGTGGCAGAGAGTGCAACATTGGAAACCGTGACGAATGCAGATATCCGGGGTCAGTGGTACATAGAAAACATTGTATTCAATGATTCGGATTATGTACGGCCGGAAGAAGCTGTGCCCGGTGTCCGCCAATATATCAGTTTCGAGGACAGCACATATTTCATCCAAACCAACTGCAACACAATCTCAGGGCCCTATACCGTAAAGGGTGATTCCATAACTCTCGGCGACGGAGCCATGACCGAGATGGCTTGCGACAACATGGCTACAGAGGACGCTTTGCGCAGGATCCTGCCACAGATATCCACAATAGATGTTCAGAACGATTCGGTGATTCGGCTCAATGGAGCCGCCCCGGCTGAATGTATCCTGCTTCGTAAAGCAACCGAGATGAAATAATCCCGGCCTCTACATCACATCTCCACCAAATAAGTTGCAGAATCCCTGTTTATTGAATTGATAGTACATTTCGATGCGCTCCGGCGTGTCGTTTTCAAGCAATAAAAGCAACTCTTTTGCAAATTCGAGCGTTGCAGAGCCGTTGGCAGTCACGACGTTATTGTCACTCACAGCTTGGGCATGTATATATCCCTCAGCGTTTGTGTAATTGGTGCCGCCCCACAATTTCAGTTGCTCCAGACCGTTGCCGGTATGCTTTACTGAGTTGAGAAATCCATGCTTTGCCATAAACGACGCGGCATTGCATATTGCACCGACAATCTTGCCTTTCGCAATGGCATGCCGGACAATTGGCACAACCTGATCTGCAACAGATGTATTCCATCCGAAGCCTCCAATCAGCACCAATGCCGCATAATCATCCGGCATCGTCGCAAATGAATAATCAGGCATAGTAAGAAAGCCGCCGATGGATCTGACTGGCTCCAAAGCCGGAGCCACCACCTTGTTGACATATTTGGGATTATCCTTCATGGCAAATTCATCGGAAGCAATAGCCTGTGAAAGATAGACTGCCTCATGCGCCGCATAGTCGGGCAAGAGGATATACAGAATTTCGTTGCTCATGGATTATGTAAAATTAGTTTATCAGATTTTCATGAACGAACTCTCCATTTATCCAAAGGGTGGCCTCACTGCCTATGAACCGGAGAAGTAAGTAATTGGGATCAGTGGGACCACCGGGAAAATGATTGATATACCAGTCCTGCCACATTTTTTTGCGAATTGAATCGTCGGTAACTATTTCAACAGTTCCGCGCAAAGCGACACTGTCGCCGGCTGAGGAATAGCATAACCCGGCTTTGGGATTCATCCTGAAATCAGCCACTTTCTCCGAATCGGCTCCCGTTGCCATCCACACCTCGTTGCATCCTGATGTATGGCCCTTTGCCATAGGCACGGGGCGAGGAAACCCGCCAGAATTGATTGAAGCCACTATGACTTCATTGCACTGGGCCAACAAATCAACAGCCTTTTCAACAATTGTTTTCCCGTCCTTCTGCTTCCATCGTTTCAGATGCGGGAAGAATTGGCGCATCTGCTCCTTGGCCTGTTCGGGAGTGAGATTCCACCCCGTATGCTCATTCATCTGATCTGTAAACTGTGCGCAGAAATCAATCATCTGCTCCATAGTCATATCCTGAGTGAACTTGCCATCTTTGTAGCAATAGACGCAGTAATCCTCGTTGCGGCTACCGTCGGCGTTTGTTCCCTTGATGCCGTCATTCAGCGGCATACCGCAACTCTGACAGAATTTTTGTCCCATATTATATTTTCCTTATTTATTCTGCGTAAAGTTAGCTATTATCCGTCAATTACAACACTCATTTGAATTATAAAAGTGTGGTGATTGAGCGACATCACGCTCAACCACCACTTTAGAAATTGTTTAGTGACCTATATTCTTCTACTATGACATAGTATCAGCCCTGTGAGTTACTGAAATTATCCTTGAACAATAGATATTTATCAGGCGATCAGAGCAGATCTTCTCTTTCGGTAATTTCGGCATCGGTCGATGTATAGCCCTCAAGACTACCTTCCTTAGCCTGAATACAGATATAGGTCATAGGAATGGAAGAGGTACATTTGAGATTACGGTCACAATTGGTGGAGACCCGTATCACCGAACCTTCGGCAATATCAACCACCTCGCCGTCAATCTGAAATTTACCTTCTCCGGAGAGAATTATATAGTTTTCCTCATTTGCCTTATGGCTGTGGAAAAAGGGAACCGAGACACCTGCAGGCAATGTGCCGAAAGATATTTCACACGATGTAGCCCCGGTCACGTCCTTGACAAACTGTTTTCCTTCGAAGCCATGCAGGCTTCCCACTGAAGCGTGAGCATATCGCTCGCCGCTGTTGATTTTTTTCACTTCGTTCATATCATGCATTAATTTATGATTTATGGTGCAAAGTTAATAATCGGCTGAGCCATTGTCAAGTAGGCACTGGCAGGTGGGTTGGTTACCACTTTGTAACCATTGCTGAGAACCATGGTATTGCAGGAGTAAAAAAATTAAATTGCAAACGATTTTTCTTTTACTTACTTTTGTATTGCAAATATAAAAATGAACTACATGGATAGAAAGACCATTCAGGACGCGATATTCCCAGGTTGCCCGATACGTAACATACTGTCACGCATATGCGACAAATGGTCGCTCCTTGCATTGTATACACTTGAACGCACCGATGGACAGACATTGCGCTTCAAGCAACTTCAAAGAGAAATCCCGGATATATCGCAAAAAATGCTCACCGCGACACTCCGCACACTTGAAGAAGACGGCTTGGTAAAGCGGCAGATATTCGCCGAAGTACCTCCACGTGTAGAATACTCATTGACCAAGCGTGCCAATACGCTGTTTCCACATATATATTCCTTAATCGGATGGGCTTTGGAAAATTTCGAGGCCGTAATAAACGACCGCAGGCAAACTTTTTCATAACTTTGGCTGACGCCTTAGATACTTCCGCTCGGCAAAATTCAAGCGAGCTTGATTTTGCCCTCGCTTATTCGTATCTTTAAACCACAATATATCATAAAATTATGAGAGAAATAGACCCGAAGGATACAACCCGCGCCTACGCTTTTGAGATGTGGATGAAAGCACCTATGCCTATGGTCACTTTATTCCGGAAGCTTGATGTGTCGCGGCTCGTCAGAATCAGCCGCCGTCAACATCTGAAATTCAATATGCTTATGTGCTGGTGTATCGGCCGGGCAGCAAGCCAGGTCAAGGAATTCATGATGCTCCCCGTAGGCGACAAGCTCATCCAGTATGACACTATTGCCGTCAACACCATAGTGGCCAACAGGGAAGGAGAGGTAAGTTCCTGCGATATCCCGTTCTCACAGGACTTAAATACATTCAACGCCGACTATCTCCGGCTCACACACAAGGTCGCCGACTCCTGCGAGAATCACGACCTCGTGGACAGCATGGTCATCGGAACATCGGCATTGGCCCGGTTCGATATTGACGGAGCTGTTGGAATGTACAGCGGCGTATTCAACAACCCGTTCATGATCTGGGGCAGATACTGCAAATGCTGGTTCAAGACAACCCTCTCGGTTTCATTCCAATTCCACCACACCCAGATGGACGGAGCCCATGCCGCCAACTTCCTTGATTTGCTCCAAAAAGAAATCCTGAATATCAGCCAGCACAAACAGATATGATTGAATCCCGACGATTGATTTTGCGGCATTGGTACGAAAGTGACGCTGACGCACTTTACAAATATGCCTCCGACAAGAGAGTCAGCGAACTTGCCCTATGGCCATGCCACACATCCCCGGATATGAGCCGGATGGTAATCAGGGATGTATTCGCACCAAATCCACATACATTCGCCATGGTGCTCAAAAGCTCCGCCGAACCTATCGGTTGCATAGGACTTGTGCCCCAAGGCTCCGAGCACTACCCAACATCTCCTTCCGAACGTGAGGCAGGCTATTGGATCGGCTATCCCTACTGGGGTGCCGGACTTACCACAGAAGCTCTTGAAGCCCTGATCGGATATTGCCGCGACACATTGAGCCTTGCCTCCCTCATTATCACTACCGATGAACGCAACATGGCCTCACAACGCGTAGCCGTGAAATGCGGATTCACACTCACCGACAATTACGTATTCGATGGAATTTCCAGCAAAGCCTACCGGCTATATCTGAAGAAAACGCCAACAGAACTGAGCCCTATATAATTTTATATGGTTCCCCCTTGCCGCAACTCCAGATGCAATATCGGGAACGGTCTGCCCTCTCCGTCAACGGCGTCACGTCCCGCCACTGAAAAGCCATGCTTTCTGTAAAATTCATACGCACGGAGGTTCTGCTCATTTACATCAATCTTACGGATCCCCTTGTCCTCAACAGCGAACTTCAGCAACATGGATCCATAGCCCTTTCCCATATCATCCGGATGCACAAACAGCATCTCCACCATATCCTCGCCCAACCCTATAAAAGCACACAACTCATCTTTGTCATTCCGTACAGCATACAGATCCACATTAGGCATATACTCCACAGGTATTTTCTTACGATAAAACTCTATATCCTCATCGGAAAGAAAATCATGCGTGGCTTTAACGGAAGCAAACCACATCGCTGTGAGCACGTCATAATCGCGGCTCAGTTCTATTTTTCCATTCTCCATAATGCCAATATCTATTTCAACATTATCACACTTCAAAATTACTGACTTATTTTGACTTCCAAGTCTATCGGAAAGACTTTGCCAAAAATATTTTTGACGGGGATGTTATATCCGGGCAAGTTTTCCGTATCTAATATATAAACGTTATGGAACTCGACCTGCTGACATCCTCATTTCTGGCGCTGCGAAGCAAACTGCACCGCAGCGCACTCAAATTCCTCAACAACGATGAGGATGCCCGTGACGCATTACATGACGCTTACTACAACCTGCTCAAGCAAGGATCCATAAGCTCTGATGCCGAAGCACGCAACAAACTGTTCACCGTGTTGAAAAATGTGTGCATCGACCGGCTGCGCAAAGAGAGAACCCTCCCGCTCGATCAGTCCGAGGCTGCCACATGCACGGTGACGCCCTACACTGATGACGATATCGAATCGCTTGAACACCTGCTTACCGAACATCTCACCGAAGCCCAGAGACATATCTACATCCTCGTCACCCACCACGGCATGGAATACGAGCAGATAGCGGCCAGGCTCGGAATGTCGGTGGATGCTGTACGCATGAATATGAGCCGCACCCGCAAAAAAATAAGGGAAACCTATAAAAAACTGAACGGATGAATACACAGCTTGAAAATATCTCAAAACAGGAACTTGAACAGCTTTGCCGGCTGTACAACGAATGCCGACTGTCAGTTATTGAAGAAAGGGAACTGGAGTATCTGCTCCTCATTACAGGCCACGACTCCGAGCTGATTTCCACCACAAGGCAGATCATGGGTTTGTCCGATGCAATATTTCTGCCGAAGCCTCAACCTGTCTTACGCCGGCGATATAACTTCATAAAAATAGCTGCCTCTGTGGCAATAATAGCTGCTACCTCCCTTACCTATATAGGCATTACTCGCGGCACTCTTCCTGAAAATGAATATATAGCCTACGCCGATGGCCATAGGGTCGATGATCATGAAGCTATGGAGCAAGTCACCGCCGACATGGCCAAGGCCGAAGCTTTCATCACCCACATGGAGGCCATGGAGAAAGCCGAACAGCTTAAAGTACAGAATTTTATCAACCACATTGATGCAATGCCATGAAACGTACGATATTCACCCTCATAATTCTTATAAGTGCGCTCACAGCTTTTGCCAGGCCACCGCGCCTCACCGTGGAAACGCTTTTCGACGGAAGATATAACTCCCACCGGGATGTATCCACATCCATATATAAAAACAACGGCAACTATTACCGCGGCCTGACCATAAAAAAGAAGAATCCCACCATCGTCCGGCAGATCACCGACGCAATAGCTGCCGACCGTAACAGGGCGAGCCAGTATTCCGAGCACAATGACGGTAACGGACGATACACCTCTTTGCAAGTGACCAACAACGGCGCGACCATCCACATTGGCCTCCAGATCGACAACGACGGAAAAGCATTCTTCTTCATCCAAGGCAAAGAGAAAGCATTTAAATAATCTAATCCACATAATATGAACATATTCCGTAAGCTGCTCACAGGAGCGGCCATGCTACCCGTGTGCCTTTACGCACAGGAAAACACCGATTCACTCATTGCAACGTGGGAAAAGACCCTTGAACTCGACGATGTCGTTGTCGTGGCACGTCGTCCGGTTCTGAAATCAGAGCCTGACCGGATTGTCTACACCGTCAAAAACGATCCCTATGCCACAGGACTTGACGGCATAAAAGTGCTGGACCGCATTCCGCGCGTGTCAGTAGAGAATGACCATGTGTCGGTGGCCGGCAAATCCTCCGTGCGATATATTGTCGACGGACACCTGCTGGAGATGTCCGATGACGCCATAACCCTGCTGTTGAAAAACCTACAGTCGTCAGGTATCGAGAAAATAGAACTGCTCACCACACCTCCGGCCCGATATGCGGCTTCGGGCAACACTGCCTATATCAGCATAACCACAAAAAACGAGTCATTGGGAACGCGCGGGAACCTGTGGGGCAGCGGCAATGTGCGTGAAGATTTCAGCTATATGGCAGGAGGCAGCATATCGCACACCACACGGAAAATAGAACTGTCCGCCGACGCCACCTGGCAGGACACCAAAGGGATAAACGACCTGGACCGGACATATGCCTTTGCCGACCATACCAGAATCTCCAGCCGCGCAAACCGTTTCACCAACAGGATATTTTCAGCCAACGGCATTTTCAAATACAAGTTCTCCAATAGCCTTTCAGCCGGGACAATTGCCAATTTCAGCACCTCGCGCCTCAGCAGCACAGTGCATGACCTCACCGTGGATAACTCAGTCTCCTCGATGTCGGTCAACCATTCCCCAGCCCTGCCCGACAACGCGATAACGCTTACGGCTTTTTCGGATTGGAAACTCGACAGCACAGGGAAAATGTTAAGTCTCACTTACAACTATTTCAACAAAGACACCCGGTCTTCATCGGAGGTCATTACGGAAACTGACAACACCTCCGCCTCACATATATCCGACAAAGCCCACAACCTCTACCATATCCATTCTGTAAAATTTGACGCACTGCTTCCTCTGCCGTTTATGAAAATGGAAGCGGGAGCGGCCTATACTTCAATCGGAAACAATACCCAGCTCAACACCGACCTATTCGATTATTCCGAGCACACGGCAGCAGCATATCTGAGCGCTGAGCGCAACTTCTCGTCCTACTTCTACGGCAAAATAAGCCTGAGATATGAACATACCGATGTAAGAGGCTTGCAGAAAACCGGCCATAGCCGCCATGACAACAGCTACGGCCATATTCTGCCGACACTGAACCTAAGTTGGAACAAGGCAGGCGCCGGACGCCTGTCACTCTCTTACGCAATGAACCTAAGCCGCCCTAACTTCAACGACCTCAATCCGTTTCGCTACTACACCACCACAACCGACTACGTTTCGGGCAATCCGGATCTGCAACCGGGCATTTCCCACAATGCCGAAATCAACTACAGCCACAGAGGTGTCTATGCCGTTCTGTATAATTCCTACATCCATAACGCCACCGGCTACATAACCCGCTTCAACCCCGACGGCAGCCAATACACAATCCCCGAAAACTGCATGAACAGCAACAAGACTGGATTATATGCCTCCTATAGCCGGAACCTGACATGGTGGTGGAACATAAAGGCCGGTGGCGAAATATTCTATTCCCATACCCATTCAAAAATCAGCGACTTCCTATCTGCTGGCGACTATGGATGGAGCGGCAAACTTGAGCTGAACACCTCATGGATGCTAAACAGGCAGAAAAACCTTATTCTCAACCTGCACTTCAGCCATTATTTTCCTCGTCACGACAAAATGACCCGATACGAGGCTTTTTCCCTCATCGGCTGCGATCTGCGTTATTCCTTGTTAAAGAACCGTTTGAATCTCTCAGTATCAGTCAACGATCCGTTCGGCTTGAACATCACGAAATCCACATCACACTACAACGACTGCACGGTACACACCCATAATGACATACACTCACACGCCATAGCATTCCGCGCGTCATGGTCATTCGGCGCCGCCAAAGTCAACAACGTTTACCGCGCCCCCAAAGAGCACGAATCCCGCCGAAGCCACTAATCTGATGCGACGAATCAATAGAAACCTGTGCTACAATTATATAAATAGCACAGGCTTCTTATCTTTTTAATGAACCCCTGCAATCTATATCCTCAAATAAAAAATGTCATTAACACTAAACCATAATATTTATCTTAAAACATATAGGCCATAATCTAAAATTGTTATATTTGCGATTATTTTATCAACACAACCAGCCTTCTATATCTGATAATCATGATTCCTGAATTCAAAGTTGACAACTGCGGCCTACTGATAGGTATGTGTTCAGTCCCTTATGGAGTTACGGAAGAAGAATTCTTTAATAACACTATAACCTCCGAATTATCCCATAAATACAAGGAAGGCCGTGCAGGCAGCATCAAACGTAATCAGATAAATAATCCTCAGATATACAATCCCATAGGATATAAAACATTCGGTGACAACAACCTGATGTTTTTCTCGATATTCGACGATTTCTCATATCCTAACAGAGTGTTCCATCCGTTCAACGGCAACGGCAAAGACAATGCCAGATACCAGAATTATGACTACCAGCTTGTTGTAGGACTTAATACCATGCGAGTCGGAGAGGATAACAACCTGCTCGGAGCTTTCGCCCCCAAAATCATATCCGCCTATCCCTTCACATGTGTGACCCGGTTAAAGACCAATCCAATCTTCCTATGCGGAAATGGACTATACTATACAGAACTTATAAAAACCGGAATTCAGTCCATCCTTCATGATTCACCATCCTCCACTATAATATTGAACGGAGTGGGCAGTGACGAGCTCATAGCTGTAAGCTTCGCAAACTCAATGCGTGACATAACCGAAATTGTGTTTCGCATACGCAACCTGCAATTCAAGGAGCTGGAATCATTCGATAAAGAATGGTATGACCAGGTGTACCGGGATTCATTTGCCGCAACATGCAAAGATATTAAAATAGAGGATGCGCATATCTTTTCATCCTCATACTCAGTCAGCGGATATGCAATAAACCGCAACGACATTCCCAAACTACTTCCCGACGACAATTGCCACATCACCTTCACCTGGACAATAAAACCGGGGCATATAGCCAACTTCACAGGCGATCTGTCCCGATGTATGAACAGATTAGGGTTAAATAAAGACGAAATATGGAAAGACAAACTATACGTGACCAACACTAAAGTTTGCCTACCGCTCGACCACAAAGTCCTTGGAGAGGACAGCAAAAGCTTTTTCATAATTTTGGATGAATTACGCGGTCTTGACATCCACAAACGCAACATACGGAAACTCCAGATTGATGTATCTGTTGAAGATGACCACAATATACTTTCAGATTACGTCAAGCACAAAACAATACCTGACGAAGAACTGGACAACCACCCCAATACCAGGCTTACTTTTAAGGAATATGTATATGATCGGGCATTTCTTGTGTCCCTGCGTAGCTATCTTGACAAAACACGTCTATCCAAAGTCATAAAAGAACGCATAATGAAAATGTATCATAACTACAACGACTGCATTCAGGATCCTGCTTTCGCTGTATCATTCATCGGGTTGCGTCCTTTTCTTGATTTCCTTGACGTGACGATAAAAAGATATTACACTGGCGAATCCGATTACAATTCACGCGAGATCCATGAATGGCTTGACTCAATTCTGCGCGATTTTGAACAGGCTTATCTGAACAGGTTCCACCAGAGCAACCGCATGCGCACACTCTCTGATTTCAATATGGAATGGAACGGGGGTATACAGCAGATAATATCCGCCATGGATTATACATATAAGATGCTCATGAAATGCTGCGGTGTTGACAAGCCTAAAAACTTCATGTACATCTCAGGTTACGAACGTATCCATGTTTCGGACCACTCTTACCGCATAAACATGCAGCATGTCACATATCCCGAGCTGTTTGTGACAACTGTATGGAAAGAGATGTTCAATTTTCTACCGCCTGAGATAACCAAAAACGCCGACAAGGACAACATGCCTTTGAAACGTTTTTTCGACAACGATTTTATGTACCGCCTTAAAATACAGATATACAATCACTATCAGTTCAATCCCGCCAATAAGGTACACTCAGCTTTTTTCCATAGCCTCGACAGGGAAGTGTTGGTAAGTTTCATGGCCGATTCATTGGCATTCTATTACGGTTATAACAACGACTTTGAATTATTCCAGTACTGGTATTGGCGTTACCTCATGCAGACACCGATGCTTTATAATCCGGCAAACGCCATTGACAAAAACACATTCTTCCTGTTCATGGTCCGGATTTTGCTTGTCAGGATGATCAGCTCGGAAAACCACGAAGATGCAAAAGACATGAGATTCCAACCATTCGATCCCACCTTCAGCTCCGAGTGGATATGTTATTTTGAAGATGCCCTAACGTTAAGTAAGATAATCTATGAACTGTTGGAGAAATTCAACTATTCACAGCTGATAAAGAATACTTTTTTCAAGATTATCTTCAATACTTATCCTGAAATACGCGTTAAGGCTGAGCAGAAGTATGACGACATTTCTGAGATTCTTGAAAATGCCACTGCAGAAATTTATAGAAACCGCAACAACATCTACAAAAGTTGCATTGACATGTTCAACGAACGTATCATTCCGACGCAACTCTTCGCCGATTCCACCGCCGATTTCATTTATGGGTTCCTATCGGGCTATTTAGTGTATATACGTGACATGGACAGGGATCTTGACCATGATATGAGGGAGCATTTTGAGAAACTGTTGCGCCGTAACGAGAAAGGATATCCGGATATTCCTCAGGAGGATGCCGACATCTTCGGCAATCTGCTTGCCGATCCCTGCGGTGGATTTTTCTGTATTGACGGAATTGCCATCCATCAATATTTTGCAGTGCGTTCCATATTTTATATGACCCTGTTTCATATCTATCATAAAAACATACTCAAACTGATAACTTTAAAATAGCATGGTGATATTAAGCATTGCGGACATGCACATTGTCCGTGACAATGCCCAGTTCTCCACAAGTCTTGAGAATTTTACAAGAACGCTTCGTGAACTTTGGGGCAACGATGGATTCTGGAAACCGGACTTCCTATGTATATGCGGTGATATAGTCAATAAAGGAAACATTGATCTGTTTGGCGAAATGAAAAATTCCGGTGACACCGGTTATGCCGGTGAGGCCATACGTAAAATCGCCAATGCCGCAGGACTGCAAGACCGGTATATCATGATGGTTCCCGGCAACCATGACCTCCACACAAAAGATATTGCAGAAAAGGGAAGCTACATTGAACGCACGGCACAATGGCTTGCAAACAACAACACCCGGATTCCCCACGAAGCCCTGAACGCCTTAACCCCCTATGCTGCATTCCGCAGGAAATTCCTTGTATCCGGTCAACAATATATAGATCCGGGACTCGGAAATCTAAACCAATCTCTTCAACAAGTTTTTTTACCCCAAGAATTAATAGACGCTACAGGATGCAGAGTTTTTGAAAGGGAAAAGATCATTTTTATTGAACTGAACAGCTCATGGTGTGACATCGGCGGAAATTTCCGTTACATCATGCTCCACAGAGTATATATTGACAACCTTTTCCATAAGATTCAGCGGTACAAGCAGAAAGGATATTATATCGTTGCCCTTTTCCACCATTCGTTAAGGCATCTAAGCCCTGATCAATATGCCGAGACCGACCGCACCAACCTCTATGACCAAATTGTGGATATGGCCGATCTATGCCTGACCGGTCATGACCATGGCTATAGATCCAAGGAACCTGACAAGTTGGCCAATAAATGCCAGCAGATATTGAATTCCGGATTTTTTTCTGTCAACAACCCCAGTAAGATATATGATTCAGGCGCAACTTTGATAAAAATAGAGCGTTATAATGAGATTCTATATACCCTCAAACTATGGCGTGAGGCTGATAACAAATGGCAAGTCGACAAACTCCATAAACTTTATTCAACTGCCAACCAACACATAGATCCCTCTATAATAACTAACGGCGAAAAAGCGCAGATACCCTATAGTCTCCAAATACGGCCTGAAACATATCACGGGCGTTTAAATGACCGGATAATTACCCGGCTGTTCGGTTCATGCAATTATTCCGAATTGCCTGTAGCCAAGAAAATACCGTGGAGACATTTTAAAGTACATAAGGACGGCTTTGAAACCTACATAATGGTTCTGGATGCCACAACCTATCCCATTCGTCCACTCCACGATAGTATCCTTAACAACATCGAACACGAGAGCCTCTCGCTTGTTGTTTTTATATATGACGATAGGAAGGACATGCAACGCAATTCCCTGTCAGAATTAAAAAAGATCTTAAAAAGTAAGATTTTTAGAGGAAAAGTCGCCATAATTCCGGCAACCCTCAAAATTTAACCTTTTTTATTTGAACTTACCCGTAGTTATTTTTTAACTTTGCAACCCCTCTTCCGAGTCTATGGATAAAAATAAAAACAAAATTTTTAATGTCATGAATCAGGATTTCACAGATATTCCTACCCGCAGCTACAGCGATAGCGAATACTATGCGAATCGTGACGTTGTGGATTACAACATTACTGAAGCCGATGTGGAATGCTTCAAGCACATTGATAAAATCGTTGATAACTCTCTTGCCGATCCAACCCCCCTCGACATAACAAACGAGGTATATTTCTTCTTATAACAAAGAAATAACTAAAGTATTAACCCAATATTATACAATGTCCATAATCTCATATGAGATTATGGACATTGCTTTTTCTCAGGATTTAGAGGAGTGTAAAGGTGGGAAAAACAAAATGGCAGTCTCACGACTACCATTAAGCTTCAAATACACAATTATCTATAAAACAACTATTTAATACTTAAACTCTTTTCGCATTGAGAGAGGTTAATATTAGCTTCCGGAAACCATCGGATGGCGGAAACTCAATGCAAAGTTAATGCACATATTTTATATTGCCAAATAATTCGGCAGAAAAAGTTCATTCGAAAGCCGTTTTTTATGTTTTTATAACGGCATTCGACAATTTTATCAAAAATAAGTTTCGTTTGACGATCCGCCATTAACACACCGGCCATTAAAGCCGGAAGCATCCAGCCACCTTACGGCGCACAGCTATGAAATTGACCGCCGTCACTGCAACCGTCACCAAAAAACCTGTAGCAACCGTAAGCCAGAGCGACGAACCGTCAAGCCCGATCGACTTCAAAGGCTCACCCCAAGCCTGCGACGCCACGACAACCACAACGAGCGATGCGGCAAGCACACAGAGATTGACCCAAGCCACAATAGTGTAATAACCCCGCGACACCTGAGCCGGAGTGTAACCGAGCATCATAAGCTGATGGAGTTTGTCACGGTTTTTCTGTAACAGCAGGTAAAGGCTCAGAAGCAATATAAACAGGGCAAGAAGCGAAATCACAGCTCCCACGGAGATGACTACAGCCGTCACTATGGTCAGAAAATAGCTTGCGCGGCCGTTGTCGACCTTGTCGCCCGCACTCTCAAGGCCATGAACCTCGAGATACTTTGCAATAGCAGGATCTCCGGCTTTTTTCACCTCTATTATAAGACGTGAGGGATCAGGCAACTGCTTTTCGGCAAACAGTGAATTGGCATGATCCATGAAACTCTGTGGCACGGCTATGGTATTCAGCCGCGATGAGAAACCTACAATCCTGGCGTCGACCCATTGTTGACGTCCGTTGCCGCTAAGCGACATGCGAAGCGGCACCATCCCCACCATGCCCTCGCTCACCTGCGGCAATCCGCGCGATGCGGCGAAACCGAAGTTATAAAGCGTCAGATAATCCTTTGATATGATAACAGGCACGGGATCGGACGATTCGGGATCATAATCCCATTCGGAAGGTTTCACATCGAAATACTCATCGGGAATGGATTCAAGGAATAATGCCGTGGACAGATTCCTGCCACCCATCTCCACCGACGCATATACATTGAAGGCGGCAGCTGTAAACGGTGCCATACGCGCCACCCATGGTTGCCGGGCAAGATCCTCACGAAGAGAGGGAGCAATAGTGTTGTCGCCGCCGAAAAGCGACCCCATTCCCGACACCTTGCGCGACACAATCAGATAGTCGCGTGAAAGGAAACTGTCATCAGCATCACGTGCCGCCGTCACATCGCGGTAAAACTGCATGGCCGTAAGCACTATTGCGAGACCTATGAAATTGGCCACGGCATAACCGGCTATCTGACCCACACTGATGTTGCGGCGCAGCAGCCTGTTGATAAGATTATGATGTTTCATTTTACGAGTCATGTGGTCAGAGGTTCATGGTAATGGCGAACGGAAGTTTCAGATGGTTGCCTACCGAAGTCGCTATCACAGCGGCCTCATGTTCAGAGGCCGTTTCCGCCACCAATTGCGCCAGCACCTCATTGCGGCGCCCGTCAAGATGGCTTACCGGCTCGTCAAGAAGCAGAAAATCAAACGGCTGGCACAGCGCACGCACCAGCGCCACACGCTGCTGCTGCCCTATCGAAAGAGTCCCGGCCCTTTCGCCGGCCTTTCCCTCCACCTCAAGGCATTCCAACAGTTCCGTTATTCGTGATTCGGTATACCTGTCCGTCAGCCTGTTCTTGATCATGATGTTCTCCATCACCGTAAGCTCCGGAAACAGCCGCATATCCTGAGGCAGATAGGCTATATGGCTGCGGCGCACCTCACACCACTCAGCCACTGAAAGAGTGGCTATGTCACGCCCGTTGAATTCTATCACCCCCTCATAATCCGTGCGGTCACCGAATATAAAGCTGCATAACGACGACTTGCCCGTGCCGCTCTCGGCAGCCACGAGCCATGAACCTGGCCGCCGGAACACCACAGGCTGTGCGGCGAGCCAAACCTCCGATCCGGACACCGGCGACTCCCCGCGCGATGCTGAAAACACGCGGGGCAGAACGCCCCGCAGTGTTATGGTGTCAATACGTTGCATCTGTACCTCGCTGTCATTTTGTCATAACGGCAAGAGTCTCAAGGAACCCGGCTTTAGTCCCGGTGAAGGTGCATTTGAACATCATTTCATTTCCCTTGAGAACACCTGAAAAATCCACTCCGCACGAAGGTGCGCCACGGAAATATCCTGTAAGCGAGGGAATAATCACCGACAGAGCCATGTCATTGTTCTGCACCCGCGATGTAAGACTGTTGTTGCGGGTGGATTCTATGGGCACGGTGGCCACGGCAAGATTGCCGTCGGCATTGGCGAGATAGAATGTCGTGCCCTGAAGCACAGCCTTGTAACCGGGACCTGACTTCTCCACCTTGGCTCCATAAGTGCCGAGCATGGCATTAAGATCGGAAACAGCCTCGTCCACCTTGGCCTGCGGCATTTTCACCATAGCTATGAATTTCAGATTGTCTATATCGGCCGTTGCATTGGGATCAGGTGTAACCATAGCTATCGACAATGTGCCGTCGACCTGACGGAGATAAGGTATCAGCGCACCGAGTATGGCTCTCTGCTGGAAACCCAACATGCCTGTGGCTCCTTGAATGGCCTGGGCAAGTTTCTCGCCGTCCTTCACACCCATTGCGAACACCAGATTGAAATCTCCGGGCACATAACGCAGAAAATCCGTGTCAATCTCCTGAAAATAATCCTGCTTTATCTCTTCGCCGGTGGATTTTACCCACTTCATGTTCACACCCATGGTGTTGCCGTCAAGAATCACATCGGCCAAAGTCCATGAATCCTTGTCGCCGAATCCGCTGCCTGCCATATTGGCCACAATGCCGGCCGCATGAGTTGTGGCCATAAAGTCATTGAGCGCCGTGACAGAACCCACCGACTTGCCTTCGCCCGAAGCTGACTCAAGAATACCGTCAACAGTCTCTGCAGCTTTCTCGGGTTCCATCTGCACGAGCCAGCCGCGGTCCTCCTTTATAAGCACACTCTGTTTGCCGGAGAAATACACAGTGTAGCCTTTCACCTCGCTCTTCTGTGCCTTGTTCTCCCCTTTCGTGGCAAGATTGTCAATCTCCGCGGCATCAGTGACAATAAACGTCATGACCGGATCACGCATTCCATCAGGCTGAAAAATCACAAGCTTCTCGATATCTATACCTTTGGCAACCGCACTGAGAGCCGACAGATCGATTTGCCCTAACTTACCGAAGGGAAAAACGGATTTAAGAGCATCGCTCATCTTCAGGCCGTCCTTCTCAAATGAACATCCCATATTGGAAAGCACATCCTTGGCATTGACCATAGCCACCGCCTTGGAGTCCACAGGCACGGAATCAAGCAGAGCCGTGTCCTTGGAGTTACACGACCAGATCATACATACGAGCGCCGCTGCCACAGCCGGGAGCATCCGCCGGAGGATTGTTGTTTTCATAATCATACAAATTTTCGATAAAACTAATTTTGCCCGTAAATATACGATATTTATCCCTCTCACCAAACCCGTTTATATAATTTTCAAGCGGATTTCGAGAAATAATCGAAGCGCCAAATGTTAAATACGAGGTCAAAGATTTAATATTTGATTTTAAATTTTTAGATTTAAATAAATATATTTAAATTTGCATTCATTGAATCACATACGCTTCATAAGCAACTAACTATCAGTAATAAACCAAACCAAGCAACACAAGTATGAAGAAGAGGCTATTTCTCTTAGTCACTGCATTATGGGTGACTTTCTTCTCGGCATTCGCTGCCGACAAAATCTGCCGGGGCATAGTGGTTGACGAAAACGGCGAACCGATGGTGGGCGTCGTGGTGTCAGCTGCCGGCCAGAAAGGCGGGGCCACAACCGACATCGACGGCAAATTCTCTATCAAAGTGCCTGAAGCCACCAAGGCCCTCGAGTTTGAATTTGTAGGCTACAAGCGGGCCAACGTGCCTGCCGGAGGCCAGATGGGTACCATAAAACTTGAAGTGGCAGCCAACATGCTTCAGGACGTAGTGGTGACACAGTCAATAGCCCGCACACGCGAGACCCCTGTGGCCGTGTCGGCTGTCGACGCATCCACCATCGAGGCCAAACTCTCCAACCAGGAGTTTCCCGAAGTGCTCAAAACCACTCCCGGTGTATGGGCCACCAAGGAAGGCGGCGGCTACGGCGACGCCAAGATCAACATGCGCGGATTCAAGAGCGCCAACATAGCCATGCTCATCAACGGCGTGCCCGTCAACGACATGGAATGGGGCGGAGTCTATTGGAGCAACTGGGCCGGACTGTCAGATGTGACAACCTCCATGCAGACCCAGCGCGGATTAGGTGCGGCCATACTCTCCGTGCCCTCTGTAGGCGGTACCATCAACATCACCACCCGCTCACTTGAAACCAAGAAAGGGGGCAGCGTATGGTACGGCATGGGCAACGACGGCCTTAACCAGTTCGGCGCAATGGTATCCACCGGCCTTATGAAAAACGGCTGGGCACTCACTCTGCTCGGATCCCGCAAATGGGGCGACGGCTACATACAGGGCACCCCCTTCGACGCCTACACATGGTTCGTCAACCTCTCCAAGCGCATCAACGACTCACACCAGCTGTCACTTACCGCCTTCGGCTCGCCGCAGTGGCACGACAAGCGCAGCAACGGCGACGGCCTGTCAATAGAAGGATGGCAGAATGTCAAGAACTATATGGACGGCGAAAGCCCCTACCGTTACAACCCCACGTTCGGTTACGACAACGAAGGCCGGGTGCGCACCTCATCAAAGAACCGCTTCCACAAACCTCAGATCTCCCTTAACCATATCTGGCAGATCGACCACAAATCCTCACTGTCGTCAGTGGTATATGTGTCGCTCGCCAATGGCGGCGGCTACTCGGGCCAGGGACGCGGCACCTACAACGGCACATCGCTCAGCTATTCGTCATGGTACGGCGCTACCGACGGCAACCTCAACACACTGTTCCGCCGTCCCGACGGCACATTCGACTACGGTGCCATACAGGACATGAACGCCGCATCCACCACCGGCTCCAACATGGTGATGTCGCAGAGCAACAACTCCCATGAATGGTACGGACTCGTGTCGACCTACAACAATCAGCTCACCGACCGCCTGAAACTCACCGGAGGTATCGACGTACGCTACTATGTGGGTCACCATAACAACAAGATCATCGACCTTTACGGAGGCGAATATTACATGGACGACAGCACCCGCAAAGGCGTCAAGCCCGAAAACAACGCGGCAGCAGCCGACCCCAATTGGAAATACGAGCACCTCGGCGTAGGCGATGTGGTATACCGCGACTACGACGGACACACCCATCAGGAAGGCATCTATGCCCAGGGCGAATACAAATTCTGGGGCAACAGAATGACGGCAATCCTCGCCGGCTCGCTCTCCAACACCGGCTATCAGCGCGAGGACTTCCTCTATTACGACAAAGCCCACAGCAAGAGCAAATGGGTCAACTTCATAGGCGGCACCATAAAGGGCGGCGTAAACTACAATATCGACCGCCACAACAACGTATACTTCAACGGCGGATATATATCCCGTGCACCGTTCTTCTCAGGCGGCGCATTCCTCCAGTCCACCACATCCAACGCCACCAACCCCAACGCCGTGAACGAGAAAGTAGGGGCTATTGAAATCGGTTACGAGTACCACTCGCCCATGTTCACTTTCACATTCAACGGCTACTATACCAAATGGCTCGACAAGACAATGACCAAAGGCAGCGACATCACATCAGGCGAACATGCCGGCGACCGCTATTACCTTAACATGGAGGGTGTCGACGCACGCCACATGGGCCTTGAATTCAATTTCAAATACCGACCCACAACATGGCTCGACGTCGACGGTATGCTCTCGCTCGGCGACTGGATCTGGGACAGCAACGCCACCGGTTATTTCTACAACCAGGAGGGCCAGCCTCTGGCCGACCTCCGCGGCAACCTCGCCTCCGGAATACTCGCTCCCGACCATGCCAGCGCCACTGTAAACCAAAAAGGCGTGAAAGTGGGCGGATCAGCCCAGACAACAGGTGCCCTCGGCCTACAGTTCAAGCCTTTCAAAGGTTTCCGCATCGGTGCCGACTGGACTTTCTCAGCCCGCAACTACAGCGACTATACCATCGTTGCAAGCCAGCTCGGAGCCAACACCACCCTCAACGTCGGTGATCCCTGGAGAATACCCTGGGGCAACCAGTTTGACATGAACGCCAGCTACAAGTTCAAGATAGGCGGTGTCGACGCCACCCTGTTCGGCAACGTCAACAACCTTTTCAACTACAATTACGTTGTTGACGCCACAACAGCATCCGACGCCCGCGGCACATGGGACAACGCTTACCGCGTGTTCTACAGCTTCGGCCGCACATATTCAGTTCGCCTTAAAATTTCATTCTAAGTTTTTGACACAATGAAAATCAACCGTATTACAAATATAGCCCTTGGAGTTTCAGTTGCCTTGGCGTTCACGGCATGTGACGAAAATTCCTGGAACGACGACCACCTCAAGGGATTCGAGAGCGGCCCTGACAACAACCGCACCGAAAATGTAGCCTATACCCTCACAGCCGCCGACTATGCGGCTCTGGCCTCAAACGCCGAAGCAGTAAAAGCAGCCGGCGAAGAAGGCGCAGCCGCTCTCACGGCCATAGGTGCCAACCAGTGTTTCGCCACCGCGGAAGAGGCTATCCGTTATATCCCCTATCTGCTGGGCAGCCCTGATTTTCCATATTTCTCGCTCGCCAACGGCTCTTCGATAAAGCTGACCTATAACGTGGCCGGATCTCTGCCAGGCGAAGTCACCGCCATCAACACCTCCATGGAATCCGCCACCATCAGCGAGGACCAGTACAAGGAACTGTGGGGTAGCCGCCAGCGTTACGTCACGGCATTCACACCCGAGAAAGCCCCCGACAAATATATACCCGGCTTCCTCTCCGACATGTATGAGGATCCTGCCGAAGGACAATTCGTCATGGTGACCTACAATTACTCGGCTGAGGAACCCGACTTCGACGCTCCGGCAGCCGCCCCCCGACGTGCCGGCGCACAGCTCTCATCAGTGATCGGATCAATGAAAACCGGCGATGAAGTCACAGTGAAAGGTGTCGTTACCGGCATATGCAACCGCGGGTTTATCCTCACCGACAACTCCGGATCCGTGCTTTGCTACCAGGCCTCTGGCTTCAACACCGACGATGTGGCCATAGGCGACATCATTGAGCTGACCCAGACAGTGAGCGCCTACAACAAAGGCCTACAGCTTGCCATCTCCACCGGTTCCTACACCAAGACCGGAACAATGGCTTACTCCTACCCGGAACCTGCCGTGATCGACGGTGCGGCAATGGATCAGGCCATACAGCGCTCCACCGACGCCCCCGCCGAATACGTGCGCTTCACAGGTACCCTGTCGCTCTCCGGCTCCTATGTCAACATAACTGTGCCCGGAGCCTCCACAGCTGTCGGTTCCGGCTATCAGGTTCCGGCATCAATTACCGACGGGCTTGACTCCGGTGTAAGCTATGTGTTCACGGGTTATTTCACCTCCATCTCACAGAGTGGAGGAGCACCCAAATACTATAACGTGCTCATAACCGGCGTGGAAGAAGCCCCTGCGCCTTCCTACACAGTGGATTCACAGCGCCGCAACGACCTTTATGTATATCAGGACGGCCAGTGGGTCAAACCCGACGGAATATCCGTTATCCAGCCTGAGGAATACACGCTCATGGGCCAGAAATACGAAAACTTCTCCGAACCCGCCTATTATCTGCCCGTTTACCTTAGCCGCAAATTCCCCTATGCCGCCGAGGGTGACACCCACAGCGTGGTCTACAAATTCTATTCCGGCGGAGCCACCTCATGGACTTGCAGCTATTTCCTCTTCAAGGAGGGCAAATGGACTATTGACAAAGGGGTTGTCACCGAGCAATATGTACACCGCAACGGCGCATGGCTCTACGATCCTTCGGTAGTGATCACGCTCCCCGCCGGAAAAGGCATAGCCATAAGCACGCAATATTTCCAGACCTGCGTCGACTGGGTATTCGAGAACATATGCAAGCCGCTCGGCGACACAAGCATAAAGAGCGGCCAGTTCTATGTCACCTCCTACGGCAACAATGAATACTATTCGGGCACCTCGGCCTATCAGGGCAACCTTGACCTGCGAGCCGACAAGGCACGCGACCAGTATCCCGAAGGTTGGGCCGATTACACTGACGAGCAGATACCCGACGTGATGATGACCCGCTTCTGCAAGGAAGTAATGCCCGGTGCTCTGGCAATACTGCATCCCGAGGCAAAGCCTGTCGACGGAGTGGATGTAACCTACACCGTGAACTTCTCAGTCTACACCGGTTCGACCAACGCCTACACCGCAGTGTTCCGTGTCACAGCTCCCGGCAAATTCGAATACGTAAGCTGCGACTGGTTCAAGGCCGAAGAATAACAACCTATCCCCTATACGAGGGATTTACGTACAACAGGCCCGGCTGCGCATCAACCCGCAGCCGGGTTTGTTTCATAATATTCGCCATATTATTTTCATCGTTTTGATTGGATATGTCAGGGATTTTTACGAGTTTTGTAAGTAAAGATGGCTTCAATTCCCAATTGTAGCAATTTTAAAGCAAACCAATTGTGTCACTACAAAACGCAGTATATATGAAAAAACATTTACTATCTCTTTCCCTTTCGGCAGGGATAATATTCTCAGTCCACGCGCAGAGTTCCGCACCACTCGACGTGCCCTGCACGGCAGAAATAGAATCGGAAACATCACTCACCGAACAGTTCACCACCCTTGACACCAACAACGACGGCACACCCTATTGTTGGGAGTTCGACGCATCCGAAACTGCGGCCCATTACACCCAGAACACTAAAAAAGCTGCCGACGACTGGATATTCTCCCCGCCGGTAACCCTCCATCAGGGCAAGACCTACACAATCACCGTAAATATCAAACATTACTCTACATTCGGCTCCGACAAGCAGGCATTCACTATAACAGCCGGACAAGAAGCTACCCCCGGCGGCCAGTCATCGAAACTGTATTCCGAAAGCGCATTCAACTCAAAACTATATGTGAACCGTGAGGCAAAATTCACACCAAGTTACACCGGCACATATCACTTCGGCTTTCACCTGACCTCAAATTCCTATATGGGCGATATGTACTTCAAATCCATATCCGTCAATGAAGTGTTGGCCCATCCCGCAGCAGTGGAAAGCATCACAGTGACTCCGGGCGAAAACGGCGTCCTGTCGGCAACTGTGGGCTGGACTTTCCCGTCCACGACACAGTTTGGCGGAGCTCTTGACGAAAACGAATCCCTCACCGCCCGCATATACCGCAGCAGTTCCAGAACATTTAATGCCGATGAATCCACTTTTGTTGCATCTGTAAGCGGTACAGCAGGAAGTGCCGGCACATATGTCGACAACACCATCACATCGGCCGGAGTACAGTATTACAAAATCTACACCGACGGCTCCAACGGCACCACCAATGTGGCCGCCACCGCCTTTGCTTCACCGTGGATAGGTCCTGACACCGACTTGAAAGCTGTCACTAATCTGAAAGCAACCGAGGTAGAGGGCCGCGAGCATGTATACGCCATAACATTCGATTTTCCCGAAGGATCCAACGGAGCATACGTGGACCCGGAAGCTGTGACATTCATTGTATCCCGCACACTGAAATCACCCTCCACCACAGTGACCCTTGCCGAAGGCCTGAAATTCGACGAACTTCCCTTCATCGACGAGACCATCGACGCCATGGGCACATATACTTATAATGTAAAGACAGTCTATAACGGAAAGACAGCCTGGTCCGGAGCCACAAGTGCCGAAGTCAAAGTGACAATGCCCATGTCGGTGCCATATTCGCAGGACTTCAACTCCACCTCAGCCCTCGAATACTTCACCATCTTCCATGGCGAGGAAGGCAAAAGAGACTGGCAGATCAGCAGCAATGCGCTCAATTACTGGGGCAGCCCGGCCGACGCATGGGCGCTCACCCCACGCATAGCATTGGAAGAAGGCAAAGCCTATAAACTATCGTTCACAGCCCGTGTAAACAGGGCTGCCAGCCCCAAGGAGCTTTACGTCTACATAGGCACACAGCCTGATGCAGAGTCTTTGGTATCTACACAATTGTTCCATGAAACCATATCCAACACCCTCGCGGAACCGAAAGAAGTGACTGTATCCGTTCCGCAATCAGGCAACTATTACATCGCATTCCGCTGCTATGGCCCGTCCGATTCCAACGACATTTACGTTGACGATCTAAGCGTCACGGAAACTGTAGTCATCCCCAATCCGGTTGAGAACCTCACCGCCACAGCCTCAGAGCAAGGCATAATGGAAGCCGTGCTGCAATGGACCAACCCCGCTTCCGACAATACAGGCAATGCCCTGTCGTCGCCCCTTACAGTGAAGATTCTCCGTGGCGAGACCGAAATAGCCCTGCTTGAGGACAGAACTGCCGGAGCCGCCGACACATATACGGACACCACCGTAGCCGAACCCGGCAAATACACCTATTCCGTAACTGTGGTTATGGGCGACAAGGAATCGGACGCAGCCGAGGCTGTCAGCACATGGATCGGCCCCGACACCCCGCTGGCCGTGACAGAAATAGCTGTGGAAGAAACCGGAAGCGGCCGTGTGGTGACATTCACCGCACCTGCGGCCACCGGCGTAAACGGAGGCTATGTTGACACCGAAGCTGTCACATATACCATAAGCCGCAACGAGGATGTGCTTGCCGAGGATCTCACGGAAACCGTATTTACCGACCCGACCCCGTCCATCGAACTTCCCTTAGGCTCCTATACCTACACCGTGACACCTCACTTCAACGGCCTCACAGGCGAATCGGCCTCATCCGCCTCAATGATTCTCGGTGACGCCCTCCCCCTGCCCTATGAGGCTGATTTTGCCGACGCCGACCACTTCCTGCTGTGGACCATGCCTAAGAACAGTTCCAACGGCGGTTTCTCCTACAATGCCGGCGGTTACCTTACTTCCGGACTCGGAAACGGCTCAAAATGGATGTTCTCGGCACCCTTCAACGCCGAAGAAGGGGAAGGCAGCGTTACCATACGTGGATATTGCTACAACTTCCGTTATCCTGAGGCCGCATCCGTCTATCTCGTGGACTCCACCGAAATCCCCGACATTGAAGAGAATCCGGAGGAAAACGTCACTGCCATATCATACGCAGCCACTTCCGGAAACTATGCAGCCAAGATAGCCGATCTCACATTTGAGAACGCATCAAGCTACACGGATCCCGTCACCTCATCGTTCAGCATCCCGGCCAAAGGCAAATACTATATAGCATTCAATATGCCTCAGACCAATATGGAGCTTAAGATCAACAAATTCAATGTGGTGCAGGACGTAATCTCATCCATTGACAACGTGACATCCGGTGCCGGCAATCTTGCCTATCTGGCCGACATCCACACGGTAGCGGCCGATACCGGCGAAGTCATCTGCATATATAATGCCACAGGCGCGCTCGTGGCCACAGGCCGCGGATCGGTATCCGTGGAGTCTCTGCCCGCAGGAATGTACATAGCCCGCACCCACGGTCAGGCCACCCTTAAATTCGCACGATAAACCATAACCTATAAGCAATCCATATCAATGAACAGAATTCAAATCCTCACTATCGCTCTGCTGGGAGCCTTAGCCTCCTACGGTGCAGAGCCGCTGCCCGTAATAAAACGGGGAGCACCTATGCCACGTCAGGCACAGAATATAGATTTTTCAGGGATAACCCGCAGTGAAAACCCGTCAGGCTCCACGCTTGTCACAGCCGGTTTTTCAGTAAAGGGTCATGAGGGAGCCCAGACAACTGTATGGAGCGAGAATTTCGACAACGGCGCTTCCGCATGGACCATCGATCCCACAACATATGTCACCTGGACAACCAAAAGGATAGCCGCTCCCGGCGAATCTAAAAGCTTCTCGGCCATCGATCCCGACGACCGTCTCTCGCTCTATGTGGAAGGCCCGTATCAGCAATATCGCCGTGAAATATCCTCAGCCACCTCAGGCCTTATCCCGGTGCCGGAAAAAGGTGCGGAGCTACATGCCTATATAGGCTACACACTCAATTATGACGATCAGTGCCGCCTGGCCATTTATGCCTCAGCCGACGGGTTCGAGACTTCGGAACTGTTGTGGTCGTCCGAGCGCGGCTCCGGCGAACGCCCGTGGGCATGGCGCAAAGTCGATCTGTCGCTTGCCGCATATGCCGGAAAGCAGATACAGATACGCTTCACCTATGGCCCCGGTAGCGCGGATTCATTCAACACCGGAGGCTATATGGGTGATTTCGCCATCGACGGACTCAGTGTCACAGGAGCTGCACCCGTGGAACATGTGGACGTGGCTACAGGCGAGGAACTCACATTCGTGGATCTCTCGCAAGGCGACGTACAATCCTACCATTGGTCAATGCCCGGCGCCACACCGTCAGAGTCCTCGCTCCAGTCACCCACGGTAATATATACCGCCGACGGCACCTATGACGTTTCCCTCACCGTCACCGACATAAACGGCGACCGGTCCACCCTGACGCACACAGCTCTGGTAAATGTCACAGGACGCGCACCCGTGGCCCGCATCAATCCTGCCGCCTCGTTCCGCTATGCCGCCACCCGCCGGTTCATGGTGGCTCCTATGGCTCCGGTCCGGTTCACCGACGGCTCCGACGGCTATCCCGACTCCTGGGACTGGTCGTTCAGCGGTGTCAGCGCCACCCCTTATGAACCCTATTTCACTTCCGAGGAATCGCCGGTGGTGCGTTTCAGCTATCTCCACAACCAGGATGTGACGCTCACCGTTGCCAACAGTCATGGCGAATCCTCCGCCATAGCTCCCCTCTCGGTGGAATACAGCGGAACAGTAACCAACCTACAGCCCGACGATCAGGCCACAGTTTTCAACATGGAGGACTGGGGCGTGTTCCCAGGCTCCAACACACGGAAAATCACCGCCTACGCCGAGAAATTCTCCCGTCCCTCATGCCCCGTGATGATTACCGGCGCCTATGTGTTCTTCAACCGTGCCGACGCCACTGAACTCACCGACCAGATAGCCGATGTGGGCGTACACCTCTACACAAGCGAGAACGGGCTTCCCGGCCGTAAGCTTGACTCAATGTGGTGGCGCGTGTTCGAGCTTGACCTCCCCACCTCATCTGGCGAACTGCAGGGCACTGCATTCCCTTTCACCGACTGCCCGATAGTCGACGATGAATTCTTCATCGTGGTGGACGGCATACCCGAATATTCCGAGACCTGCCTTGTAAGCTTCGGCATGGCCGGCTTCCGCGACAACGGCAACACGGCCTACATGCTCAAGGACGGCCAGTGGATCGATTGCTCCACCTACTTTCCCGCCGGTGCCAACCACACTTCATTCATGATCTATCCGGAAGTGAGCCATTCGGTAATGTCGGTTCTTGACGAGAACGATGTTCCCCTAACCGATCCGGTCTACACCATCAATGCCGGAGCGACCGCAGGCACAGCCAAAGTCAAGGTGTTCTCATATCTCGGATACGAGTCACCGGTGGCATGCGACACCGACTGGGCACGTGTTACATCGCAACCCAACGGCATGACTGTGGACGAACTTACCATTGAATACGACGCCCTCCCTGCCGGAATGACACAGCGCGAGGCTATGTTCACTCTCACTGACAAGGCTTCCGAACTCCCCGTGCGCCTCGTTCAGAAAGCCGGATCAGGTATCGACGGCGTCACCCCTGAGCGTCCGGCTGCTGAAGTGGAAGCAGTATTCTCCATCGAGGGCCGACGCCTCTCCTCCACCCTCACGGATCTCCCCAAGGGAGTATATGTCGTACGTTACACTGACGGCACAACCGTAAAACTCGCACGCTGATCCTGTTTTACCCCGCATAATCAAGGCCCGGCGACGCTTCAACGCGCAGCCGGGCCTTTCATCTACCTAATTTTCAATTTATAATAGTAGTTGCTGGCCTTAAATCATACAGTTTTATCGCACGGCTATCTTCCGGGCCTTACCATTCACACTTACCGCATACACGCCATTTGACAAAGGCGCCTTGTTGACCTGCGCCGAAACATTTTCACCGGCTATGCGGCATGAGGCTACCATGCGTCCGTCAATGCCATACACAGCCACATCAGCAGGTTCGCCGGCCTCTACATAGATATACCCGTCACGGGAAGTTACCGACATTTCAGCATCCCGAAGCGTGCTGTCAAGCATCGACATAGCATCCAGATCCACATAATAACTGAGCCTGTTGATCCCGTTTATGCTGTAGGACAGCAGCGCTTCCTTATCGGTCAGCGTATATACACCATCGGATGGAATGATCTCCGTGCCGTTATTTCCGTATACCTTTACATCGGTTATACCATCAGCCACCTCCACAAGGCGGAACGAGCGGGTGCTTCCGGCTGTAAATTCCACACACATCACATCACTCATAGGAGCCACCGGCGCGTCAGTAAGTGTTTCTGCCGGATTATTGGCGCTCCCCGTGCTCAGATAATAGGCTACCTCCCCGGTCATCGAGTCAATGGCATAGAGTCCGGTAATGCTCTTGTTGCGGAGCACACAGCACATATCGGCATAGTCCATAAAATTCTCCGAAAGGATATACACCGTCGTTAGTCCGCAACCGCGGAAAGCATCGCGTCCGCAGGCTCTGAGATTGCGGGGTATGACCACCTCCTTAAGCGCAGTGCAGTAACCGAAAGCCGTAGCCCCTATTTCCGTAAGCGCCTCGGTGAGTGTGATACCTGTCAATGCAGGGCAGTTGCAGAAAGCTATGCTCCCTATATAGGTCAGTTCCGGCCCCACGTTCACATTGGCAAGCGATCCGCACTCCTGAAAGGCGCCTGCCCCGATACGCGATATCGCGGGAAGACTCACTGTCTCCACCCCCGAGCGTGTAAATGCGAAATCGCCCACCGACACCACGCCGGGCAGGGAGATCGACTTCATTGCCGATGTAAACCGGAAAGCGTCCTCACCCACAGTCTCCACCGTTCCCGGTTCCGTTTCCGTGAATGAGGCCAACTTGGTGCATCCGTTGAAGGCTGCACGCCCCACATACTCCATTGAATTAGGCACCTTGACCGAAGTTATGGCACAATGCGCGAATCCTTCAGCGGCTATGCCTGTAACCACATACACATCGTCGATATCTATCTTGCAGTATGGTATCTCAAGGGCTCCCGTAGGTTTGGATGAAGGGTCGGCATACACCTCCACGGTGTGGTTGTTGCCGTTGACAGTCAGAACACGCCCGAGCAGATTATCGGCAATACGCACCTCAGCGCCCTTGTCAGCCCCTGTTACAGCTGTAGGCAAAGTAAAAAAAGCGGCCGCTGCAACCGCAAAACGAATACACTTCATAATCAAAAATATTTGTTCGAAATTTTCAAGGTGCAAAGATAGCGCCACCGTTTAACAGCCCGTGCCTCCGCAAAGTATCGTACGGGTAATATGCGGGTATATTTTCAGTATATCATAACAGGGATCCCCTTTAACCTGTAGATACTATAATTTACCATCGATACATTTAACGTTGAATCCTTTGCATAATCAGCTAATATATCATAACTTTGCACAGTTAAAAATTACACATCATTCATCTTACTTAATTTCATTTATCATGAAAAGACTTAAATCCATGGTTATGGGAAGCATGATTCTGTTTCCTATGGTCATGATGGCGGAAGAAACACCCCGTCTTGTCGAGACCCGCGCATTCTACTCCACCAACGCCGGTGATGCTGTAGGCAAGAAAGCCTCAATCACAATCGACGGCGATTTCAGCGACTGGACCGAGGATATGATAGTATCTACCTGCGGCGCCAACGACATAGCCACTGCATTTCACGGCTCACACGAGAATTGCGTAATCGACATGTATGCCCTCTATGCGGCATGGGATGACGCGAATCTTTATCTCGCATGGCAGATGTGCAACACAGGCGACACCTGGGCTCGTGAGGGCGACGGCCCCCTCACCGATGGCGGACGCATAGGCAATGTACCCATCATGGTGACTCTGTCGGTCGATCCCTCCTCCCCCGCAATGCACGGCAAAATTCAGAATGCAGGCAGCATCTGGATCGACAACAAACCCTCCATGGGCGTGCAGTTTGCAAGCCATGTCGACCACATAATAATGCTCAGCGGCAAGGTAGGCGCAAATCCCGGCTGCTCGATGTTCACCGCAGCAAATGCCAACGGCGATGCAAGCTATGATGCTGCATACTGCAAAAACATCAACACCCTCGGCATAAAATATGCCATGGCAGAAGGATTCCAGCCCTCACACCTCTGGCGTCAGAAAACATATGCCGAATGGGCGGATGCAGAAACCCTGATATCCGACCCGTCGATAATCAACAACATATATGATGCCGAAAACTACGACAACCTTCTGGCCACCCCTTATCCCGAAGGGCTTAAACCGCACGACACCCAGTTCGACTCATTCTATGAAATGAACATACCCCTGTCAGTGCTCGGCATCGACCGCGAATGGCTCGAGGCCAATGGTATCGGCGTACGTATAGTGGGCACACGTGGTGAAAGCGGCATTGACTGCATACCTTTTGACCCCTCGATGGTCGACAACGTGTTTGAGAAATATGGTGCCGACACCTCGACCTCACACGAAAAGGACGATATAGACCTCATCACCTACGAACTTGCCTCAGTAGGAAAAATCCGCACCGGATCCGTAAATCCCCTTCCCAACCCGGATCCCAATCCTAACCCCAACCCGAATCCCGATCCCAATCCCAATCCCAATCCCGATCCTGTTGAAGGAGCATGGAACGCTTATTTCAAAAATTCGGCCAACTGGGGCAGCGTATATGCTTACGTATGGGACACCAACGAAAAGGGCAGCGACTCGAAATATCTCGGGGCATGGCCCGGCAAAAAAATTGAGCTTGACGCCGAAAGCGGATTTTTCAAAGCAAGCGTAGCCATAGACAATGCCGACGGCAAGAATATGAAAATAATATTCAACAACGGTTCCGGAGGCTCGGGCAACCAGACCGGCGATCTCGACTTCAAGCACAACGGCATCTACGACCTCTCCGGATACACAGGCCAATACTCATCATCTATCCAGTCCATTGAAACAGATGAAAACGCCCCTGCCATTTACTATAATCTTCAGGGAGTGCAGGTAGCCAACCCCACCAAAGGACTTTACATCGTGGTACGAGGCAAACAGATCACCAAAGAGATGGTAAAATAACCCCCGCTACTCATATAAAAATAGAGCCGTGCCGTAACGCGCGGCTCTATTTTTTATACGCGGAAAAATGCGTAACTTTGCACCCGCATATATCAATAATTATCACTATGGCATTACAATGCGGCATTGTAGGACTCCCGAACGTGGGAAAGTCCACCCTTTTCAACTGTCTTTCCAACGCAAAAGCGCAGTCGGCCAACTTTCCATTCTGCACCATCGAGCCTAATGTGGGCGTGATAACAGTGCCCGACGACCGTCTCACCACACTCGTCGAGATGTGCAATCCCCGTAGCGTGGTGCCCGCCACAGTAGAGATAGTGGATATAGCCGGTCTCGTGAAAGGCGCAAGCAAAGGCGAGGGACTCGGAAACAAATTCCTTGCCAACATACGCGAGACGGACGCCATACTGCATGTGCTCCGTTGCTTCGACAATGACAACATAACCCACGTTGACGGCTCGGTGGATCCCGTGCGCGACAAGGAGATAATCGACTATGAACTCCAGCTCAAGGATCTTGAGACTGTTGAAAGCCGCATAGCTAAAACCTACAAGCAGGCCCAGACCGGAGGCGACAAGACCGCCCGCATGCAATACGAGGTCCTGAAGAAAATAAAGGACGCCCTCGATCAGGGCAAGCCCGCTCGCTCCGTTGATTTTGACACCGTGGATGAAAAGAAATTCGCCCGCGAACTGTTTCTGCTCACCTCCAAGCCTGTCATGTATGTATGCAATGTGGACGACGCTTCGGCTGTAAACGGCAACGCCTATGTGGAGGCAGTACGCAATGCGGTGAAGGACGAGGACGCGGGCATAATAATAGTGGCCGCCCAGACCGAAAGCGAGATAGCCGAACTCGACACCTGGGAGGAACGCCGCGAATTCCTTGCCGAGATAGGCCTTGAGGAAAGCGGTGTGTCACGCCTCATACGTGCCGCATATTCGCTCCTCAACCTACAGACATATTTTACCGCAGGCCCCGACGAAGTCCGCGCCTGGACTTTCCTCCGCGGCAGCAAGGCTCCCCAGTGTGCAGGAATAATACACACCGATTTCGAAAAAGGATTCATCCGCGCCGAAGTGATAAAATATGACGACTATGTGGCCCTTGGCGGCGAACAAGGCGTCAAGGAAGCCGGCAAAATGGGCGTCGAAGGCAAGGACTACGTGGTTCAGGACGGCGACATAATGCACTTCCGCTTCAATGTGTGATCCACTCAACCATATTCTTTTCATAATAACTCGTTAATAATAAACTCTCTACAATATATATCCTTATGAATGCAGCCGAACTCAGCGAACAGGAGATAATACGCCGCGGGAGCATGGACGAAATGCGCCGCCGGGGCATAGATCCCTACCCCGCAGCCCTTTTTCCCGTAACACACCACAGTGACGAAATCAAAACGATTTTCAAGGACGACGAGGAATCCTTGCAGGTGGCCGTGGCAGGTCGCGTGATGTCGCGCCGCATCATGGGCAAAGCTTCGTTCATAGAACTTCAGGACGCCAATTCACGCATTCAGGTCTACATAAGCCGCGATGACATTTGTCCGGGCGACGACAAGGATCTGTACAACGTAGTGTTCAAGAAACTCCTCGACATAGGCGATTTCGTAGGAATAGAAGGATTCGTGTTCCGCACCAAGACAGGCGAGATCACCGTACACGCCAAGTCATTCAAGGTGCTATCCAAAGCCCTGCGTCCCCTCCCCATAGTGAAAGTAAAGGATGGTGTGACCTATGACGGCTTCGATGATCCCGAAATGCGCTACCGCCGCCGCTATGTCGATCTCGTGGTCAACGACGGCGTAAAAGAGGTGTTCATAAAGCGTACGAAAGTGTTCAACTCCATGCGCCAGTTCTTCAACGATCACGGCTACATGGAAGTGGAAACACCCATTCTCCAGTCAATACCCGGCGGGGCTGCGGCACGTCCGTTCATAACCCACCATAACGCACTCGACATACCCCTGTATCTCCGCATAGCCGACGAGCTTTACCTCAAACGCCTGATAGTGGGAGGTTTCGACGGAGTTTATGAATTCTCCAAAAACTTCCGCAACGAAGGCATGGACCGCACCCACAATCCGGAATTCACATGTATGGAGATATATGTGGCCTATAAGGACTATAACTGGATGATGGACTTCACCGAGCGTATGCTTGAAAAGATATGCCTTGATGTGAACGGTATCACCGAAGTGAAGGTAGGCGACAACACCATCAGCTTCAAGGCTCCTTTCCGCCGCGTCACAATGACCGAAGCCATAAAGGAACATACCGGAGTGGACATAACAGGCATGGACGAGCAGCAGCTCCGCACAGTGTGCCGCGATCTCGGCATAGAGGTGGACCCCTCAATGGGAAAAGGCAAACTCATCGACGAGATATTCGGCGAAAAGTGCGAGGGCAATTACATACAACCCACATTCATCATAGACTACCCCATAGAGATGTCGCCCCTTACAAAACGCCACCGCGACAATCCCGAACTTACCGAGCGTTTCGAGCTGATGGTCAACGGCAAGGAACTCGCCAACGCATATTCCGAGCTCAACGATCCCATCGACCAGTATGAACGTTTCGTCGAACAGATGAAACTTAGCGAAAAAGGCGACGACGAAGCCATGATAATCGACGCCGACTTTATCCGCGCACTGGAATACGGCATGCCCCCCACCTCCGGAATGGGAATAGGCATGGACCGCCTCGTGATGCTCATGACCGGACAGACCACCATACAGGAAGTGCTTTTCTTCCCCCAGATGCGCCCCGAAAAACGTAAGGACAACTCCGCTGCCGCAACCGAAGGCGAGGCATAAGGAGCGCACGCACATAAAACACAATTATCACTGAATCTACCATGACATTCCCAGGCAAAGTTGCAGTGATGGGGGGCGGAAGCTGGGCCACAGCATTGGCCAAGCTTCTGCTCAACAACTGCGAAAGCATAAAATGGTACATGCGCCGCGACGACCGTATAGAAGATTTCCGTCGTCTCGGCCGCAATCCCTCCTACCTCACCGACGTGAGATTCGACACATCACGCATCGACTTCTCGAGCGACATAAACCGGATATGCTCCGAAGCCGACACATTGGTGCTCGCCATGCCGTCACCCTATTTCAAGGGTCACTTCGACCGTGTCACAGCCGACCTTTCAGGCAAATACGTGGTGTCCGCCATCAAAGGCATAGTACCTGACGAGAACGAGCTCGTCACCACCTATATGTGCCGCCGTTTCAATGTGCCGCAGGATCATATACTTGTTGTGTCGGGCCCCTGCCATGCCGAGGAAGTGGCCCTTGACCGGCAGAGCTTCCTTACCGTCGGATGCTCCGACCGCGCCACAGCCGAGCGCTTCGCCCCCTGTGTGGCAGGCAAAGCCATGCGCACCATAATATCCGACGATGTCGACGGCATAGAGTATGCCGCAGTGCTCAAGAACGTTTATTCCATAGCCTCCGGAATAGTCCACGGGCTGCGGTTCGGCGACAACTTCCTCGCCATGCTTGTAAGCAACGCCATCCGCGAGATGGAGCGCTTTGTGGCTACAGCCGATCCCCGCCCGCGCAACATATGCGACTCCGTTTATCTCGGCGACCTGCTTGTCACATCCTACTCCAACTTCTCACGCAACCATAATTTCGGAGCCCTGATAGGGCGCGGATATTCCGTCAAGACCGCCCGTATGGAAATGGAGCAGACAGCCGAAGGATACTATGGGACAAAATGTATCCACGAAATCAACAAGCTCCACCATGTACCCATGCCCATTCTGGAAGGAGTCTACGACATTCTCTACAACGGGAAGCGTGCGTCACACATAATAGCCAACATGGGCAAATCGTTCGTATAGCCCCGATTACACTGATATGATCAATATAATTGTAGCTATAGCACACCACAACGCCATAGGACGACGCGGCGATCTGCTTTTCCATATATCCGACGATCTCCGGCGCTTCAAGCGCATCACCCTCGGACATCCGGTAGTAATGGGCCGCAACACATTTCTCAGCCTGCCCGCCGGCCCTCTGCCCGGGCGGCTCAATGTAGTGGCCAGCCGCAATCCTGAATTCCGGCCTGAGGGAGCAACCGTGAGGCCATCGCTCGGCCAGGCGGTGCAGGAGGCCTTGAAAGCCGATAGCGAGATATTCATAATAGGCGGAGGCCAAATCTATGAAGCAGCCATGGATATAGCTGACAAGCTGATTGTTACCGAGATCGACGCCGAAGTGCCTGATGCCGACACATTCTTCCCCGCCATCGACCCTGACACATGGCACACCGGTGAATGCAGCGAATGGATCACTGATCCGCGCTCAGGCGTGAATTACCGGTTTATTTGTTTCGTAAGGAAATAAATGCTACATTTGTGGCCGTTAAGCACGGCGCAAACCGGCTCTGTAGTTCAACGGATAGAATAGAGGTTTCCTAAACCTTAGATAGGGGTTCGATTCCCCTCGGAGCTACCAGAAAGCAACCATCTAATTACCGATAAATTCACATTTATCTATAAACTCATTCAACCCTAAAAACCGGCCGTGACAGCCCATAAGGGCCATCCGGGCGATTATAATGTCAATGCTTATGGAGAAAGCCAATGTAAAAGTCCTCGACAAAGTGGTTGTGCGCTTTTCGGGCGACTCAGGCGACGGAATGCAGCTCGCCGGCAACATTTTCACAAATGTGTCGGCCGGAGTAGGCAACCAAGTGTCCACCTTCCCCGACTATCCCGCCGAAATCCGCGCCCCCCAAGGCTCGCTGAGCGGTGTGTCAGGTTTCCAGGTGAGCGTAGGCGCGGGCGTACACACGCCCGGTGATCTCTGCGACGTGCTGGTGGCCATGAACCCCGCGGCGCTGAAACAGAACATACGGTTCCTCAAACACGGAGGGGTCGTAATAACCGATATCGACTCCTTTAAGGAAAGTGATCTGAAAAAAGCCAAGTTCGCAACTTCCGATCCTTTCACGGAGCTGGGGATCACCGACCAGATAGTGGAAGTGCCCCTCACCTCCATGACCAAGGCTGCCCTTGCCGACTCAGGCCTTGACAACAAGAGCGTGCTCAAATGCCGCAACATATTCGCCCTCGGCCTGCTCTGCTGGCTATTTGACCGTCCGCTCGAAAGCGCAGCCCGCCATATACGCAACAAATTCGCCCGCAAGCCGGCAGTGGCCGACGCCAATATAAAAGTCCTCGAGGCAGGCTACAATTACGGACACAACATACATGCCTCCGTATCGACCTACCGCATCGAAACTGTGGCACAGCGTCCCGGCGTTTACACCGACATAACAGGCAACACCGCCACCGCATGGGGCCTCATAATGGCCTCCGAACGTGCCGGACGCCCCCTGTTTCTCGGCAGCTACCCCATAACCCCAGCCACCGATATACTCCACGAACTCGCCAAGCGCCGCGACCTCGGCGTAAAGGCTGTGCAGATGGAGGACGAAATAGCCGGTGTGTGCTCCGCCATCGGAGCCTCCTTTGCCGGAAATCTCGCCATAACCTCAACCTCCGGCCCCGGCCTCGCCCTCAAGAGCGAAGGAATAGGCCTTGCCGTCATGGCCGAGCTTCCGCTCGTGGTGATCGACGTGCAGCGTGGCGGCCCGTCCACAGGTCTTCCCACCAAGACGGAACAGACCGACCTTATGCAGGCCCTTTACGGCCGCAACGGCGAATCACCCGTGGTGGTGCTCTCAGCCGTATCGCCCACCGACTGCTTCGACATGGCTTTCGAGGCATGCCGCATAGCCATAGAGCACATGACACCGGTCATACTCCTCACCGATGCTTTCATAGCCAACGGCTCGTCAGCATGGCGGGTGCCCGAAGCCGATGAATATCCCGAAATACACCCGCACTTCGTGCCCGAGGCATTGCGTGAGTCATGGCGTCCCTACATGCGCGACGAAGAGAATCTCGTGCGTTACTGGGCCATACCCGGCACACCCGGGCTTGCCCACCGCATAGGCGGCCTGGAGAAGGACTGTGCCACAGGTGCCATCTCCACCGATCCGGCCAACCATGAGAAGATGGTGAACCTGCGCCGCGAAAAAATAGCGCGCATAGCCCGCGACATAGCTCCGCTCGAAGTCAAAGGCGACGAATCAGCCGACACACTGCTTGTGGGCTGGGGAGGCACCTACGGACATCTGCTCACAGCCGCAGAGCAACTTTGCGCATCAGGCACACCCGTGGCCTTCACTCAGTTCCGCCACATCAATCCTCTGCCGGCAAACACAGGCGAGATCCTTTCACGCTACAAACGCGTGATCGTGGCCGAGCTGAACACCGGCCAGTTCGCCGACTATCTTCAGGCCCGCTATCCCGGCGTAAGAATCGACCGCATCAACAAGATCCAGGGCCAGCCCTTCTCGGTTACAGAGATCGTCAACAGTGTTAAACAGCTAATGAAATGACCGTCATCATGGAAAACGATAAATATACAGCAGCTTCATATAAAAGCGATCAGGCCGTAAGATGGTGTCCCGGATGCGGTGACCACGCCATACTCAACTCCCTGCACAAGGCCATGGCCGCACTCGGTGTGCCCCCGCACATGACAGCCGTTATCTCCGGCATAGGATGTTCGTCACGCCTGCCTTATTACATGAACACCTACGGCTTCCACACCATACACGGACGTGCAGCCGCCATAGCCACAGGCTTCAAGGTGGCCAACCCCGAAATGACGGTGTGGCAGATATCCGGCGACGGCGACGGCCTCGCCATCGGCGGCAACCACTTCATCCATGCAGTGCGCCGCAACATCGACATAAACATGCTCCTGTTCAACAACAAGATCTACGGGCTCACCAAAGGGCAATACTCCCCCACCTCCGACCGCGGGGCAGTAACCAAATCCTCGCCCTACGGCACCACCGAGGATCCTTTCGTGCCCGCTGAACTCGTGTTCGGCGCACGCGGAAATTTCTTCGCCCGTTCCATCGACGTCGAGCTTGAAATATCACGCGAGGTGCTCACCGCCGCAGCCATGCACAAAGGCACCTCAGTGGTGGAAGTGCTCCAGAACTGCGTGATATTCAACAACGGCATACACAATGCCATCACCGACCGTGAATTCCGCGCCGACCGCACCATACACCTCGTGCATGGCGAAAAAATGCTGTTCGGCAAAAATAAAGAGAAAGGTATCGTGGCCGACGGATTCTTCCTCAAGGCTGTGGAAATCGGCAAGGACGGCTACACAATCGACGACGTTCTGGTTCATGACGCCAAGATGAAAGTCAACTTCCTGCCCCAGCA
>OGXX01000618.1_pt1 | contig 39313 bp, 44 predicted proteins | sample 1576301 | NCBI WGS metagenome assembly OGXX01 (sample SAMEA3541469, study PRJEB24748) | human gut metagenome | biome: human gut; feature: human-associated habitat; material: faeces | place: China | collected 2012
CACCAAAAGTTATTAAAGCTTTTATAAAATATAATTGATACATATAATCGTTAGAATATTTACTAGTACATTTATTAAGTTCACTTTTTACTTCTAAACTATTAGAAAAATAATATCTATTATTCATAATATCCCCCCATTAATTGTATTTATTATACTACATTTTTAACTATAAATCAAGTTTTAGTACATTTAATGGTACATTAACTGTTTTAATAGTTTTAATATATAAAAAGATAAGACTATTTAATCTTATCTAAAAAACTCTTACTCTTTAAATATAACCCAGTATATTCTTTATAATAAATATTTAAAAAATGATCTATTTCATTAACTACTTTCTCTTTAATATTAAGTTCACTTATCTTACTAATATCTATATAATAATATGCTTTAAACAACTTTAAAGTAACATCATCCATTACTTTATCTTTTCCTACATGATTAATACAAACATATCCACCTTTATTATAACTCATACTAACAACACTAGTAAGTCCACAAACACTACACCCATCTAAATTAAGTCCAACCCCTAAATAAGTTAAATACTTAATTTCTACTATATTAGTTATTATTTTAGGATTTAAATTATCTTCTATCTTCAATAAAGCATTTATTAATATATCATAAATATCACTACTATTATTTTCTTTATAAACATTTTTAGCTAAATCAACTAAATAACTCATATAACTAAACTTAACAATATCACTTTTAATATTAATAAAATAATTAATAACATCAGCACTAATTAAAGTACCAAGTTTACCTTCTTTATAATATAAATGAAAATTAGCATAGATAAAATTATTACTAATAACTCTCAACTTACTTTTAGGACTCATACAACCTTTAGAAATAATTCCAATTATACCTTTATCTTTAGTAAGAACATTTATAATTTTAGAATTTTCTCCATATTTAAGAGTATTAACAACAATTCCTTCTATACTAATAACTTCCACTCTATTTACCTCTCTTATAATTTAAATAATCTTCTACTTTTCCACTTTCCTTAAACTTATTCCATAATTCTTTCTTATTCATTTTCATCACCTAATATATATTGTGATAAAAATCAAATTAATATTCATTAAAACCAAGTTCATTTAAATATTTCTCTTTATCTCTCCATTTTTTAAGTACTCTTACATATAATTCTAGATAAACTTGTCTACCTAAAAGTACTTCCATATCTTTTCTAGCCTTCATACCTATTTCTTTTAACATAAGACCTTTTTTACCAATAATAATTTTCTTTAAACTTTCTCTATCTACTATAATATCTACATAAACATTAACAATATTATTTTCTTCATTTATATCAGTTAACACACAATGTACTGAATGTGGTACTTCATCATCAGTTAAAAGTAATACTTTTTCTCTTACTATTTCAGTAAGTCTTTTTTCTATAGGTTCACTAGTAACCTCTTCATCAGGAAAATACTTTACTGTATCAGTTAAATACTTTCTAATTACTTCAATTAATCTATTAGTATTATCTCCAGTCATACTACTAACTGGTACTATTTCAGCAAAATTATATAAATCCTTAAACTCATTTATTTTCTTAAGAATATCTTCATTATTTAGTTTATCTATCTTATTAATAACTAAAATAACTGGTTTTTCTAAACCACTCATCTTATCAATAACGAACATGTCTCCTCTTCCTAAAGGTACACTCCCATCCATTACAAGTACTAATAAATCTGCATCATTAGTACTATAATACGCTTGATTATTAAGTTTATTACCAAGTTTATGTATAGGTTTATGTATTCCAGGAGTATCTATAAATATTATCTGAGTATCTTTATCAGTATACACTCCTTGTATTAAACTTCTAGTAGTACCCTGTTTATCACTTACTATAGCTATCTTTTCTCCCACTAACTTATTAATAAGAGTACTCTTCCCTACATTAGGCCTACCAACTATACTTACAAAACCACTTCTCACTTTAAGTCTCCTTTACTAAATACTGTATTCATAATTTCTTTAAAAGTCATTACTTTATATTCACCACTTGTATTCATTATATTAAATATAACATCACTATCAAAAAACTCTAACATAGTTTGCTTACACAAATTACAAGGATATGCTAAATGACTTAAATCAGTCATCAAATATAATGCATTAAACTCTTTTTCTCCAGCACTAATTGCAGCATTAATAGCATTCCTTTCAGCACATATAGTTGCACCAAAACTTGCATTTTCAATGTTTACTCCATTATAAAAATTTCCATTTTTACATTCAACAATACAAGCAAAATGAACACCACTATAAGGTGCATAACTATTTTTAATTAACTCTAATAATTTATCTTTCATACTACCTCTCTATTCCTAAACTACTTAAAACTTTTTCTTGTAAACTAAACATCTCTTTTTCATCATCTTTATTCATATGATCATACCCAAGCAAATGTAAAAGTCCATGAGTTAATAAAAAACACAACTCTCTTTTAAAAGAATGATTATATTCCACTGCTTGACTATGAGCCTTCTCCAAACTAATATAAATTTCACCTAAATCAGTAATACCATTATCTGGATTAGTCTCCTCATCCATAAAAGCAAAACTAATTACATCTGTCTCTCTATCTATTCCTCTATAAGTTTTATTAATTTCATGAATATTTTTATTATCAGTAAGTACTATACTAACAATTGAATCACTCACATCAAGTATTTCACTCACTTTATTTATTACACTCTCTAATTCTTTTTCATCAATATTTTCATTAGTTAAATTTGTTATTTGATAATTCATAATCACTTTCCTCATATTAATTTTACCAAATATTAACTAAATTGTCCATAAAATAAATACAGAACATATCTATTCTGTATAATATCTATCTATAATTTCTTCTTTTCTAATTCTAATACTTTCATAATAAAAATATTTCATAGTATCACTTAAAGTATCAATACTATCAATAATATTTTTAATTTTATCTAAGTCTATTAATTTATACATTCTTTTTAAAGCACTATTTAATCCTTCAGGCATAATATTATAAACATCAATATAATTTAATGTCTTACCATTCATTTTATACGCAGTCTTTAAATTTATACTAACATTCTTTAATTCTTTATTTTTAATTATATTTACCACATCTTCTTCACTTAAAAGAGGATGTAAAGCACTACCACAGTCATACACTGGGCTTAATTTAGATACATTATCTTTTGCAATAATTCCCCAATTGCCTAAATGCCTATCTACATTTCCAATTAAAGTATCAACAACAAATATGTCCCAAAATTTATTTTCAAAATCATCTTTATCTTTATAACTAGTAACACTATTAATCATTTCAAAAATATCATTAATTTCACTAGTATACTTTCTTTCAGAAGAAAGACTATATGAAAGAGTCTTAAATTCTACTAATATTTCATCTTTATCTAAAAAATCTTCACACATTACAGCAATTTTCTCTTTGCCATCTATAAAACACTTAACTAAATATACTTTTTGTACTGGAATATTAAAAAGTTCAAATACTTTTGAACCAATATATTCACTATATTGATTATTTACATAAGACACATTATGCTTATTATCTCTAATAGGATCAGGAAATTTTACCATATATTTTTTACCTTTAATATAATAAGTTTTTTTAGTTTCACTTCCACCATAAGTATTAATTGAATAATTATAATTAGTTATATCTAACACAAAAAAATCACTCCTTATATACAAACATTTTACCAAATATTAACTAAATTGTCCATAAAATAAAATAATTAGTTACCCAAAACTAATTATTCCAAATAAATATAAACATATTATTATTACTAAAAGAATTGATAAGAAATTATAAAAACCATCTTTTTGAAATATACTAGGTAATTTCTTTCTAATTGCATCAAGTCCTATATATACTAAGAAACCAAGTATTCCTCCAACTACATTAAGAATAATATCATCAACATCAAAACTTCTACCAATGTACTTTTGCACTACTTCAATAGTTAAACTAACTAATATAGACATAAAACTAATACTACTAATCTTTTTAATTTTAGTATAATATGTTGCAAAAAAGCCAAAAGGCATAAATAGTAAAATATTACCTATAACTTGTCTATTAAAGTTTTCACTTCCAACTGGATACCTAAACATTTCTCTAAAAGGTACCAAATTAGTTCCATTCATATATACATCTCTACTAGTAACAAGTTCAAATAAAAATAATATATAAGTAATAAATAGTAATAAAAGTAATTCTTCATGTAATATAAACTTCTTACTAGTATTTAATATAGTAAATACTCTTAACAAAATAATAATAGTTAAAAAAATAACTAAAGTTGGCCATGTTGTATTTAATACTTCAAAAAATGTTGACTTAATCATAAACTACTCACTTTCTAGAGTTATCTCTTTTTCTTCACCAATATTCTCATATACCCTATAAAACAACTCTATATCTATTTTACTACTAAATACATCTTTTTTCAAAACTTTTCTTTCAATTATATACTCATTAGTGTCTAGTTTATTACTAATACTCTTGTCAGCCCTCTCTAAAGCTTCTTTAAAAGCACTTTCACTATTCAAATTTACTTCTTTATAATTATATAACTCTTTACTTTCTTTCATAAGTTTAAAAAACAAATAAGGTTTATCTACTAATACACTTACTTCATTAATAGAATTATTAGTTATATAGTGCCCTACTAAAGTAAACTTATGACCAAATATATCTAAATATATATGGTTAATTGTTTCTCCAGTCTTTTCATATATAACATGTTTAAAAGGAATACTTATATTAACAGTATACCATACTTCTCCAAACACTTCCCCCTTACTTCTAGTAGTACCAACTACTTTATCAAATTTAACAACATTACCACTTATTATAACTTCTCCTTTTTTAACAACATCATTTACTTCTTTAACACTACTTCCTCCAGTAACAACTAAATATTTTATAAGAGCATCTTTCTTACTAACAATATTACTCGGTTTATCTATACTAACTCTATTACTAATAACTCTAGGTGTAACATTAACTACATATTTAACACCTTCCCTATTAATAGATATCCATTCTATAGTATCTTTATTTTCAAGTAATATCTTTTCTTTAACATTTTCTATATACTTATTACTTTTAACAAACTTATATTTAACAATACCATAATAATTTAAATAATATGTTATATTATCTTTTAAAACCTGATTATTAGTAACTATTTCTACTTTAAATATTACATTACTAAGTATAATAATAATTAAATAAGATAATATAAAACTAGTTAATAATATATAATGCTTTTTTAAAAATTTTTTTATTCCTACTAATCCATAATATTTAATAACCTTTATATTAGCTAACTTTGAAAGTAACTCCAAGTCCTCATAATTAATTATAAATATAACTTTATTATCTTTAATAGTATAATTACTAAAATAAATATTATTAGATATAAGTGTTTTAAGAATACCTTCTTCTTTAGCACTTACTAACACTTTATTTTTCATTTATATTTATCCTTTCAAATATCCCACTTATTAGTAATTCTTTCTTATCAAGTTTAACTAATTTTATATCACTACCATATATTTTACATAAATTATTATCTAACTTAATTATAACAGAATTACTATTTATATCTATAATACTTTTATAGTTTAATATATGTACTTTATTTGGAAGTAAACTAACTTTATAAGTTTCACTATTTAAAAAACTATTTATGTTGTTAAACATATTACTCACCTATTAATTATATGAAAAAGAATGCACTTTTCATGCATTCTTTAACTAATTAGTTTATAATAGTATCCATTCATATCTCCATCAGTTGGATAAGCACTTTTATTTTCACTAGTTACATTTTCCACAAACTCTTTAGTAGTTGTTGTTGTTTCTGGAGTATAACTTATTGTATATTTTTTAGGACTTCCTTTTAAATAGAATCTCGATTTATGATCACAATCACATGCCCTACAACATTCTTCATACATATCTATAACTAATGTTGTACCTGAATATATTTCAGTTATCCACCTACCATTACTACTAATCGCAAAATACCTTCTAGGAACAGTTTCTGTAGCATCTTTATAAGTGTATGGTGAAAAATCCTCATAATCACTAGGTATAGTAAAGTAACCATCCGTACCAGCAGTAAAACTATCAAACGCTACAAATCCAGTTACATTAACTTGTGAATCATATTCTTCATCTAATATCATTGTTCCCTCAGGTAATGAAGTAGTCACTGTAGTAGCCTGTGCTGGTATTGTTTTTGTAACGTATTTGTACTTTGCCCATGTATATATTTTATGTTTCAAAGTAATAGTACAAGTTTTATTACTAGTTACATTACTTACTGTATAAATATTACCACTAAGTGTTCCATTACAAGTATCACTAGTAAGTGTTAAGTCATATTCACTTCCTGGTGTTATAGTAAACGATACACTTCCATTTAAATTAGTTTCTTTATAACTTGCATCACTACTTCCATTAACTACATTTAATGTAACTCTTAACTTATCTACTGCCATATTAAGAACGCAAACATCACTCTTAGTAACATTATTAAATTTAACTAAATTACCTGATATTACTGGTGTACTACCATTATTACAAGTTATACTCGACCCTTCAATTTTATACCCAGAGTTAGGCGTCACTGTAAAAGTTATATCTTCTCCTATATAACTAACTCTTTTATTTGAAGCACCATTACTTATACTACCATTTTTAACACTAAGTCCAATAACAGGTAATTCTTTTAAAGTAATAGTACAAGTTCCATCTTTTCTAATGTCTGTTGCTTTAATATACTCCTCATCAACAGTTACATTTATACCTTCTTCACAAGATATATCTGCTTCCTCCCAAGTATAATCACTATTAGTAGGTTTTTCTATTTTATTACTTAAAGAAGATCCAACTACAATATATTTATCTTCTATAATATTATTTGTAAATTTTAAAGTTACTTTATAACCACTTTTATATTTAAAAACACACTTCTTATTTTCATATATAGAACTAACATTAATTTTATCTATATTTTCATTATATATGTCTTCACTAATACTTATATTAACATCTTTATCACAATAATAGCCATCATACAAGTATGTACTAGTATTACTCGGAAAATCACTAGTTAACTCACCACCATTAATGCTAGCATATAAATTTACTGACTTTACAAGTGGAACGAGTATCCATGGGTCTCTTTTAGTACCACTACCACGAACTTTAACATTCTCTTTTAAGTACATGTTAGGTTTTAATGCACCATTTCCTTCATTATTAATTATTTCTGTAGAAGTAGCAAGGTCGTAACCAGTATTATTCAAAGTAACAAAAGGTTCACGACTTACTAAATAAGAACTATTTCCCCCAATATTTTTATATTCATATGTACTAATAATTCCTGCTTTCTCAAAAATACTACTTGTGCATCCACTTGAACTACACATAAATTTATTAGTATCTAAAATATACAAACTTTCTTTATCTAGTCTGGTATAAAAACACTTCAAATCTTCTACAATAGTACTTTCTGTTGTTTGATTAATTGCATTTAAAGTACTAAGTCCAATAAACATGCTTAAAACAAATAGACATACTTTCTTCATAACACACCTCTATTATATAAATAATTATACAAAGAAAGAATTAAAAATACAAGAAAAAAGTTAAGAAAACATCTTAACTTTGTAAAGTAATCTTAATATATCCATTTCCAGTATTGTATCCACTACTGTTTGAATATCCACTTATATAGGAAGAACTATATGAGTTACTTCCGCCACTTCCAGGATATCCTGAGTAAGATTGGTACCCACCACAGTCATACGGGTCTCTATCTGCTTGAAAATCTCCATCCCAATAACATCTACCTGAATATGATCTATATCCTGGATGTGCCCAAGTTGAACCTGACGGACAGTTACCATTTGGCCAGTAGTCTTTTGAGTATCCATACTCACAATCATTTGTTGAACAGTCTATATCATAACTTCTTCCTCCATCTACATAACACGAACAACCTCCACTTATACTATATGTACTACCAGTACATCTAGTTCCTCTAAGTGTTCCATAAGGACAAGAGTAGTCGTAACATGTTTCTGATACATATTGGCTTGAATCCCAAGAGCTTCCTCCACCAGAACCATTTGAACCACTCGATCCTGCTCCATCTCCTACATCTCTTCCACCAGAACCATAACCATTTCCGCCGTCTCCACCATAACTATCACTACTAGCGCCTCCGCCACCAGCAGCAATTAATATATTTGTACTTCCATATACTACACGACTAGACGCACCACCATATGCAGCACCTCGTCCGCCTCCGCCTTGACTACCTGCGTATAGATAAAGAGTTGTTCCTGCACTAAATGTTGCATATCCAGTTGCTCTTCCACCAGCACCACCTGAATAACGTCCATAACCATCTCCTTGACCACCATATGCTTCAATATAGTAGTAAGCTCCATATTGTAAATATAATGAAGAACCATTTGTAGTTTTAACTAATGTTCCACTACTAGTATATTCTCTTATATAACCATCTGTATTTGCTATCCAATACTCACCAATTGGTTTTGCAAGAGTCATTGTTACTGTACATGTTTGTGCTTTATTAACATTTCTTATTGTAACTGTATTACCACTTATTGAACCACTAGCACCACCATTACAACTTACTCTTGCACCACTTGTTGTATAATCACTATATGCACTTACTGTAAACGTTCCAGTACTTCCATACTTTATTCCTTTAGTAGTATTACCACTTCCATTAACCACAGAAAGTGTTACATTATATGTTTGAGGTGCCATATTTACTCTACATGTATCATTTTTAGTAATATTACTTACTGTTACAGTATTACCACTTAAACTTATCGTACTACCATTTGTACAACTTACTGTAGCACCACTTGTTTGATAATATGAGTTAGCAGTTACAGTAAATGTTAAACTATCTCCTAAATGAGGAAGTGTCTTACTAACAGGTGCACCAACCCTACCATTACTTGCTGTCATTGTTACAGTTGGTAACATAGTCAAGTTTACAGTACAAATACTATCTTTAGTTACATTATCAACACTTATTTTAGTATCTTCTATATTTGCAGTAACTCCATTATTACAACTAACACTTGCATTTTCCCAAGTATAACCATTTACCTCAAGTTTACTAGCACTTCCCTTTTTACTAGGACCTATATTTATATAATTACTACTTCCATCAGGATATTTAAAAGTAACCTTATATCCATCTTTATAATATAAATTACATGTTGCATTCTTACTATATGCTTTAGCACCTAAATTACTTAAAGTATCACCATATACTGGTCCAACATAATTTGTTTCAACATTCTTTGTACATTCATACTTAACAAATAAATATTTATCTGTACTATTAGGAATATTATCCACTCTAGTATTATTTATATATGGTATAAAGTTAACCCCATTTGCACTTGCTACAAGTATCCAAGGATCTCTTTTAGTACCACTACCTATTACATATAAGCCTTCTTCTAGTACAAGTACCGGTCTTAATCCGCCTTCACTTTCACCCTGTCTAATCTCATTAGAAGTAACAACATCATACCCATTATTTCCTAAAGTAACAAAAGGTAGTCTATTTACTAAATATGAAGTAGAACCTCCTACTCGTTCATACTCATTAGTATTAAGTATTCCTATCTTATTAAAGTCACTACTAACACAAACTCCATTTGTACACTTAAATTTATCAGTATCTAAAATAAATATATTTTCCTTATCAAGCCTAGTATAAAAGCACTTCAAATCCCCTTTAATTGTATTTGCATTAGTTTGATTAGCAGCATATAAACTAGTTAAACAAAAAAACATACATATTATAAAAACACATAACTTTTTCATAACACACCTCTATCCTAAAAACAATTATACAAAAAAATAATATCTTTTTCAACAAAAAAAAGAAAACATTACACATGCCTTTTTCATTTTTAAGTTTAACTTTTTATCATTTTTATTATTTTCTTGTTTTATATCACTATCAATTTCCATATTTGTTTATTTTTTTAGTTCTAATAACAATTGTTTTAACTTTCTCAATTCATCTACTACATAACCATTATCAAAAACATACTTATATAAATCATTTTACTTTCCATAACTAAAAAAGATGCCTAAGCACCTAATTTACTATTAACCATTTCACTAACTAATTTAAAGTCAGCTTTCCCTTTTAAAGATATATTAGCTTCTTTCATTATTTTACCCATATCTTTTTTACTTTCAGGCTTAACTAAATCAAAAATTCTATCTATTTCTTTTTCAATTTCTTCTTTACTTAATTGTTCAGGTAAATAATTACTTATAATTTTAATTTCATTTTCTAATTTATCAGCTAAATCATTTCTATTAGCATTTCTAAATTCAATTATACTCTCTTTATGTTGTTTAACTTGCTTACTAGCAACCTCTATAACTAATTCATCAGTAACACTATCTAACTTATTATTAATTTTTTGTAAATCAATCGCACTTTTTAAAAGTCTAATAGTACTCAAAGTATCCTTATCATGACTTTTCATTGCCACCATCATATCTTTATTAATCTTATCATATAGCATTATATACATCCTCCTTAGTTATTATGTTTTCTATTATTTCTTCTAGCATTCTTAATAGCTTCTTTTTTAGCTTCTCTTCTAACAACACCAGGTTTTGAATATTCTTTTCTTTTTTTCATTTCAGAAGGGACTCCACTTCTTTGAACTTTAAGTTTAAATCTCTTTAAAGCATATTCTACATTTCCATTCTTAACTTCAACTCTTGTCATTCTCTTTCCCTCCCTTCGTTTCTACGACAAATTATAACACTTTTTACACTCTAAATCAACAATATTTATAATTAATTTATCTAAAGTACTAAATAAACTACATATTTACAAAAAATATGTCTACTTCTTCCTTAAGTGTGACTTTTTTTATTGAATATGGTAAAATATACATGAGGTGTTTATATGCCCAAAAAAAATTTAAGTTACAAAAATCGTGGAATGTTCTTAGAAAATATAATTAACGAGACAAACAACTACTACTTAGAAAAAGATAGAGCTATTATTTATAAGAAGCCTACTCCAATAAAGGTATTAAATGTAGAATATAGAACTAAAAAGACAACGATGATTAACAAAGCAGTTTTTAGTCACACTAGTACTCTTGACTATAATGGTATTTATAAAGGACACTATATTGAATTTGATGCAAAAGAATGTAAAAACACTACAAGTTTTCCACTATCAAATATAGAAGAACATCAAATACTTCATATAAAAAGAATATTAAACCATGGTGGTATCGTCTTTCTAATAATATTTATGAATAATAAGTTTTACCTGTTAAAAGGAAGTACTTTAATTAACTTTATAAATAGTAATGAAAGAAAAAGTATACCATTTGATGTAATTAATGAGTATGCTTACATTATTAAAGAAGGCTTTATTCCAAGACTAGATTATCTAAGTGTTGTAGAAAAAGTATATTTAAAGGAGGGAGAAAATGAAATCTCTAAATAGTAAATTAAATTTTAATAAAATAAGAAATAAAAAAGAAAAACTAAAAACAAGGTTTAAGAAAGAAAAGAAAGTTAAAAAAGAAAAAGAACCGAAACCAAAAATGAATAAAAGAAAAACATGGTACATTGTTTTAACTATTATAACTGCTCTTGCTATATTAGCAGTATTTACAGTAATTGCTTTTGCTGCATATATAGTTATAACTGCTCCAGAGTTTACGGAGGCTAAATTATTTAATAAAGACTCAACTGTTATTTATTATAATGATAATCAAGTTCTAACAACTCTTGGAATGAATGCAGGAAATGGTGAAGTTGAAAACAGAGTTAAAGTTGAATATGATGAAATTCCTGAAGTATTAATTGATGCAGTTGTTGCAACAGAAGACTCTAGATTCTTCCAACACAATGGTGTAGACTTAGCGCGTTTTATAAAAGCAAGCATTGGCCAAGTACTAGGACAGTCTGGTGCAGGTGGAGCATCTACTTTGACAATGCAAGTTAGTAAAAATGCTTTAACTGATACAACAAGTACTGGTATTAAAGGAATAATAAGAAAATTTACTGATATATACTTGTCAGTATTTAAAATAGAAAAGAAATATACTAAACAAGATATAATTGCTTTATACCTAAATAGTGAATTCTTAGGTAACCATTCATTTGGTGTTGAAAAAGCAAGTCAAACTTATTTTGGTAAAAGTGTTAAAGATTTAAGTTTGAGTGAAGCAGCACTTATTGCTGGACTCTTCCAAGCACCTACTGCATATGATCCGTTTAGTTATCCAAAACAAGCAGAAGCAAGACGTAATCAAGTATTAAACTTAATGGTAAGACATGGTTACATAAGTAAAGAAATAGCAGAAGATGCTAAAAAAATATCAGTAACTAGCATGTTAGTTGAAAGACAAAGTTATATAAGTAAATATCAAGGATATGTAGACACAGTAATAGAAGAAGTAAAAGAAAAATATAAAGTAGATCCATACAAAGTACCTCTTGAAATATATACTTATTTTGATCCTGAAAGACAAGATGTAATAAATAGTATATACGATGGATCTAGTGGATATGAATTCAAAGATGATGCAATTCAACTAGGTATGGCAGTACTTAATAATAGTGATGGCTCTCTTGTTGCAATTGGTTCAAGAAGAAATCACGAAGGTGAACTACAGTTTAACTATGCAACAAGCATTAATAGACACCCTGGATCAATAATAAAACCAGTACTAGATTACGGTCCAGCAATAGAACACTTAAACTGGAATACATATACTCCACTATTTGATGAAGAAACACCTTATAATAAAGGTGGAGTTATTAAAAACTGGAATGGAAAGTATTCAGGAATAGTAACACTTAAAACTGGTTTATCTAAATCAATGAATACTACTGCTCTTCAAGCCTTCCATGCTACAACAAATGAACAAAAATGGGATTTTGCAACTAGCTTAGGAATAACACCAGGAAATGATAATGGTAAAATATTCGAATCAGCTTCAATTGGTGCATTTGAAGGAACTAACCCAAAACAAATGGCTGGGGCTTATTCTGCATTTGCAAATGGTGGATATTATACTGAACCACATGCAGTAAAAAGTATCAAATATAAAGAAAGTGGCGAAACTGAAGAAATAAAATATACTCGTAAAAGAGTTATGAAAGAAACAACAGCATATTTAATTACTAACGTATTATTTAATGTTACACCAGGTGCTTCATACGTTCGTGGTACTCAAGTAGCAACTAAAACAGGAACAAGTTCTTATGATGAAGATAGATTAAGAAAAGAAGGAATAAGTTTAGATGCTATTCAAGACTCATGGGTAGTAACTTATAACCCTGACTACACTATTGCATTCTGGAATGGTTACGATGAATTAACAAAAGATAACTATATTAAAATGGCTGCTTCTACAGCACACAGAAATAAAATACAGTCACTTATAGTTGGTAAAATATTTAATACTGGTAGCAAGTTTAAAGTACCTAAAGGTTTAGTACAAAAAGAAGTAGAATTAGAAACAATTCCTGCAAGACTTGCAAGTGATTATACACCAAAAGCATTAAAGGAAACTCACTACTTTATAAGTGGTACAGAACCAACAGAAATAAGTAATAGATTCAGTGAACTATCTAATCCAACTGATTTAAAGGTTGTAGAAAATGGTTCTCAAGCAAAACTAACTTGGACAGGAATTAGTCTTCCAAGTGCAGTAGATAAAACATATTTAACAGATTACTATAATACTAGTTTTAGTATCTATGCAGAAAAAAGTTTAACCAAACGTCTTGAATATAATACTAACAACATTGGAGAATTTGGTTATGACATATACTTAAAAAGTGGTACTAACCTAACCTATGTAGGATTCACTACTAATACATCATATACAATTGATAATACTACTAACTATGATTCAGTAGTTGTAAAGTCAGCATATAGTATATTTAAAGATAATTCAAGTAGTGGCCTTATTGCTAACTTAAAAGGTTCATCCACTGACTTCGTAATCGAACTAAAAGCAGTTGGAACAAGAAACGGAGACTGGATACATCCAACATATCAAATAAATGAAACAGTTCCAGATTTAGGACTTAAAACAATTAAATTCCTAGTAAATAATTTAGATGTTACTGATTCAATTAATAAAGATAATATGAAATATGAAATATATGATTGTACTAATACTTGTACTAAAGTTGATAAAGTAAACACTTCAAAAGAAAGTGAATATGAAATAAGATATAGTATAAATTATTTAGGAACAACACATAAAGAAACAAGATATGTTCATGTAAAATAAAGGATTCACAACAAAGTGAACCCTTTTTATTTAGTTAATGCTACAGTTGCAGTACTACTAGCTATTTGTAATATCTCATCACTACTTAAACTTTCTCCAATAAGATAATACTCCTTACCATTATTACTCCAATTTAAACTAGTACTAGTTAACACTCCTAAAACATTACCATATTGTACAACTTCACCACTCACTAAAGTAGTTTCATGTTCTTTATTATTAGATGCTTCTTCTATAAGTATAAAAGGTTTAACTCCAGTATAAGTAAGAATAACTCTTTCACTATTATCTTTAGTAATAACTTCTTCCCCACTATACTTAGTTCCTGATGGTAAATACATTGGATAAACAACATCTTTTAAAGTAGCACCAGTTTCTTTTGTACTAGAATTATTTACTTCTTCTTTAATACTATTAGATAATGCAAAATAATTTTTATCATACTTAGTTTTTAAATCAATTTTTGTAACAACTACACTTATAAGTGTACTACCACTACTATTCTTAACAACTACTTTATTAGGTAAATAATCACTACCTAAAGTAACTTCTTGTGTTTTTAAATCATTATTATTTGGATAATTTACTTTACTTATAATAGTATACTTATCATTTGTATTCTTAACACTTCTTTCACTGTCATTAAGTACATCTTTTAACAAACTCTCTAATATATAACTTTGACTACTATTACTAGGCCATTCACTTTGAAATTTAAAACTCTTATTAATACTTGGTGTAACAACATAAACCCCTTCATCATTCTTCAAAATTATTTGTTCATGTTTATTCTCTTTGTTTATTAAAGAAACTTTATAATAAGTACCTTTCTTATAAGTAACATCAACTAAATAATTATATTTATCTTCATTATTAGTTATTTGCATTTCTCCTTCTAAATGATAATTTTCTAAAGAATTCACTTTACTCTCAAACTCTTTAATAACATCATCACTCTTTTTACCACATCCTACTAATAAAAATAATGAAAATAATACTACCAAAAACTTTTTCAAAATAACCCTCCTTTATTAGTTACATTAAATTATATTTAATTAATTATCGTTTATGTATAAATAAATAAAATTTGATTAAAATATTAATAAAAGGAGGTATTATGCAAACATTACAAAAAATTTGTCTTGCTCTAACTATAGTTGGTGCTTTAAACTGGGGTCTTGTAGGACTATTTAATTTTAACCTAGTAGAAGCTATATTTGGAGTAGATGCTCTTCTTACTAAAGTAATTTATTCTTTTGTAGGATTAGCAGGAATAATAAATATTGGACTACTTCTTACTCCATTCGAAAAGAATATAAAATAAAGCATATCTAAATTGATATGTTTTTTATTATTTATTTTTAAGTATTATTGAATTAATTATCACTTTAGCTTAACTTGATTTTAAAAGTAGTTTTATACACATTGTCTGAATCTATTAATGATACTTCAAAATCATTCATTTCCTTAGTTATTAAAATGCCTATTGTTTTATTATGAGTTGGTTTCTTTATTTCTTTGTCTACTATATTCATATATGTTTTTATTTGCCCTAAATATTCTTTCCTTAGTTCTGTTATTTTTAGTTCTACTACTACAAAACAATTTCTAATGTAATTATATAAAAGAATATCAATATAATTAAAAGTATTTCCTATTTGCACTTTATATTCTCTACCTACATATGTAAATCCACCACCTAGTTGTTCTAAAAAATAATCTAAATCACTTATTATCATTTCTTGTAATACTTTTTCTGTAAATTTTTCTTTTAGATTATTTGTTCTAACTATTATTGGATTTAGTACTTCTTCTCCTGATTTTACTCTTTTATTTGTTTCTAATTTATCTCTGGTTTCTGGCGGTAATCTATGATATTCATCGTTTTTTATTCTGAGAGATAAATTTCTATAACTTAAATTATCTCTCATTGTTATATGAATGTAATAATTTACTTCATTAATATCATTTAATGGTAAAAGTTTTAAATAATGGTTCCATGTTAAATTTCCATGCAATGCATGGAATTTTTCAATAAAATTATAAAATTGTCTCATATAATTTAAATTAGTAAAACCATATGTTGTTCCAAATTCTTTAGTCAAAATATTTGCATATTTTTTTACTATTCCTTCTCCATAGTGTTTACCGGCTAGTGTTAGCTCTTTACCAATGTTATAATTTCTAGTAAGTTTATCTAGGTTATTTTTATATTCTCTAACTATTACTTTTGCTTCTGTTGTTATTATTTCGTTTCTTATATGTTCTAAATAATTATCATTCATACTTTTTACCTCCTATATACTTATACGTAAAAAATTATAAAATTACTTTTTTATTTTTTATTTACATCACAACTTTACAAAAAATTATACAAATTAAAGTAAATAAAAAAAACAAGTATTTCTACTTGTTTTGAACCACAACATTAATCTGTTTAGTTTTACTTGTATAAGTTAGTTTAACATCACTTCCTGTAACATACACTGGAACATTATACGTACCTGGCTCAGTAATACCAGACAAATCTACATAAGCCTTAATATCAGTATCAAGTAACTGTTCAAGTAAACTACCTACTCCTCTTACACTAACAGTAACTCTAGCATCATTTTCAGTAGCGCCACTCGCCTTAAATTTCTCATTAAGACCTTCAGTTTCAACACTAATATTCATAAAATCTTTACTTGTTTCTTCTTCCATAGTAACATTAATAGTAACAGATGTATCACTTATACTTCTAGCTCCCTGTGGCTTATTAATTACTTTTTGATATGTCTTATTAGAACTAATTCCATTAACATCAATTTCAACTTCAATATAATTAATATCCTTTAAAACACTTTCATCAGCATAAACTATAACATTTGTAACACTACTTGTAATACTACTAATAGCACTTCCACTTCTTACTTCTCCAACTGGTACTATCTTTAATGGAACTGTCTTACTTGGACTAGTAATAGTAACAGTTGCAGTAACTTGTCCAGGAACAACTTCTATTCCACTAATTTCTTTTCCTTTATCATCATACGCTACTAATTTAACATTATCAATAGTATAAGTACCACTTTCTGTAGCATTCAAACTATTAACATCAACTATAGCTTTAACATTAGCAACAGTATTTAGTTTTTCTTTATAACTCTTTATAATAACATCATTTCTATCAAGTAATACATTACTAACTACTAAAGTCTCATCTAACTTATCAGTATTAATAACATCAATAGATAATGTTCTAACTTCACTAACCTTAGGATAAATAACAATAGTTACAGTTCCAGGATCTAGTATATAATTTAACTTTCTAATAGGATTATTATAGTCAAGTGTAACTTTATGTGTACCTACATCCAAACCAGTTAAATCAAGTGTTATTTTATGATCACCATATTGTTCAGCTAAATATAATTCACTCTTCTTACCAAGTAAAACTAAGTCAGCCTTAGTAGGTAAACCTTCTATCACATATGCTTCATCATTATATTCTACTTCAACTGGTAAATTTGACATTGTAATAGCTTTAGTATCACTAAAATTAATAAAATTCTTTTGTACCATCATAAACATAGTAAATGAAAGTATTAATGATATATATAAAAGTACATTAGGTTTATTAAGCATTCTATCTATAAAACCACTTTTAAATGAAAACTTATCTTTTATAAAATATGCTAATTTACTTATAGGTGTAATAAGAATTCTATCAAAGAAATTTGCTATTTTTTTAATAGATTTAACAAATACATTACTCTTCTTTGTTGTCTTCATTTAACTCACCTTCACTTTCTTCTAAATTAGCCTCTGCATCAAAGAAAGTTTCTTTTTTAGGTTGTAAACTTTCAATAAGTAACATTCTAGCATCTTCTAAAGTCATATTATAGTTAAGTTGACCATCAACTCCTATACTAACTCTTCCAGTTTCTTCACTAACACATATACTAATTGCATCACTCACTTCTGCTATACCTAAAGCAGCACGATGTCTTGTACCTAGTCTCTTACTAATATTAGGATTCATACTAGTTGGTAAAACACTACCAGCAGAACTAATTCTATCTCCTTCAATAATAACTGCGCCATCATGAAGTGGATTATTTGGGAAGAATATACTAATTAATAATTCACTACTAATATCAGCATAAATCTTTGTAGCACTCTCTATATATTGAGATAAACTATAGTCTCTTTCAATAACCATAAGTGCACCAATTCTATTTCTTTTTAAATATTCAACTGCTTGCATAATTTCATATACAATTTTTTCTCTTTCATCAACTGTAAGAACCTTATGTCTACCAAGAAGTTGACTTCTTCCAATACTTTCTAATACATTTCTAATTTCAGGTTGAAATAAAACAATAATAGCAATAGGAACACTTTCTATTACATACTCTAAAAGTACTCCAACTGTATTCAGATTCAACCATTCACTTAATAATTTAAGAAAAACTACTATTAAAACTCCCTTAAAAATCAAAGTTAATTTTACATTCTTTCTTATATACTTCAATATATAATAGAATATAAACCATAATATACCAACATCTAAAACTTTTGTAAATATTGTATATATCTCTGTTAATGTCATAATATAATCTCTCCTTACTAATAATAATTATATAATAAAAAAGATATAATTACTATATCTTTTAAAATATTACACATCCATTTTACATATTATTTGTCATCACTAAAATCAAATGATTCTAATTTTTCTTCTGGCTTAGTTGGTACTTCATTCAAGTTTAAACTTTCCACTTCAGGTAACTCATCTAACATAACTGCAGGTCTTTCATCATTAACTGGTATAGCATTAGTTTGTGTTTCTGTTGTTACTGTAGGTGTATCTGTTTTAGTTGGTTCCATAACTGGTGTATTATTTACTACATTATTATTTTCCATACTACCTACATTTGTAGTATTATTAATTGGAATATCATTAATCTCCATAGTTGCATCCATATTAACTGGTTCATTATTTCCAGTCATATTAGATACACTTTCACTATTAGTAACAGTATTCTCTAAACCATTATTCATATCCATAGTATTATTAACTGGAATACTCATTTCTGGTGTACTATCTAAAGTATTATTTTTAACTTCTCCTTTTTGTTTTTTCTTAGAATCAATTATAAATCCAATTAAAGCAAAACATAAAACTATGGCTGCTACAAAGAACCAAATATAATATTCTGCTAAAAAATTCATCACACTTTCCATAAATTATCCTCCTTAGTATATCTCTATTTTACCAAATATTAGAGATTATTTCAATATATTTTATTCTTCTGTTTCAGTATTATTACTAGTAATATCTAAAACTTTACCAACTGGTTGAATCTGTATCCAAGTATTTCCATCATTTACTTTTAATTCTTTACCATCACTATACTTATAAATAGTTTTACAACTTCTACAAGTTTTTTCCCATGTAATAGGAGTAGCATACCCTTCACTTATATAATATCCTTCTCCACTTCCTATATTATCTAATTCTTGTCTACCATAATCATCATAGCTTCTATTCTTTACTTGATAAGTAATAATATTTTTAGCAGTATATTGTTTACCAGTAACTAAGTCAACATGCCCTTCATCACACATACTTCTTAAATAAACCTTATTTTCTTCATCATACTTATAACTAGTTGTTTGATAACTAGAATACTCTATTTCTACATTATCAGCTTTTATAGTTCCTTCATACTTACTTAAATCAATATCATCTACACTATAATTAAGTAAATTCCCTTTATCACTTTCAGTTCTAAATCCAAGAGCAGTCGCTCCTTCCTTAATCATACTTCCTCTTGTAAAACCAGTATGTTCATAAGCCCTATGTAAACTTCTATCTCTAAAAAAGTATGAACCCTCATATCTTATTCCATCAATGTGGTCAATATCAAGTTTAGACATATCACTATAAGCAAGATCACTTCCACCCCAATGTATATAAATAGCATCATTTTCTAAAGCATAATCTAGAAAATATGGACGACTACTTCTAACTGAACCAATTTGTTCTGGAATATTATCTTTATATACTGCTAAAAATCTAGTTATTCCTCCTTCAGTAATAATTTCATAATTAACAATACTCTCCTGTAACCCAGCATGTGGCCAAGCACGATGATTATTATTAATCATTACTGCATAACTTCTAGACTTACTTGATTCATCTACTATTTGTAGTTTCTTAACTGGTTCTTTATCCTTTCCCTTATTTATAATATTATCTGTTTTACTACATCCACTAATTAAAAATAGTGAACCAATTATTACTAAAAACTTTTTCAATTCTCTTCACTTCCCATTATAAGTATACAATATAAATAATTATTTTAAAACACAAGAAAAAAAACTATACACTATTTTACAAAAATTAATTAGTTTCAATAACTAGCATATTTTTTTAAAACACCAAATATAATTTAACTCATACTTATAAACAACTTAATATAGAAAGAACACACCCATTAATTTGAAACTATCTTTTTATAATAAACTATGATATACTATTATTAGTTTTGAGGTGTAATATGATTTATTTAATGAATTTATTTAATGTAATAGCAAACCATTATCATGAATGGAAAAGTGTTTATGATGTTTTAGGAAAAATATTAACAATAATGTTACTTTATAAAAATGCTTACTATATTATTGGTTTATTCTTTACAAGAAAGTTTAAACCTGCTAAAAATAAACACAAATATGCAATTCTAATTGCAGCAAGAAATGAAAAGAATGTTATAGGTAACTTAATTGATAGTATTAACAAACAAGACTATGATATGAGTTTAGTTACAACATTTGTAGTAGCAGATAACTGTACAGATAACACAGCAGAAATAGCAAGAAATCATGGTGCAGTGTGCTACGAAAGATTTGATAATGAACATAGAACTAAAGGATATGCACTTGAATACTTACTTGATAGAATTGAAGAAGACTATGGTAGAATGAATTTTGAAGGATACTTTATATTTGATGCAGATAACTTGCTTAATACTGACTACATTAGTAGAATGAATGATGCTTTTGATAGTGGAGAAAAGATAATCACTTCATACAGAAACACTAAGAACTTTGATGAAAACTGGATTGCTTCAACATATGCACTACACTGGATTAGAAGTATAAGAGCAAATCACCGTGCAAGAAGTATATTACATTTAGCCACTAACATTCAAGGAACAGGATTCTTGTTTACTAATGAAATAGTCAAAAATGGTTGGCATTATACAAGTCTTACAGAAGACAGAGCTCTTACAGCTGATGCAGTAGCGCAAGGTTACCAAATAACTTATCAAGATAAAGCAATGTTTTATGATGAACAACCAACAAGTTTAAAAGTTGCACTTCGTCAAAGAATACGTTGGAGTAAAGGACACTTACAAGCATTTGTTGAAAGTGGCCCTTACCTATTTATAAATATATTTTTAGGTAAATGGTATGTAAGAACAAAATGGGGAGAAACTTCAGTAAACAAAAAAAATAAAAGTAAAACTTTTAAAGAATTCATACTTAATATAATTGAAAATATAAGACACAGATTTGCTTCATATGACACATTAATGCAGTTAACACCATTTAGTGTATTCAATATATTTAGATGGTTAGTAGTTATATGGTTCATGGGTGCATGTTATATGTATAACACAGGAATTGATGTTAACTTCTTCCAAGGAGGAACATACTTAGCAAAAGCACTAAGAAAACTATTCACTATTAAAATAGTAGTTAATCCAGGAATAAATGCTTTTCTAATAGGACTACTTATTAACTTATGGTTTAGAATACTTTATAGGATAGGTTCATACTTTGAAAAAATATGGGTTGCCATTTACTTATTCATAATAGAACACAAAAACATCAAACCAATGCCACTTCATAAAAAAATATTATACTGTCTAACTTGGCCAACATTTGATATAATTGGAAGATACTCAACATACTTTGCATTATTTATGAAAGTTGAATGGAAACCAATTCCACATAATAGTAAAGTAACAATTGATGATATTAAAAAGACTCAGTAAATCAAAACTGAGTCTATTTTTCTAAACTATCAATTAATACTGGAACTATTTGTTTCTTTCTAGACACTACATCTTTAACAAATACTCCCTCACTAACCTTCTTCAAATTAAAAGCCTTTCTAATACTTTCTTCGCATTCTTTATTATATAAAAGATAACTACCATTCTTTATAATATCAGTTATAACAAAAACATATGCATCTACTTTAGAATCATTCATAATATTATCAATTTCATCTAAATACTTATCTTTATCATTAAGTATTTCTAAAATATCAAGAGTAAATGCCTGACTTACAGTAAATGTAATATCATTATTTTTAAATGTTTTACTATCTAAATTAAGTATATCATTAACACTCATTCCCTCTAAACTAGTTCCAGCCTTAAACATTTCTATACCATACTTATTAATATTTAATTTACAAATTTTCTTTAAAGCCTTAACTGCATTCTTATCATGTATAGTAGTTGTAGGACTCTTTAAAAGTAAAGTATCACTTAATATTCCACTAATCATAAGTCCAGCCATTTCTTTACTTATCTTTACTTTATTTTCTTTATATAATTCATAAATAATTGTATTAGTACTACCTACAGCCATATTTCTAAAATTAATCGGCACTTTTGTACTAACTCTACCTATCTTATGATGATCAACTATCTCAATAATCTCTGCCTCCTCAAGCCCAATTGCAGACTGTTCTATCTCATTATGATCAACTAATATAACTTTTCTTTTATTACTTTTACCAAGTTCACTCTTTCTTAATAACCCTTTACATACAAGATTTTTATCTACTACTGGATAATTATCTACTTTTAAACTTTTACTCTTTTCCATAAAATCATCATAACTATCTTTTTCATATAAAACATAATTAGTTTTACTTGCTAACTTCTTAACATAATTACTATTTAAAATAATTCTAGAAGTTTCAAAAGTATTTAAATCAGTTAAAATAACATTTACTTTATTCTTTTTAGCCAACTTAATTTCATCCTTTTTAAGAGTATTTCCACCCACTATAATAAGTAATTTAACTTTAGACTTAATAGCAAGCTCAATAATATAATGTCTATCTCCTACTATAATAATATCATCTCTAGTTAAATTAACATTACTTTCAAATGTGGCATGTGCAAAAGCAGCTGCTTTAATACTACCTTCTATTTCATCACTTACTCTAACTACTTCTTTACCATTAATAGTCTTAATAATATTATCATAACTTGTTATCAGTGAAACATCATTACTAAATATACTCTCATTTAATATATCTTTAGCCGTTACTAAGCTAATAAACTTCTTATCTTCATCTACTATTGGAACACCAGTTGTATTGTTCTCCATCATATAGTCATAAGTTTCCATAATAGATGAATACTCATTGATAAAACAATTTTTTCTATAATCCATATCTTTTATTCTAAGTTTAGTATCATTTAAATACCTAGGTTCTTTAACATTAAAATAATCTAAAACAAATTTAGTCTCTTTATTAATATCACCTAATACTCTTTCTTCAGCATTTAAACCCATTTTCCTTTTTAAATTAGCCAAAGTAATTGATGCAGTAACTGAATCTGTATCAGGATTAATATGTCCAAAAACTAACATCTTTTCCATTTCTAATACCCTCTTTCTAAAACTATAATATTATAATACATATTAAATAAATTTTCAACAAAAAATGTGTATCTTATTATGTACACATCATTCCTTAATTTCAAAATAGTTTCCACTATCTAAATATAGTACTCCTTTATGACTACCGAGTTGATCTTTTATCTTATTATAATCATTAAACTCTTTTATCTTATTTAAAGTAATATATACAACATTATCATCATTCATATACAATATAAATCTTTCTTTATCATAATCATTAGGACTATACTCTATTTCACTAATTTTTAAAATTACATCTTCATCTACCCTACTAAACATTTGAATAGTTTTACTAAGTATTTCATCAGGTACATAATTAATAAGTATAGGTACAAATAAATCTAAATCACTTACTCTTTTACCAGTATCAAGTACATATTCATTACTACTTCTAATTTTAAAAAGCACTTTATATTCAGTTATATCAATAACTAATCTATACCCGAACTCTTTACTTACTTTAACACTTTTTACTAGTGATAAATTACTTAACTTTTTCTTAATACCAAAACTAGTAGTCTTAACAAAAGATGGATAATTTTCTATATTAGCCTCTTCTATTACATCTTCATCAGTCAAAAAATATGTTCCCTTAACTAATATACTTTTAATAGGTTTTTTAGTAATATAAATACCAAAAAGTACTAACACACATAGAATAAGTAAAAACATCAAAAATTTTTTAAAATTAAATTTTCTTTTAACCTTTTTAACCATCTCTTATCTCCTACTATATATAAATTATACAATTTTTTTATTATTTCTTCAACCATTAAAATTAAACTCTATAAACATCTTTACTAAAGTACTCTTTTTAATAATTTGTAACTTACTTCTACTTATATGTAATTTAAAACACACATCGTCTTCAGTACCAAAAAGAAAAAAAGTATTTACTAAATAAATAAACTCATCACAATTTAACTTATAAACTATATTTGTAAGAGTCTTAATAAAACTACTTACCCAAAAATGTACTTCTTCACTAATAGTATTATTATCATTATAAAACACCTTATAATCATTAAACTTATTAAATACTTTTACCATATCTTTCTTAATATTAGTATAATAGTATTTATTAATCATTTCTTTACTTAACAAGTTATTAAACATTCTCACTTCTTTATTTATTAATTCTAACTTATTAGGTAAATCATTAATAACTTCTAAGGTTACTATTTCTTTCATATTTCACCTCATATAATATACTATGTTACTAAAATACCTTAGTTAATGACTTTTATCTACGATCATAAACTTTTTTAATTAAATACGAAATACCCCCAAGTATAATACTGATAATAATCATCCAAAAATATAACTTTCCAGCAATTTTCATTTGTTCTTTAGTAAGACGCACATACCAAATATATATTGGTAGAATCACTATGTCAGTAGCCAAAACTATTAAACTAATTATATAGAAAAACCTATACCACTTTTGTAAAGTTTCTTTTTTCATATCATCACCATATATAGTATAACATAAATAGTTAGTTTTTTGTTATAAAAAGAAACAACTTTATTTAGTTGCTCCTTTAAGTTTTTCAAAATAACCATTCTTTACATTAACTTCATTACCATTAATAATAGCAGTTTCATTATCTTTCCATTCAATGACAACATCATCCTCATGATAAACATTATATATCACTTTAGAACTATATGTAAGAGCATTATAACTTTCTACATATAAATTCCAGTCTTTATCACTATATCTATAACAGTCTAATATATATGTTCTATCTGGAGAATAAAATCTTTTAAACATTTCACCCTTTGGTATACTTGTTTGTAAATTTCTAAATATAATAAGAACCGCAATTCCAATAACAAAAAGTATAAAACCAAAAAACACATTTTTATATGCTTTATAAAAATCATTCCAATTATTGTTCATCACAACCCTCCTCACATACTTTTACATAATATACTTCATTATCAAGTTCATATGCTTTTTGATTTTTTTCTCCTTTAACATACCAATAAAATTTAACTTTATAATTTTTATTTCCATCATATAGGCAATAATAATTATAAGTTCCAATTGTATCAGATTCACCATTACTAAACACATTGCATTTTTTAACCTCAACATCTTTTCCAAACTTTTCCAAAAGTAGTTCTTCTTTCATAATAGTTGGATACACAACATTTTCAATTTCTTTTTTTGCTATAGAAAGCATGCGTGTGTAATATACCAAGAAAACTGGTACAACCAAAATCAAATTCCATAATAAAATCATTTTCAAAATATTTTTTCCCATATATAAACTCCTCATATATAGTATAACATAAATAATATGTTTTTTGTTATAAAAAGAAACAACTTTATTTAGTTGTCCCTTCATACTCATTAACTTTAGTTCTAAATTTTTCTAATTCTTTTTGTCTTAAATTGTAGAAGTCATTATACTTCCAATATTTCAAATCTTTATTTATTGCACTGTTAACTCTCTTTTTAAAATCCTTTGTCATTACTTTTTTACACTTCATCATTTGATATGCAATACCTATTATATATAATGAAGAATCAATTTTATCATTTAAAATATCTTTTCCACTTTTTAACACTTTTTCTAATATGTCTTTACTTTTTAAATCTTTTGAATAATGCTTCTTATAATCATCTATTCCCATATTCACGATATCACTATCTAATAATTTATACCCAAAACTATAATTGTAACGATTTTTCATATTTTCTTCTATCCATTTTTTGGCAAACTCTCTTGCTTCTTTAATTGTATTTATAGTTTGATCAACATACTCCTGTCTCTCATTACCTTTATAAAAAATAGAATTTCTTAAATTATTATCTTCATAACCTTCAAGTACCTGACATTCTAAGTCACTAATGTAACCATATGCTGGACAATATGATTTTTCAGTTCTTTTCTCATAAGGTGGTTTATCTATAACATCAAATTCACCAATATAAATTAAAGAAGATTTCTTTTCTTTTCTAGTAAAAGTAAACTCATAATCATAATTAAATAAATTATTATCTTCATCTGGTAAAGTATCATCTTTACATAGTTCTATACTCTTTTCATAAGAAAGTGACCCAGAAAGTGGAAACACCCTTAACTCATAAGGTATTAATCTCATTTTAACAAATTCACACTTATCTATTTTTTCTTTAGTTTTAGGTAATATATTATCTTTTGTCAATTTTACTTTATACAAATCCTTTGTAAATGGATCTTCTGTACGTTGTTGTTTTATTAGCACAATATATCTTCCATTATATTTTTCACTATCTTTAATTTGATAAGCATATACTTTTTTTAATTCTTCCATTTTCCTTCTCCTACATAATCAAATTCCATAATAAAATCATTTTTAAGACATTATGTTCATTATTTGTTTAATATTTTATTAACAATAATAGTACTTGCATTAAGTTTAGGTTCATTTTTTAAATTATTAATCATATCTTTTTCATTCATTAAAATATACTTAATACCTTCATTTAAACTATTGGTATCCAAGTCTTTTTGCTCTATCATATAACACAAGTTCTTATTTTTAAGTTCTAAAGCATTATAATATTGATGATTATTAGCAACATAAGGACTAGGTATTAATATTGAAGGCTTATTAAGGGCTAAAATCTCACTTATTGTAGAAGCACCAGCCCTAGATATAATTATATCTGCACTAGACATAAGACCACTCAAATCATTTATAAAAGGAACAATTTTTACCCCATCATTTTTTATATTACTAAACTCTTCATAACTAGAGTTACCCGTAATAAAAAGTATTTCTTTATCTTTATCTTTAAAATTAGTAACAAAATCTTTTAATCTATTATTAACTACTTCACTACCCAAACTACCCATTACTATAATAATTAATTTCTTATTTCTATCAAAACCTAATGTAGTCTTATCAACTTTTTTTGTAGTAATAGCCTTTTCTCCACATGGATTACCACTTAATATAACTTCATTTTTAAAATAATTATTATTTTCATCAAAAGAAACAAAAGTAGTATCAACATATTTACTTAGAAATCTATTAGTTTTACCAGGAAGTTTATTTTGTTCATGTATAGCACATCTAATTTTATACTTATGAGCAGCAAGTAAAACAGGCAAAGTCACATACCCTCCAAAACCTATAACATAATCTGGTTTAAACTCCTTCATAATTTTTTTACACTTACTATATGAATTCATTACTAAATAAATATTCTTAATATCTCTTGGTATATTAGTTTTAGATAAACCATAAATATCAAGTCCAACATAAGGAATACCTTTTTCAGGAATTAACTTACTTTCCATTCTATTTTTAGTACCAATATATAATACTTCATTACCTTTTTCACTTAATATTTTTTCAATAACACTTAAAGCAGGATAAATATGTCCTCCAGTTCCTCCAGCAGTTACTATAACTTTCACAATATCACCATCCATTATAAGTATACCACATATTACTTCCAATATGTTTTACTTTGTAAATTAAATGTATAATAAAACCCCATTAAAGGGGATAACTTACTATTTTTGGTGGAGCTGACGAAGTGCGACTTCGTGTCCAAAGCATCAACCATACAGACGTTTTTACAAGTTTAGTTGGTTTAAATTTTCATCTAGTACCATGGAGAGCCAACATTCCAGTACTAGCATAAGTTTAGAATAATTTCATTATATAACCTAAACAATTATATAGTATAGTCCATTTTTATGAGTCCAGTACTTATTCTCATGGACAAAGAATAAACTGAACCTCCAGTACCATTAATTAGGCAAAACTAGGAGCAAAATTAAAATCGTTTCCGATTATTTTATTTTGCGTTTTAAGTACGCCTACTACTTGTATCCATACGTACAACTACTCTGTCGAATCAATACAGCCCCATTACACATATAAAATTATACCAAATTTTATACATAATATCAAGTACTTTATTTAATACCAAAAATTAATTCTTTAACCTTGTTAACATAATACTCTTCATTTAAATAATACTCACGTAAATCACTTAATACTTCTTTTAACATATTTCACCTAAAAAATTAAGCAAATTAATTAAATTTGCTCATTTGTTTCATTAATTGATTAACTTGTTTTTGATTAGGAGTTCTTCCCATCCCTTTCATTAAAGTTTTAATCATTTCTTCATTAATTGGTGGATTTTTCTTTAACTCTTTAGTCATAACTTTTCTTGCTATTAAAAAGCCAACAATAATTCCTACAATAAGTCCTATTAGAACATATAATATATCCCAAATCATTTCTACGCCTCCTAATAACATTATATAAAATTTTTAAACAAAATACAACTATCTTATATAATTAACCTTCTTTAAATAGAAATAATCCATATTAACAAAATCACATACAAACAAATTAGGAATACTTTTAATACTATTAAAAAGTGTTGGATAAATACTATTACTTTTAACAACTATATGACTATTCTTAATAATCATTTTAGTAACTTCATTATTTAAAAAATCATTAATAACATGAGTATTCTTATTATTTGAATAACATAAATTCTCTATATTAGTATCTCTTACTAATTTATTAAAATTATTTTTAGGTAAACATTTACATATTTTATCAAACATCTTATATCCTAAATACATATCTTCTTTATCAAGTAAATAAATATTTTCTAAAGTCTTATATAACTTTTCAGGATTATTCTTAGTTATATCATAAACACTTTTCTTAATTAAAAAAATATAGTACACTCTCATAACATCACCATTAAGAGTATACTATATTTACAAGTCACTATTTGTCGAATTATCTTCTACTTCTAAATATTTTACTTTTAAATTAATATCAATAGTTTCTCCTTTAACAACATCTCTTCCTTTTAAATTAGTACCAAATGCATATCCATAACCATTATAGTTAAAGTTAACACCAAGTAACTTTGAATACACATCTAAGTCACTTCTAGAAAATCCTTCAATATTAGTATATTTATAATTAGTACCATTTGTTACCAAAAATACTTTATCATTAGAATTAATAATTGTTCCTTTTTTAGGATACTGACTAATTACTTTAGTTCCATCTCCTATTAAAATAACATTAGTATTAATACTTTCTAACTCTTCTATAGAACTAACCACATCTTTATTAACATAACTTTTAAATGTATACTCATCACCTGTTGGAGTAACTTCACTACTAACTATTCCTAAATATGTACTAGTATCTTCCACTAGTTGTTTAGTTGCTTTAGCAATTAATAAATTATCACTAATCTTACTTGCAACAACATACACAATAATTTGTGGGTCTTCATATGGAAACATTCCAGCAAAACTTCTTACATAGTTTATACTACCAGTTAAATATCCACCATCTCCAGCAATTTCAGCAGTACCAGTTTTACCAATAGTCCTAACTTTATCAGTTCTATACCTATGCCCACTTGCTGTAATAGACTGCAGATTATTAACTACCCCATCAAGTAAATCTCTAACTTGATTAACAGTCTCTTTACTAGCAACTCTCTTAACAACAGTTCTTTTATTCTCAACTAAAACTTCTTTTGTATTAGAATCTACTATCTTTTTAACTATATAAGGCTTAATTACTTCTCCACCATTACTAATACTAGTCATAGCCTGTACCATTTGAATAGCAGTAATACTCATACCTTGTCCAAAACTAGCATTAGCAACTTCTATATCATAATTAAAGTCTATCTTACCACTTTGTTCATTAGGTAAATCAATTCCAGTCTTCTTACCAAAACCTAAACTTCTATAAAAATCCTTTAACTTATCTCTTCCTAACCTTTGACTAAGAAGAGTTGCAGCAACATTCGAACTTCCATAAAATCCTTCATTAAAACTAATACTACCCCATCCAGTCTTATTCCAGTCTTTTATAGTATATTCTCCTACTTTAATACTTCCAGAATTATATTTTTCTTCTCCATCATATAAGCCATTTTCAATTGCAGACATAAAACTAAATGTTTTCATAGTACTACCAGGTTCATAAGTATAACTAATAAAAGGATCATAATAACTAGTTATATCTTTTACATTAGGATCAAAACTAGGATTAGAACTAATTCCAAGAATTTCCCCAGTTTTAGCATTAACAACACTTATACTAGCCCATTCCATAGAACTTGCTGTTTCTAATGTTTTCATTGCTTGTTCAGTAAACATCTGAATATTTGTATCTATTGTTAAATAAATATCCTTTCCATTCTTAGCTTCTATCACTTCTTCATTAGTATTCGCTATCTTATAACCATATATATCACTTTCATAAGTTCTTGACCCATTAATACCAGTTAAATCTTTATTATATTGTCTTTCAAGTCCCATCTCTCCAACAATTTCCCCATCATCATTAGTTTTAGCATAACCTAAAGTATAACTAAGAAAATTTCTATTAGGATAATACCTCTTTACACTTTTAATAAAATCTATTCCAGGTAAATTAAGTTTTTCAATATTTTCCTTTACTAATTCAGTAATACCTCTTCCCCCAGGTCCAAGTTCCACTTGATAAACTCCTTCAATATTAAGCAAACTAAGAATACTCTCTTCAGTCATATTAATAAGAGGACTAAGTGCTTTAGCAGTACTTTCTTTATCTTTAACTCTATCGTCTTCTCTAGATTCACTTAAATATGCTATAACCGTATAAGAGTTAACATTAACTGCAAGAGTATTTCCTAAACTATCATATATTGTTCCTCTAGGTGCTACTATAGTTTCTTTAACAGTATTCCTATTAGATGCAAACTCACTTAAACTAATACCATCTACTTTAGGACTTAATACAATATAACTAAGTTTTAAAATTATAAGACCAAACAAAAAAACAACAACAAGTAAAAAATATTTACTAATTTTTACAGTTCTTGTTTTCTTCAATGTTAACACCTTCCTTATTCATTTATTGTTCTAACATTACTATTATTATACTCCAAACCATATAGTGATGCAATACCTTCTACATTATCAAAACTTGCTAGTTCACTTATTTTCATCTCTAAACTTTGATTTAAACTTTCTTGTTTAGATATCTTTTTTCTAATACTTTCAACTTCTATATTAGTTTTAGAAAGAAGAGCCATACTAAAAGATGTACCAAATATATTACCAATAATTAATAGTAATATACAAGTTCTTAACACTCTTTCTCCCTTTAATAACTTCTTATTCTTCTTTCTAGCCATAAATATTCTCCTTTTTATAATTTTTCTATTATTCTTAATTTAGCACTTCTACTTCTATTATTTAACTCAAGTTCACTACCACTAGGTATAATAGGTTTTTTAGTAATAAGTTTAGCTTTAGCCCTCATCTCAAGAGGAACTACTGGTAAATTCTTACTATTAATGTCATCACTACATAGTTTTTTAAAAACATTCTTAACTATTCTATCTTCTAAACTATGAAAAGTAATAACGCACATTCTTCCATTAGGTTTAAGTAAACTAAACGCATCCATTAAACTACTCTCTAATATACTAAGTTCAGAATTAACTTCAATTCTAATTGCTTGAAAAGTCTTTCTACATGGATTACTCTTTTTTCTATAACTAATAGGAACATTCTCTTTAATAACATCAGCTAGTTCTAAAGTAGTATTAATTGGTCTATTACTAATAATTCCCTTAGCAATACTTTTAGCATTTACTTCTTCTCCATAAATATATAAAATATCAATTAATTTTTCTAAAGGATAAGTATTAACTACTTTATAAGCATCTAACTCCTGTCTCTTATCCATTCTCATATCAAGAGGTGCATCTTTATGAAAACTAAATCCTCTTGAAGCATCATCAAGTTGAGGACTGCTCACTCCAAGGTCAAATAAAATACCATCAACTTTATCAGTAATACACTCTTTAATATTTCTAAAATTAGTATGAAATATTTTAAAATTATTACCTATCTTAGAAAGCTTATCATAACTATATTTAACAGCTTCCTCATCTTGATCAAAGGCGAATAAAAACCCCTCAGTTTCTAATCTCTTTAATATTTCCCCTGAATGACCAGCATACCCTAATGTACAATCTATATAAGTTCCATCTGGTTTAATATTTAATCCATTAATACTCTCAATAAGTAATACACTCTTATGCATCTTGTCCTCCTTCAAATAAATTTTCAGCCATATCACTAAAATTATCTAAATTAGAAGATATGAAAGTATCAAATTCATTTTTATCCCAAACTTCTACTCTATCATTTACGCCAATAATAACACATTCTTTAGTTAAATTAGCATAATTTAGTAAAGACTGAGATAAACTTACTCGACCCATCTTATCGAATACAATAGTAGAAGCACTACTTAAGAAAAATCTATTAAAATCTCTTACACTTTTCTTAGTAAATGGTAAATTAGATAGTTTACTTACAATACTTTCCCATTCTTTCTTAGAATAAATGAATAAACATTTATCAAGTCCCCTAGTAATAACAGCTTCATTACCAAGTTCATTTCTAAGTTTAGAAGGAATAATAAGTCTATTCTTATCATCAATACTATGATTAAACTCACCCATTAGCATTGTAATCCCCCACTTTCTTCCACTTCACTCCACTACCTACCACTATTTTACTCTAAACTGATTACTAAGTAAAGTACATTTTAATAAAAAAATAAATTTTCACATTACTTTACATTTTAATTGTAAAGTTTTTTAAATAAATTTTTTTATAAAAAAAAGAAGCATTAACTTCTTTAATTATTTATTAATACAAAACACTGCATACAATGGAACTGATTTAATATTATTATCAAATCCAAAATTCTTACCAGAAATTCTAATACTATATTTGGGATTATATTTTTTAATATACTCATTTAAACTTTTACTATTTGTTCTTCTTCCACTTTTAACTTCAATTGGAATAATTTCACCATCTATTTTAACAAGAAAATCTATTTCATATTTATCAAAATTATAATAATATAATTCTTTAGACTTAGGAAATAAAGAACAAGCCACAAAATTCTCTGTAAGTACTCCTCTAAACATTTCATTTTTATCAAGTAATATATACATTTTATCTCATCTTTATTAACATTTTCCACTTTTCGTACATTTTGTACATATTTTCTACTAATTTTCGTACATTTTGTACGAAAAACATACTTTTACATCAAAAAAAGTGGAAAACTCCACTTTAACTTACTTTAAGTAAACTAAAACCTTTTTTATATAAAACATTTAAATCTTCATCAGTAATACTATCATCCACTATAGAACTACTAAATAATATATTACCTTCTTTAACAAACATTACCATAGGAGTATACATTCTCAAATACCCAGTATCAATTGGAGTATTCCAACTATCATAAACATAATATTTGTCTGCATAACTTCCAAGTTCGTCTAAGATTTTATTATATATTTTAGAAGGTTCTTGCTTAATAATTACATTTTCTTCATCATCTAGTCCTAAAACAACTTCATCATATTTAGCATTATATACATAAATATTCTCATTAGTTTTATAATTTATTAAAATGTCTAATATCCTATTAATATCTACTTTATCATTAACAACCAAAACAACTCCAGTTTTAGATTCAAGTATATCTAAAAGTTCTTGTCCATTAACATTCGTAAGCATTTTATTATTTACTAAAGCCAAATCATTCACTTTAGGTGTTTTCATATCTTGATAAAATAGAAGAATTAAAAAGAAGCCTATAATAACATACAGGCTACTTTTACTAACATTTATTTTAATTAATTTATGCATTGTTAATTTGACTCATAACTTCACTTGCAAAGTCATCATTTCTCTTTTCCATACCTTCTCCAACTTCATAACGTACCATTTTACTAACTGTACTATTAGTCTTATCTAAGTATGCTTGAACAGTCAAATCTCCATCCTTTACGAATGCTTGCTCTACTAAGCAAATTTCAGCAAAAAATTTATTTAATCTTCCTGCAATTATTCTATCTACGAATTCTTTTTTAGCACCTTCATTTAATGCTTGTTCAGTTAAAACAGTTCTTTCATGTTCAACTTCACTATTAGGAACTTCATCTCTATTAACATATTTTGGCTTCATTGCAGCACTTTGCATTGCTACATCTTTAGCAATTTCTTCATTACCATTTTTTACAATAACTAATGAAGCAATTCTTCCACCCATATGTAAATAACTTCCAAAAAATTCATCGTCATTTTTAGTAAGAAGAGCAAATCTTCTTAAACTTAATTTTTCTCCAATAGTAGCTGTCTCATTAATAATTAAATCATTAATAGTACCAGACCCTGTACTTAAACTTAATACTTCTTCTACAGTAGAAACATCATTTTTTAATATAGTTTCACCAATAGTTTTAACCATATTTTGAAATTCTTGATTCTTACTAACAAAGTCAGTTTCAGAGTTTACTTCAAGAATAACTGCTTTATTACCTTCAATATAAATATTAGCTAATCCTTCAGCAGCAATTCTATCTTGCTTCTTAGCAGCCTTACTAATACCTTTTTCTCTTAAATAATCAACAGCTTTATCAATATCACCATTAGTTTCAGTTAATGCTTTTTTACAGTCAAGCATACCTGCACCAGTCATATCTCTTAAAGTTTTTACATCACTTGCTTTAATATCCATAATTACACTCCTTTTCTTACTTTAAAATATTTAATAGTTCTTCTTTTTTCATAGAACTGTAGCCTTTAACACCTTGTTCTTTAGCTATAGCTTTTAATTCACTAAGTTTCATATCTTCATATTTAACTTCTTCCATAGCTGGTTCTTCTACTTCTTTAACAGTAACAGTCACTTCTTCTTTTTTTGTTTCTTTCTTTTTAGGTTTAACAAATTCTTCTTCAGTTATATAATCATCAAGTGGTAAATTATTTCCTTCACACACAGCATTAGCAAGTACTCCAAGTACAACTTTAACTGCTCTTACAGCATCATCATTTCCAGGAATAACATAATCTACTAAATCAGGATCACTATTAGTATCAACAATACCAAATGTAGGAATACCTAATTTTTTAGCTTCTCTAACTGCATTTAATTCTATTCTAGGGTCAGTTACTATAACTGCTTGAGGCAATTTCTTCATTTCTCTAATACCACAAAGAATCTTATTTAATTTATCATATTCCTTTTGTAATTTAGCAACTTCTTTTTTAGGAAGTAATTCAAACTTACCTTCACTTTTCATTTTCTCAATTTCATCAAGTCTATTAATTCTTTCTCTAATAGTCTTAAAGTTTGTAAGAGTACCACCTAACCATCTTTCAGTTACATAGTATCCTCCACATCTAGTAGCTTCTTCAATACTAGCTTCACTAGCTTGTTTCTTAGTTCCAACAAATAATGCTTTTCCACCATCCTTACAAGCTTCATATAAAGCACTATAAGCTTCTTCTAACTTTCTTACTGTTTTCTCTAAATCGATAATATAAATATCATCTCTTGCTGCAAAGATATACTCCTTCATTTTAGGATTCCATCTTTTAGTTTGATGTCCAAAATGAACACCTGCTTCTAATAAATAACTTTTTGACACAACTGTCATAATATCACTCTTCCTTTCGTTTTTCTTCCCAATAGTTCTAAATACTTGCACAATTAAGCACTAGCAAGTAAAATCCCTAAAGGTGTTTATTTTTCAAAGCACCTAATATTCTACCACATAATCATACTTTTATCAACAATTTTAAGAACAAAATATTTAATAAAAAAACATGAAGTATATAGAAATTAAATATAATTATAACAAAAAAACTGATAATAATTATCAACTTTTAACACTAACCAATTTATCAGTTTTTATTTTAACATTTATACTTTATAGTAATCGTTAGACACAGTTAAGTTAACGGGATCAACGGGATCCTGTCATCAACATCCACTTGTAGTACTTATTTCGTACGGTGTCTCAGGTGTCCCATTTCCTGTACTATATAGAGTGCAAGATTTGAGCGAAATGACAGGACGTACGGCAATAGGATCGCCCACACGGACGCTGAGGTTGTCCGCACAGACGGAATCCCAGCGCCAAACAAACGCGTGAGATCCATCCCAGGAAAAAGGTGACAAGGACCACCAATAAGCTGATACCTGGGTTCCTACACTATTACTTATAAACCACGCATATGGCCTGTTCATATTTTTATTTGCTACTCCTCCAGCAAACACTATTTCGTCTATTGTCATTAAAGACACAGGATAATCTAGTTTTGCACTTGTATTATCTACACTGAATGCATCCCTTATATCTGTACAATTATATGATGGGTTTGCTTTTGCTCCATCTGTATCCTCGTCCATTCTATAGTATGGTGCAAAGTTAAATTGTGATGATGGGCTTGATGCATAATTGTATGTTTGTCCTGTTCCCTCGCTTCTATCATTACAATATACTGCACTTGTACTTAAGTATTTTGTATAGTTTATTAAGTTATTTTTATACCAATTATCTACATATGTTTTTATTGTACTATCTGTTGTATTATTTCTTATTGTATCAAGTGATGTGTCTTCTCCATATTTATATCCTACATATTTTGGACTATTGACTGAAGAATTAAATGCACTTACTCCTATATAACCTTTAGTTGTGTCATGACTAGTTCCTACATATAGTAGTCTTATACTTCCGTCATGATTTGTTCTTATTATTCTCCAGTATATATCTTCTGTTGATGTTCCATTCCATGTTGCGTTTTGATTTGTCCATTCAGCACCTTGACTAGTGCAAAAATCTTCAGTAACAGTTTCTTCAACTCCATATTGGTCACCCAACTTACAAATCTTACTAGATAAACATTGACTTTCATTTTTAACAGATTCTATAGATGAACCATTAAAATATAGAACAGTACTTCCATTGTATGTACACTCAGGTTCTGTTTCTTTTTTACCAAACTTTACCCAGTTGTTTGTTGTATTTCCTGCATAGTAGTATACTTCTTTTGGTGAGTCTGTTATACCTGTTATACTTTCAGTTGATTTGAATAATGTTCCTGTTGTGGTTGTAGTTAAAGGGGGTGCAAAGTCATTTGTACCATTATTGTTATTACTTCTAGTATTTCTTGTTGGATTGTCTTCAAGTATTTGACTTAGTAATGTTGGTTTTGATCCCTCAGTAATAAATAACTTTCCACTTAGTTTCTTACCCATATCGTCACTTTGGTCGACACTTTCATCGTTTGCATACTTAAATTCAATTGTATAACTTTGTGTTACTCCTACTGGAATGCTAACACTATAAGCTAGTATTGTATCTTTAGGTGCACTTGACTTTGGTACATCTTTAAACTCAGTCATATTGTATCCACCATTTGTACTAGTTATTTTATATTGTAAGTATCCTTTAGTTACAAATGTGTTAATGAGGTCTTGTATAACTATGTTATATTTGTAAGTTTCATTACTTTTATTTTCTATAGTAAATGTTTTGGTATCACTCCATCCTGGTTCAATGTTACTTCCAGATATTGCTCCATCACTATCAGTAAATATTATTTTTAAGTCTGCACTGTTGATGGTAACATTTTTCCCCTTTCCTATTATTTGAGTTGTAAAATATGCTAGTGTTACACTAAGTACTACTACTAATAAACTAGCAACTACTAATATTGTTTGTTTTTTTTGCATAAGTTTTTCCTCCTACTTATATATTGTGTTATATTTGCTAAAACATTTCATTTCATTTTTTTGTTGACTTTTTTACTCATATATCTAATATATAAACTATCATTTAATCCTTTAAATACTTATTAGTAATTATATTAGTAAATTAATCGTTAGACACAGTTAAGTTAATGGGGTCTAGCACGAACTACCATCAGTTTTTATTACATATGGATTATTCGCACTTCCATCTCCTCCAGATATCAGATTACAAGATGAGAGAGAAACTGAAGGGCGCAAGGCTAACGCGTTAACCGCGCTGAGATTGTACAAGAAGCCATTGGTAAGCATGTTTGACGAGAGCCAAACGTACGAGACGTTCGAGCCCGAGAAAGAGCCATGCCAGCCGTTAGGGGTAAGGGACCAAAAACTTTCACTGCCTGTAATACTTTTTCCATTTGCATTTGTATAATACCATGCATATGGTGCAGTTAAATCTGTATCAGAATCTCCTCCTGCATAGCTTAGTTCATCTATTGTCATTAATCCTATTGGATAATCTAGTTTTGCACTTGTATTATTT
>OGXX01000621.1_pt1 | contig 39237 bp, 38 predicted proteins | sample 1576301 | NCBI WGS metagenome assembly OGXX01 (sample SAMEA3541469, study PRJEB24748) | human gut metagenome | biome: human gut; feature: human-associated habitat; material: faeces | place: China | collected 2012
TATTTAATTATTAGAAACAATGAAGGAAAAATACTTTTACAAAGAAGACAAGGTACTAAATTATGGTGTGGGTTTCTTGCTCTACCTGCAGGACACATTGATGAAAACGAAAGCCCTTATGAAGCAGTTATTAGAGAGGCTAAAGAAGAACTAGATATTAAAATAAATCTTAATGATATAATAGATACATTTGTAGTAGCAAGAAAAAATAAATCCCTTATGCCATACTATGATGTTTATTTTGAAATAAGTAAATATGAAGGAACTATTAAAATTAATGAACCAAACAAATGTGAAGAAATAGTTTGGTGTGATATAAATAATTTACCTGAAGACATGATAGATTTTGAAGTAACTGCAATAAATAATAATCTAAATGGAATTAAGTTTAGTGTAGTATATGCTGATAATGAGAAAAAATTAACTTTATAAAAAAAGCCAGTTTTAATAAACTGGTTATTTTAATATTTAAATACTTCTATAAATATATTGAATGCTACTTTTAAAGCATCATGTCTTACCATATTATTCTCTATAATAAAGTAGTCATCTTCTATAAGATTAACATTAGTTAAATTTTCTCTATCTAAAACTACTTGTTCTTTTTGTTCACTAGTTTGATACTTCTTTAATATATTTTCATCTATTTTCTTATTATTAGCAATTACTACATCTATCTTTTTCTTACCTAAATAAGAATTTAATAAATTTACATGATCACTTACTGTAAAATTATCAGTTTCTCCTGGCTGTGTAACCATATTAGATACATATATTACTTTTGTTTTAGAATTATCTATAGCATCAATAATTTCTTTATTTATTAAGTTAGGTATAATACTTGTAAAAATACTACCCATACTAAGTATTACAGCATCACTCTCTCTTATTTCTTTAATTACTTGTGGAGTTATAATAGGTTCTTCTTTATAGAAAACCTTTTTTATTTTTTTAATACTAGAAGTTATTTCTTTTTCTCCTTCTATAATACTTCCATCCTCCATTAAAGCCATTAAGGTAACATTATCTTCTGTAAGTGGTACTACTTTACCTTTTAAATTAAACACTTTAGAAAGTGCTTCTATTCCATCACTTAAATTACCAGTAATTTCCTTAGTTGCAGTTAATATTAAGTTACCAACAGTATGTCCATTTAAATCACTATAAGTATTAAATCTATAATTAAATAATTTTTCTACTAATGGTTCTGTTTCACTAAGTGAAATTAAAACTCTTCTTATATCTCCCACTGCAGGTGTATTAAATTCTTCTCTAAGTTTTCCAGTAGAACTACCATTATCACAAACACTAACAATTGCAGTTATATCTAAAGGAAACTTTTTTAGTCCTTGTAAGAGTACTGAAAGTCCAGTTCCTCCTCCTAAAACTACTACTTTCTTATTCATAAATCCCCCATGTTATTTTATATAATATGCATAATACTCATCAAATGTTATATTCTCATTATGTATTATTCTAGATATATTAGTTCCAACATATCTTAGTCTCCATGCATCATAACTAAATCCAGTAATACCCTCTTTATCTTTAGGATACCTTAAAATAAATCCATATTTATAAGCATTTTCTAGAAGCCAAGTATGTTCAGGACTACTCTCCATATTTTGTCCTTCAGTATAAAGTGGTTTAACCACTACACTAAGTCCTGTTTGATACTCAGAGTGCCCAGCCCTTGCTGCTACTTCATCAGCATAATCTTGTCCACTACTACTTTCTATTTCATCATATGCTTCTAATTGATCTTTATAACTTCTATAACCTTGAGTCACTATTAAACTATAACCTTTTTCTTTAGCAGCATCAATTAAATTAGTTAACTCATCATATATTACAGAACTAACTTGTTTACCTTGATATCCATAAGTTGCACTTACATCTATCAAATCATCTGGTATATAATCTTCACTCAATTTATAAAATTTATTTACAAGCATACTAGTTTTTTTAGAAGTATCAGTATCAATTATAGTTTTATACCATCCCATACTAGCATTAGTATTAACTTTAGCAACAACAGTTGTTAAATTACTTTCACTACTTTCAGTTATATAATCTAAATATTTATCTGTTATCTCTTCTACTTTAATATCAAAAATATCTATATTAGACTCCTTTACCAAATGTAAAAGTAAATCCAAAGGCCCTTCAAAATTATCTATTGATATATAATCCATATATCCACCATCCTACCTAATTATATCATGTATTTAACCATTAGTAAATAAAGAATTACTCCCAAAACTATTGCTTTTATATAAAAAATATAGTATTATATATAAGGCTATAAAAAATATTGTTATTTTTGTAACCAAATAAGTTACATATTTTAACAAAAAATAGTAGTATAATAGAATTAGCAGGAGGAATTTATAATGGAACCAAAGTCTTATATTATACCAGACGATATTTTTGAAGAAGTAAATGCAGTAACTCATGAACTAATTAGATATGAAAATCCTAATAATTTAAATTGGATGCCAGCATACCAAGATGTTCTAAATCAAATGGGCAAAGGAGATCAGTATCTAAATCATCGTTTACTTACCTTTGTAGTAAGAAGAATAAGTGAACTTGGTTACGATATCAATGATCACCCATTTAAACTTACTAGATATAGATAAAGACAGGGCCTAAAGTCCTGTCTTTATTTTTCTAATATATAAATTAACTCTTTAATAAAGCATTACCAGTAGTAAACACTAATATTAATATTCCTAGTATAATTCCTTTACTCTTATTATTATCAATGTCTAAATGCCTACTTCAATTATCTTATAATCACAATTCTAAAATAAATTAAGTTCAATGTAAACAATTAATTATTTCTATTTCTATTAATTTTCTTTACCAATCTATAAGCATTATCATTCATATAGTTCTTATCTCTATATTTACTTATATACATATACTTAGCAATATCAATAAGTTCATCAGTATTACAATTTAAAAGAATTTTACCTATAGCAATAATATCCTTTTTATAATAATCTCTAACATTTATTTTAGAAATATCATTAGCAATCATAAGTCTATTCATACTCTCGTTAATCTTTAAACTTTTAGGATAATCCTTACTTAAAGAAAATATATCAGTATCAATAGAAATACCATATTCACTAAGTATAAACATCATAACTTGTGCCCTAATTCTATCATTATTATCGAAGAAATTAGGAGTATCACAATAAAATAATTTATATATTTCATATAATAACAAATCACTTTTTTTCAAAGTAATATCCTTAATATTTTCTAAATTATTCATTCTCTTAACTTCGTTTGGAATCAAATCAACAAAATCACTATCTTTATTATTAGTATTAATATTTAATCCTTTCTTCACAGTATATAATATATCTAAATAACTGCTATTATTTCCTCCTTTCTTAGCATATTTAACAATTTTACCTTTACTAAAATATACTAAATCAGTAATATTTTCATGATATACAATCGTAACTCTAAAAGTATTCTCATTTTCCATACCTAATATACTTCTAACTATTAATATAATATTTTCTAAATTAATTTTATAATATCCATCATTAATAATTCTATCAATTTTCTTTTCATTATCATATTTAATTTTTTTACTATCTAAAATTCTGCATACATTTGTTTTACTATTTTTTTTCATTTTTATCCAAAAAAGTCTTTAAATGTTGAACCAACATCTCTATTGCCGGAGTATTTTCTCCGCCACGAGGAATTATTATATCGGCATGTTTTTTACTTGGCTCAATAAATTCCTCATGCATAGGTTTAACCGTGTTTTGATATTGAGTTAAAATACTTTCAAGACTTCTTCCTCTCTCTTTTGTATCTCTTAAAATCCTTCTAATTAGTCTTTCATCCGCATCCGTATCAACATAAACCTTTAGATCCATAAGCTCTCTAAGTCTTGCATCTTCCAAAATTAAAATGCCCTCAACTATTATTACAGGCTTTGGATAAACTCTCATAGTTTCTTTGCTTCTAGTATGCATTGTATAATCATAAATCGGTAAATCTACCGCTTTACCTGATTTTAAAATCTTTATATCTTCAATAAGTTTAGAAGTTTCAAAAGACTTAGGGTGATCATAATTCAACTTTGCCCTTTCTTCTAAAGTCTTATCATCATTTGGCCAATAATAAAAATCATGGCTAATCATAACAATTTCATCTTTAAATTGTTTTTTCAACTTTTCAATAATCGTAGTCTTACCGGAAGCTGAGCCTCCGGCAATTCCTACTACATATACATCTTCTTTTTTCATCAAAAACTCCTATAAAGCAATTACTCTGTGATAGATTTTTTTACCTTTTTTAATTACTATTTCTTCTAAATTAAGAGAAACTTTTAAATTAGTATCTGCAACTTTTTCTCCATTTAAAGAAATTCCGCCTTGTTCTATAAGTCTTCTAGCTTCTCCATTAGACTTTGAAAGTCCACAAATTCTAATCAAATCTAGAATTCCTATTTCTTCATTTTCAAAATCTGATTTCTTGATTTCAGTTGAAGGCATATTTTCATCTAAAAGTTCTCCGCTGAATAATGCTCTGGCAGTTTCCAATGCTTTTTGTGCCTTTTCTTCTCCGTGAATAATCTTTGTTACTTCAAAAGCTAAAATTTCCTTTGCTTCGTTAATTCTTTCATCTTTATATTTGCCTAATTCTCTACATTTTTCTGTAGGAAGGAAAGTAAGCATAAGTAAAAACTTTTCAACATCTCTATCATCAACATTCCTCATATATTGGAAAAGTTCATAAGGAGATGTTTTTTCTTCATCTAACCAAACTGCACCTTTTTGAGATTTACCCATTTTAACTCCGTCAGCTGTTGTTAAAAGTTTAAAAGTCATAGCATAAACTTTATCTTGTTCAAGCTTTCTTACTAAATCATATCCTCCAAGGATATTGCTCCATTGGTCAGAACCACCTAATTGCAATTTACAACCATGTTTTCTGTATAGATATAAGAAATCATAACTTTGCATTAACATATATGAAAATTCAAAGAATGTAAGACCTTTTTCCATTCTGTTTTTATAAGCATCACAAGTTAGCATTTTATTTACACTGAAATGCACTCCTACTTCTTTCATGAATTTTATAAAATTTAAGTCTAAAAGCCAATCTTTATTATTTTCTATAATTGCATTTCCATCAGAAAAATCAATAAATCTTGAAAGTTGTTCAAAAAATCTTTGTGCATTATGATTAATTTGTTCTTCAGTCATTACCATTCTCATATCGCTTCTTCCTGAAGGATCTCCTATCATTGTTGTTCCACCACCTAAAAGTGCAATTGGAATATGACCATAGTTTTGCATTCTCTTCATAACCATAATTTGAATAAAATGTCCAATTGTCAAACTATCTGCTGTCGCATCAAAACCTATGTAAAATTTTACTCTCTCTTTGGATAATAATTCTTTTAACTCATCTTCATAAGTAGCTTGTTCAAAATATCCTCTATCGACAAGCTCTTCAAAAATATTCTTGTATTCCATAAAACCTCCTATAAAAAAAGACCTACAACTCTGAAAGGACGACTTATCGTGGTACCACCTTTCTTCGCATAGGCCTCATAATGTTTAAGCACAATCACTTTTGAACTCCTGTGTTGTAAGCACAATCAACGCTCAATATTAAATATTGAAATAATTATATAAAAAATAGTCAAAAAAGTCAACTACATTTCAATCTTTTTAACTCTTTCATCATCAAAAATTAAATCTTCCAAATGCTCTCTTTCAAAGTCGAGAGGAACAACAGTGTAAAATTTAACTATTACGAATCTATTTTTCTTTATAATCTCCACATTTTGAATTTCAAGTTTAAATCTTTCCAAACAACTTCTAATTTCTCTGATAGAATTAAAACTATCTTCCAACTCTATCTCAAATGTAATAGTCAAATGGTCTTTATTTAAAAATGTATCTTTATGCATCAAAGTTTGAATGATTACAATTAAAAGAGTTCCAAAAATCGCAACCGCATAAAGTCCCGCTCCCATAGCAAGTCCAATTCCAGCAGTAGCCCAAACTCCTGCAGCAGTTGTCAATCCATTTACGGCATTATTTTTTATAAAAATAAGTCCCGCTCCCAAAAAGCCAATTCCGGAAACAACTTGAGCTGCAACACGTGCTGCATCATAATTTCCTACATCAAAAAAACCATATTTAGAAACTATTACCATAAGTGCTGATGCCAAACAAACTATCGCATGAGTTCTAATACCTGCTTCTTTATTTCTACTCTTTCTTTCAAAACCGATTATTGCCCCCATAGAAGTTGCAAGAACCATCTTTATCAAAAATTCAATATTTTGAAAAATAATATCAATATTCATACAATGCTCCTAATATTTATTTTAAATATAACAAACCGACCTAATAAAACTGACTTTATTCAATTTTTAAGGTCGATCAAAATCATGTTATAAACTTACCTCGCAATCATATCTTTTGAGATATCAACACTTTTTATATTATCTCTTGTTATTGTTCTTGTTGTAAAACCCCAAACATTGCTATACCAATTTTTCTTTTGCTTATCATAGATAAAATGGAATCCGACTGTTGATTCTGTCGGTGTTATTGATTCCAATTTTGGCGGTTTACTATTTTGAGGATAAGTTGTTTCTTGAACTAATAGATGTCCACCTATATACATTTCATAAGTATCTCCATATTCTCTTATTTCAAAAGAATTAAGGTCAAATTCCATTGAAGGATAACCTCCAATATATTCTCTTCCGTTATTTATCAATGACTCAACTCTTTTTGCTTCAATTTGTAAAGATGGATTTATCATTGTAGTCAATAAACTTGCATCTTTTTTGCCTCTTGACTGAACATCTTCTCTTAATAATTCAATAGTTCTTGAAATTGCAACATCAAGTAATCTTTTATCGCTAAGAGGAGTACTTACATTTACTTTTCTTTCTCCTTGATAAGTAACTCCGTCAGAAATTGTATATCCCCAAGGCATTTTTGTTACAACTTTTAGAATATCACCCTTTTTAATATTTGTTCCTGACAATTTATTAAATTCCTTTACAGTTAATTCTGTATTTTTATCATTTACAAATAAAATACTATTTTCATCTCTTGTTACTATTTTAAATGAACTCTCCTTTGAGTTTGTATCAAGTTTTTCAACTTCATTTGCCAATTTGTAGTCCGATCCCACTCCATAAGAGACATTTTTAACACTAGACTTTTCATCATAAAAAAGAGAAATTTCCTCTTTTAATTTTACATTATTATCATAATAAAAGATTGTATATTTTCCCGGAAATAGCTCATATTCTTTATCTGAAACGCTCTCTTCTTTTCCGTTTAATAAAATAGAAGTTTCCACCTTATCATTCTTTTCGACTTTCAATTTTATCGGATCTAAACAAATTTTATAATCATCAAAAAGTCCTAAAATTTTTCCGCTTTTTTGAAGCCTAACAGGTCTATCACTCTTATAGTTTTCATCTTTCTTTAGATTTTCAGCATCTTCTTTAAGCCACTTTTTAATTGTAGCTAATTTTGTTTCATCTTCTTCAAACATAGATATAAGATATTCTGCTTGATCTTTATCTAGTACTTTTCCATTAAAAACAAAGTTTGAAGTATAAAATCCGATTTTTTTAGATTCAACTCCAGATAGGATACTTGGAAGTTTTACTCCAAGTGAATGATATGCCTTAAGTCCAAAAAAACCGACTACTGAAATTGCTAAAAGGATAGTACAAGCAAAAATTATCTTCAAAGTTTTTGGAACTTTTGGCATATCATATTTATTTACTTCTTTTTTATCCTTTTCTTCCTTTGTTTTTTGAATTTCTTTTTGCTTCTCAGTTTCTTTGGATTTACCTTCCTTTTGCTCTTCAATTTTCTCCTGCTTTTTAGTTTCCTTTTTTTCAATATTTTCAACTGAACTTTGAACAATTTTTTCTTCGACAGATGCTTCTTTTTCTTCGTCCTTTACAGTTTCTAAAACTTTTGGATTTTTATCTTTGTTTTTTTCTTTATTCTTAACAGCTTTACTTCCTCTACGACGTCTTTCATGTAGAGGAACAACATTCCCGTAAATAAGTTGAAGTCTTTGTGTTTCTGTTAATATTTCATCTTCTTCACTATCGTCTTTGTTTTTTTCTTTATCTTCTTCGTTATTTTCTTCTTTATTCTCTTTTTCTTTTTCAACCTTTGAATTTATTTTTGCTTTTTCTTCATCAGTTGAAAAAGTATGATCTTCCACTTCCGAATTGATAAGACTTGATTTAAAATCTAAATCATCTACTTTATCAGCTTCTTTTTCTTTAGTGGATTCGAGGACAGTTTCTTCAGAAATTTCTTTTTCGGAATAATCTTCTCTCCATTGAGAATAGTCGGATAAAATAGATTTATCAAATCCACCCTCTGAAAAATTTGAAGAATTTTTTTCAATTTTATTCTTTTTTTTATTTTTCTTAGACACGAAAAAAACCCTCCTTAAATCTTTCTACGCTTCTAATTCTTTTTCAAGTTCGTCAACTAAACCTTTGAAAACATCAAGAGCTTTATTGATAGAATTTTTATCTTCCATATCTATTCCTGCGGCTCTCAATTGTTCTATCGGTTGATGTCTACATCCGTCTTTTAAGAAGTTTCTATAACTCTTTAATGCTTCTTTATCTCCCTTAACAACTCTGCTTGATAAGAAACTTGCAGCACAGAAACTTGTTGCATATTTATATACATAGAAATTAGTGTAGAAATGAGGAATTCTAGCCCATAAGTAACTAGCTAACTCGCTCTTTTCAACATTTTCTCCATAATATTTGTCATTTAATTCGCTCATAATTCTTGTGAAATCATCGGCAGTTAAGGCATTTCCCGCTTCAACTTCTAAATGTGTATTCTTTTCAAATTCAGCAAACATTGTTTGTCTAAATACTGTTCCGATAAACATATTAATGTAATAGTTTAGGATATAAATCTTTTCATTTTTATTCTTAACATTCTTTAACAAATAATCTAATAGAGTTAATTCATTAAAAGTTGATGCAACTTCTGCAACGAAAATCTTATATTGAGCATATAAATAGTCATTGTCAGATTTTGAATAATAACTATGCATTGAATGTCCAAATTCATGAGCTAATGTAAACATACTATCTAAAGTATCTGTATAATTCATTAGGATATATGGATCTGTATCAAAGCTTCCCCATGAATATGCTCCACCAGCTTTTCCTTCTCTTGGATAAACGTCAACCCAACGATCGTCAAAACCTCTATTTAAAACTTCAATATAGTCTTCTCCCAATGGTTTAAGACCTTCAGTTATTAATTCTCTTGCTTTTTCATAAGGATATTTTTGATCAAATTCTTTTTCTAAATTTATAGAAACATCCCACATATATTGTTTATCTTTCTTTAATGCTTTCTTTCTTAATCCATAATATTTATGAAGAGATGGCAAATATTCTTCAATACTTTCTATCAATGAGTCATAAACTGTTTCAGGTACACAATCTTGGAATAATTCCATATATCTAGCTGAAGGATAGTGTTTAACCTTAGCAAGTGTTGTTAAGTTCTTAATCGCACTATATAGAGTTGTGGCATAAGTATTTTTAAAGTTTGAAACAGTTTTATACATTTTATCAAATGCTTCTTTTCTTACTTCTTCATTTTCATCTAAAAGAAAAGTATTGAAATTAGCCGAAGTTAATTTTTCTCCACCTTTACTTTCAACATTACCATAATCCATATCGGCATAACTTAACATATAGAATGAATTTTGACCTGTCCTCTCCATTTCACTACAATTTGCAAGAAGTTTTTCTTCATCGGCACTTAAAGTATGAGGTTTAAACCTTAAAATATTTTCAAAATGAATTCTATATTTTTCATTATCTCCTTCTTTATAGAAATTTTCCAATTCTTCATCAGATAAACTCATTAAGAAAGGATCAAAAAATGCCGTAGCAGATCCGAATCTTGAACCTAAAGAAGTTACTTCTAAAGCTAATTTTTGTGCTTCGGGGACTCTGCTGTCCTCATCTCTTTTCATATATGAATAAGTATATAATTTTTCTACAAGTCTACTTGCTTTTTCAGATAATTCCATAATATTTTTTAAATTTTTAACAGATTTTTCTTCTTTTACAATTTTTTCAATAAATTCATCACAAAGTTTTATTTCAGCTCTTGCTTCATCCACATTTTTATAAATTTTTTCTAATGACCAATTATATTTTTCCATTATGCCCCTCCAAACAAAAAATTAAAATTATACACATTAATTTTACCATTTTTTTCACTTTTTATCAATATTTTTAAAAACATATTTCTTCATAAGAAAAAAGAATGTTCTTCTGTAAACATTCTTTTTTCAGTAAATTTTTATTCTATTGTATATTCAATCCAACCCTCAGATTTCCTCTTAATTACTTCTCCAATTCCTGCTGACACTATTTGAATATTTTTTTGCGCATAATTTGGTTTTAATCCGTTTAGAGCATTTTTACAGAGTTTAACTTGTAGACTTTCATCTTTAAAAAACTCATCTTCTTCCAAAAAATGTGAAACCACATTTCCTGCACAAACTATTTCAATTTCACAAGTATCACCCATTTCTTCGCAATACCTTCTATAATTTACGATTTTTGCCTTTAATTTATCTATAAGTTTTAATCTTTCAATTCTAAATAGCACTCTATAATTCATAGTATCTCCTAATATCCAAGCTCTATCGCTTTATTTACAAGTTTTTTTACAAGAGGAATCATTTCAGCGGCAATTTTGTTTTCCTCTTCAAAAAATGCTGTACATACAATTGTAGGATTATCTACAGGATAAAAAACTGTAACCCAAGAATGAATTTTATCCTTTGTTTTTTCTGCGGTTCCTGTTTTACCTGCAACTTTCTTTCCTTTTACAAATCCGGCGAAATTTCTATCCCCTGAAGATTTTAAATAATCTTTCATTGTGTCCATTATTTTTTTGTCAGCAACTTTTGATAAAACTTCAGGTGTAACTTTTTCAATTATTTTTCCACTTGGATCTAGAATTTCACTTACAATATGAGGTTTCATCATATTCCCGCCATTAGCAATTGCACTTGTGTACAATGCAACCTGTAATGGAGTAACCAAATCTTTTCCTTGCCCAAATGCCGCAGTTCCAAGTTCCAAAGCCGTAGTTTTTTCATTATACGGAATTGGAGAAATTGCAGTTTTTAACTCAAAGGGAATTTCTTGACCGAACATAAATCTTTTACTTACATCAATCATAGAATCAACTCCAATTTTTTGTACTTGATCTGCAAAATATGTGTTTGAAGATTTTACCAAAGCCTTTCTCAAATCTATATTTCCATTGACTTCCTTTGCATAGTTATTTATTTTATAATGGTCAATAGTTGTTGAACCTTTATCATTGTAATTTAAATCACTTCCACTAAGTTTTTCAAGCAATGCAGTTCCTGTTATAAGTTTATAAACAGATCCGGGTGTGAAAAGTCCGGAAGTACTTCTAGCTAAAAGCGGTGCATTTTCCTCATCTGAAATAATGTTTGCCCAATTAGATTCTATTTTATTCGGATCAAAAGTAGGTCTGTCCGCCATCGCAATTATTGATCCGGTTTGTGGATTCATCAAAATCATCGACCCCTTATGTCCCTCCAAAAGAGAAAGGGCATATTTTTGCAATTCCGTATTTGTAGTCAATTTTACTGAATTACCTTCTTTTTGATCAATTAAAATTTTCTTTAATTCTCCTATAGGAGTTTTATCCTGTTTGTTTAAAAGAGTTGTATTAAATTTTTTCTCAATTCCCGTTTTTCCATATTTTTTGCTGTTATATCCAACTATATGAGCATAGGCTTCCCCATAAGGAAAATATCTGAATTTATCTCCTTTATCATCAGTTTTAGTTTCAGCTAAAATATTTCCTTCAGAATCTAAAATGTTTCCTCTTTTTAATTTGTTGTCATCAACCCAATTTCTTTTATTATCTTCATCATTTTTAAGTTTATCTGCTTTTGCAACTTGGAAGTAAGTCATATATCCAAGAATTAAAATAAATAGTAAACTTATAAATGTTAAAATCCTCTTATATCTTTTAATTTCAACCATACTATCCTCCTATATATTTTCTTCAGAGGCATACTGTAAAATCCCCAAAGCAATGAAACTTGAAAGAATTGAAGAACCTCCATAGCTGACAAAAGGTATTGTGATTCCTGTAAGTGGAATAAGTTTTAAAATTCCTCCGAACATTATCAATGACTGAAAAGCGAAAATTAATGAAAGACAAAAAGCTACATACTTATAGAATTTATTATGTTGTTCCATAGAAGTTTTTATTCCTCTGTATGTTAAGATTAAAAACAACATAACTACTCCCATTCCCATTAAAATTCCCATTTCTTCACAAATACTTGCAAATATATAGTCACTTTCTGCAAATGGAATATAATCCGGTCTTCCAAGTCCAAGACCTTTTCCGAAAAATCCACCACTTGCAATCGCATAGAAACCTTGAATTATTTGATAGCCCATTCCATCTGCATATTTAAAAGGATCTAACCAAATTTTTACTCTGACCTTAACATGAGTAAACAAAATATATCCCAAAATTGCTCCGAAAGAAAGAATTAAAAGATTTACAAATATATATTTTCTATGCGGTTCATACATATACTGTGCAAAGATAAAAACTCCTGAAAACACAAGTACTGTTCCTAAGTCTTTTTGTAAAAATAGAAATCCTAAAAATGTGTAGAAAAAGAAATGCAAACTATATTTTTTGAAAAAATCTTTTTCAAACTTATCTCTATTTTTATAAAAAGCTGCAATAAGAAAGACAAAAGCAATCTTTATAAGCTCAGATGGTTGGAAAGCAAAATTTTTCCCCAATCTTATCCAGTTTTTTGCCCCATTAATTCTACTGCCCAATAGGAATGTTGCAATAAATAAAAGATACGAAATTCCAGCATAAAAATAGTACATTTTGCTCCAGATTCTTATATATTTTAAAATTAAATATATAACCCAAAAGGCTACAATGCCGATACAAAACCAAATAATTTGTCTATATGCCAATTTATTATTCAGCCTGTAAATTTCTAAAATTCCAATAGAAAAAAGCATATTCGCAATAAGCATTATATAATAATCGCCCCTAGTAAACTTTTGTACCAATTTCCCAGAAATATATACAAAACCAATCAAGGCAATCATAAAGAATAACTTAGTTTTGTCAAAATTTGCGAAATCCCTAGCCATAATTAGAAATAGTCCTAAAATCTGAAAGAACAACAAAAGTCCTTGAATACTCTTAGTGCTGACATAGGAATTTACATTTAAAGTTCTAAATCTTGACTTTAATTTTTTACTAATCATCATCAACTTCCTCATTTACAAATAAGAACTCAATTCGACCAACGTCTATTAAATCCTTATCTTTAAGTTCAATAGCTTCTGTAATTGGTTCTCCATTTAGCAAAGTTCCATTTGCAGAACCTAAATCTTCAATATAATAAATTCCGTCTTCTTTAATAATTCTCATATGTTTTTTAGAAATAAATTTATCATTTATTACAATATCATTAGAATCACCACGACCTAAAGTTGTCTCATTATTAATATAATAATGTTCATGAACTTTAAAAGGAAGACTTTCCTTTCTATTTATAAGTTTTAAATAGGTATTGGAAACCTCAGTCATTTCGCTAGTTGTGCTAATATCAAAATATATCATTTTAATTATATTATAAATAAAATAATAGATAATAATAACAAAAATATATTTAAAAATAATTGCCATTAAATCATATAGTTTTAAATTTCCAAAGGTTTCAACTGAAAAAATACCTTCCAAAATATCAAAAATTTTATCCATATATCCTCCGCTTTTATGTTAAAATCTGATTTTATTAAACTTTATTTTACCATAAATACAAAAAGTAGTCAAAATTTTGCTTATATGCCTTATCCCTTTTAAATTACAAGTTCAAGTCCTTTTTTATTAAGCCTATATACTTTATCACAAACCTCATTAATATATTTTTTATCGTGAGAAACTGAGATTATTGAGCCTTTATATGATTTTAATAATTTTCTGATTTCAACTGACGAAAAAGGAGATAAATTTCTCGTAGGCTCGTCTAAAACTAAAACTTCAGGATTTTCTAAAATCATTTTTAAAAAGTAAATTTTCGCCTTTTGTCCTCCAGAAAGTGATTTTAAATTATGAAACATCTCATCTGCAGTAAACTTCATTGACCCTAAAAATGTTCTAATCTTTGTAGTTTCTTCCTTTTCGTAAGTCTTACTCAAATAATCTATAATACTCATATCAACATTCATCTTATCATCATAATTCTGTGGCATATAAGCAATCTTTACATTTTTCTTTACATTTTCCAAAATTATCTTTAAAAGAGTTGTCTTTCCTATTCCGTTTTCTCCGATTATACAGATTTTATCAGTACCAAATACCTTTAACTCTATATTTTCACTCAAAATTTTAGAACCGATGACAAGTTTTTGCAAATTCAAATCCAAAATTTCTTTTTTGGATGAATAATTGACAGCTTCATCAAATTTTACAAAAATAGATTCTTCATAATCGGGAAAATCAAGTAAATTCTCCTTTTCTTTTTCAAGTTTTCTACCGATAGATTTTACAGTATGCATTTTTATTTTCAGCTCTGTCCCCCAAAAATCATTTTTTGTACTTCTGATTTCATGTTGCACTCTTTCATATATTTTCTGATATTTTCTTTGTTTCTTATCAAATTCTTCTCTTTGTTTTTTTGCAATTCTCTCCTGTCTTTCAATAGCATTTCCTCTATTCTCAACATAATTTTCATAATCCAACTTTTCAATCGAAATCTTCGGTTTTTGTTTTCTCATAAGTTGTTCAATATGAATAATTACATTTGCACAATTTTCAATTAAATCCTCATCATGAGAAATAAATATTATTGGAATATCAATGTTTTTTATAAAATTCTTAAGCCATTCAATAGAATTTATATCCAAATCATTACTAGGCTCGTCCAATAAAAGACAAGTCGGCTCTTTCATAAGTTCACAAAGTAAAATAAATTTAATTCTTTCTCCACCTGATAATTCACTTATCTTTTGCTTTTCATTTATTAAATTTTCATCAAAATTTATCTCCTTTAACAATTTATAAAATAAATTGTAGTCAAAAAATTCCTCTTTAATTTTATTTTCAAAATATTCCTTTGTTGAAAAATTTAAAATCTTTGCTTCCAAAATCTGCGGTAAATAGCCTATAACTTCATTTTTCTTATTTATCTCTCCAATTATTTCTGCATATTCTTTTAAGCCCTCATCATCAACTATCGCCTTTAAAATGCTAGACTTTCCATTTCCCTCTTCTCCAATTATACAAACTTTCATTCCATTTTCTAAAGAAAAACTGAAATTTTCAATTACTGTTCTTAAATCTTTCACTAAATATATCGTTAAATTTTTTATACTAAGCATATACCCTCCTAAATTAAGCCACAAAAAAATGGCAATCCACTTATTGCCATTTCAACATTCGTTTTGCAACTCAAAGAGGAGTTCTAAAAAGAACACAAAAAGGAATGCATAACTAAAATGGCAACAAAAAACTAAGCTCTAAAAAGCTATTAAATTTCTGTTTCATAATAGTTATCTAATTAACATTCCTTCCTCCTGAATTTTTAATTTAATTTTGATATATCTCTACATCATTTAAATTTTAACACAAACAAATTAAAGTGTCAAATTTTAATTAAAGTAAATAAGTATTCCAGTTATTATAATCACTAAAAGTATTCCTAAAAGAATATTTTTTCTTTTTATTCTTTTATCTTCGTATTCATCTGCAGATTCTTCAAAATCTTTAAGTATATCTTTTGGAATTGAAACCCTATTTACTTCTTTTTTTTCTCCGTCTTTATAAATATAGTAAAGTTGTTCTCCATCAATCATTTTATAGGAATAGTTTCCAATACTATAACCACTTTCAAAATTAGATGAATTAGAATTTGATGCAGAAATAATACTTTTTTCTGTAAACATCTCCGGCTCTAAAGTATCAACCATAGCTTTTGCCTTTTCTAAATCAAAATTATATTTGTCTTTTACATATTTTACAGCTTCTATTTTTCTATTTTCTCTTATCAGTGCATATAAATCATTATCATATATCCTTGATATTATTGAATTTTTAAACATATCATGAAAGTCTTCTTTTGATAATCCACGATTTTTTCCTTCAAAATATTCCAATGTTTTTGTCATCTTATCAATTGTTTCTTTTGCACTTTTAAAATCCATATCATATTTATTTCTGATATATTTTATGGCATCATCTTTTCTTTTTTGTTTTAATAAATCATATAATTCTTCGTCCATTACTCACTCCAATATAATGTGTAAATCTTTAAATTCTGAAAAATATTCAATATTTTTATAGACAAAAAATTTTAACTAACCCCAATAGTCAAAAATTCAATTTCTTTAAAATGTCAAATTTTAATTAAAGTAGAAATAAATTCCAACTATTAATGCTACTAGCAAAATTCCCCAAAAGAGATTTTTTGTTCTGGATTTTTTATCTTCATATTCATCTACAGTTTTTTCTGCAGATTTTTCAAACCATTTCAATATTTCACTAGGAATTGCAGTACTACTGACTTCTCTTTTTTCTCCATCTTTATATGCAAAGAAATGTTGTTTTCCATCAATCATTTCATAAGAATAGCTTTCGTTACTATAACCACTTCCATATTTAGAAAAATCAGTTTTTGATGCAGAAACAATATTTTTTTCTGTAAATGCCATTAGATTATTTATATCTAAACTATCAACTATTTTCTTAGATGTTTTTAAATCAAAATTATACTTATCCTTTACATATTTTACAGCCTCAATTTTTCTATTTTCTTTTATCAAAGCATATAAATTGTCATCAGATATTTCAGAAGTATCTAAATTTTTATTGTCAGAAAAATCTTCTTCAAATAAGCCAAGATTTTTTCCTTCAAAATATTCCACTTTTTCAGTTAAATTATCAACTGTTTCTTTTGCTCTTTTAAAATCCATATCATATTTATTTCTAATATACTTTACGGCTTCTATTTTTCTTTTTTGTTTTAATAAATCATATAATTCTTCGTCCATTATTCACTCCAATGTAATCTATGCAAATTTCCAAACTTTTCAAGTTCTGAAAAATCTTGTTGTCTTAATGCTTCATATAATACTATTGATACCGAATTTGAAAGATTAAGAGAACGAATTTCTCCCCACATCGGTATTCTTACACAATATTCCTCGTTTTTAACTAAAATTTCTTCCGGTATTCCTTTACTCTCTTTTCCGAACATTATATAATCATTTGGAGAATACTCTACCTTATCGTAGGTTCTTTTTGCCTTTGTAGTTGAAAAATAGATATTTGCATTCGGATTTTTTTCGTAAAAATCTTCAATATTTTCATAGACAAAAAGTTTTAACTTATCCCAATAATCAAGACCCGATCTCTTCACCATTTTATCATCAAGTGAAAAACCCAAAGGTTTTATCAAATGTAATTTAGTGTCGGTTGCGACACAAGTTCTTCCAATAGCCCCAGTATTGAAAGGAATTTCCGGTTCCAACAAAACTATATTAAACAAAATCTCTCTCCTTTAATTTTCTCTATCTATAAACATAATAAATACACAAATAATAAGCGAAAAAGCACTTAACAAAATAGTTTTTAATCCTAAGATATTGCTAAATTTACTTCCTATAATCGCTCCAATAATAAAACATAATATAACTCCAAAATACATTAAACTATATTCTAAAAATTTTTTATTTTTTGTATAAAAATACTCAGCTAAATTATGAGTTCCACCTCTTAAATTTCCAATACACATTGTTGTAGAAAAATCTATGCCACAAAGTTTTTTAAAACTTTGAACTTGTATTCCACAGGCGAAAGATGTCATTGCATTTGCAAGTGCATTCATATTTTCAGGAATAAATGCCACACAAATAAGCAAAAGTATTTCAAATATAACAGCATTTTGTCGCCAATGTAATTTAAAATTACCTTTTTTTCTAAATAAATCCGATAAAAAAATCCCAAAAGTAAAAAAAGATATTGGAAAAGCATATTTTAAACACATTGCCCAATTTCCTTGAGAAGCATGAACTCCTAATAACAACATATTTCCAGTTTGTGCATTCGCAAAAACTTCTCCTCTTAAAAGATATGAGTACGCATCCATAAGCCCCCCGCTTAATGCTAAAAAAATTGCAACTTCAACGGATTCGGACATTTGCATTGCCTTTTTCATATACAAAACTCCTTTTAAAACATTCCCAAAATAGTATATACCAAAAAAAAACTTTTTACAAGTTTTATATTTTAATACATTTAATAAGCTTTTTACACAAAAAAAGAATGGCTGATAAAATCAACCATTCTATAAAAAAATTTCATCAAGCTAAAAGTGTCAGGAATTTTGCAACTCCAATTCCGAAAAACGTTCCGGTAATAACTCCGATTAATGCCATTAATACAGCTATCGGCACCAATGATTGTGAATATGCCGCTGCAAGTACAGGAGAAGAAGCTACTCCGCCTATGTTTGAAAGAGAAGCTATACCACAAGTGAATAAATCAAGTTTGAATACTTTTCCGATTATAGCCATTAAAACTCCATGAATTATAAGAATTACAAAACCTGCTAAAATATATGCCGGAGCTTGAGTAAGTTCCATAAAGTTTGCATTTGATGCAATTAAGCCTATTAGCATATATAATAGTACATTTGAAACTTCAGGAGATCCCGGAATTCTTGCAAGTGGTGTCATTGCAAAAATAACTCCTAAAATTGTAGTTATGATTATTGTCCAACCTGTTGCTCCCATAAATGCAAGTGCAGGAACTTTTACCAATTCATTTCCCATTATTCCTGTAACCGCTGTAACTCCAAGTGAAACACTCAATAAGAAAAATATATCTTGGAAAGTTATTTCTTTACTTATTGTTGAAAATTTTGCAGTTAAATGTTCATTTATATTATCAATTTTTGATGTGTCAGCCTTTGTCCACTTGTTAAACTTGTTTGCAAATGGAACTAAGAATAATAAGAACATTATCCATATTGAATAGTCTATTGAATCAATCAATAGTGTATAACCCATTCCTGAGCCTTCAAGTCCTACTGCTTGTTGTACCGCAACCATATTTTGTGTTCCTCCAACCCAACTTCCTGCTAGTGCTCCAAAAGTCAAAGGCGCATTGGATGCAAGACTTCCTTTGAAGATAAGAAATGCCACAACAAAACCAATCATTATAGTAAATGTTGCAGTAAAGAATGAAATTATCATTCTAGGACCTAATTTTGCTATATCTCTAAGGTCAGCCCTTAATAGCATTAAAAATATCATTGACGGCAATATTGCATCTTTTAAAACACTTCTGGCTTTAGATACACTTTCCACATTCATATCCCATACGCCCAATGTAGATAAAATCATAGCGCCAAAATAAATTATAACCAACGCAGGAATATATTTAAAAAATATTCCATTTTTAAACTTCTTTTCCAAGTAAATAACTATACCTGAAACAAAAAATAACAGAGCAATAAATTGAAATCCATCTGTAATCATAAAAAACCCTCCTAAAATATATTTTCAATAAGAAAAAACAAAAAACATTTTTGATAGTTATTTCTTATTTATTTTATTTTACCATTATAGGCAATCGTTGTCAATACATTTGATAGTAAATATCTATATTTATATTATTATATGATAATTCAACTCTTTTATGATACTTTATATCAAATAAAATTTAGAAAACCTTGTTGTTTAACAACAAAAAAATGATTAGACCTTAATCTAACCATTAAAAAACTATTTACTTAAACATAGTATAATTGATGTTTCATAATCTCCATTAGGATATTCAAATGGATTTATTAAATCTTTAAATCCTAGTTTATGATAAAAATTAATTATTTTATCATTATTAAATTTCTTAGTGGATAATAAAATTTTATCTCCTTCAAAATTTTCAATTAGACATTTCATCAATTTTTTCCCATATCCTTTACCTTGATATTTTTCAATAACTGCCAATTCATTAAGTTCAAAAGTGCCTTTATACCAATCAATTCCACTTGGTAACTGTGAATCCACTTGCATTGCCCACCAATTTTCTTTTAAAAAATCAAAGCCATATACAAAACCGATTAACTTTTCATTTTCAAAAGCTCCAACAATTTTTATATTATTTTTTAAACTACCGTCAATTCTGGTAATTAAAAAATTAGCAGAAAAATCATCAGTTTTAAAAACTTCTTTGTATATATCGGAAATTTCTCTTTTATATTTTTCAATTTCTTCTAAAGTTAATAATTTAATCATAAGACCCCCTAACAATTCTAAAAGTATTCTTTATTTTTTAATTATTTTGGCAAATTTTTTGTAATGCGTTAAATGTATCAAATAATTTATTTTCACTTACGAGTACATTTATAACATCCCCATTTATTATTGTAGTTTCCCCATTTGGTATTATTTCTTCGACTCCTCTGTCAATATTTATAATTAACATCCCCTTTGGAAATTCTACTTCTTTTATTTTCTTATTTTCTATCTCACTTCCAATCTCAACAACTATACTCATAGTCATTTTTTCTCCATCTTTTGAAGTAGCAATATGTTCTCTTTCCATTAATCTTTCTAAAAGATATTCGTAAATAGGTAGTGATTTTAAATAATTCGGTATGGAATAAGTTATAAGACAAACTATTGAAAGAGGCAATAAATAGGAAAGATTACCAGTCATTTCAAAGATTAAAATTATTGAAGTAAGTGGTGCTCTAACTATTGCAGTCAAATATCCTGCCATTCCAAGAATAATAAAACTATTTATATAAATCGGGTCTATAATTTTCCCAAAAATTGTTCCAACAGTTGCTCCTAAAACTAATATCGGAAAGAAAATTCCACCAGGAACTCCTGAACTGAAACAAATTATTGAAAATAATAATTTTACTATAAAAAGTAAAATTAACATATAAATTGGAAAATCAACAGTTTGTAACTCTTTCATCAAAAAGCCGCCACCACCTAATAAATTAGGTGTAAATATTAAAATTACTATAGGTAGTAAAAAATATGGAATCAATTTAAATTCTTTTTTCAGGTTTAATCCATCTTGAATTTTCATAAAAAATTCCATTAAAAATATATAGAGAACTCCTAAAACGGATAATACAACTGCAAATAAAATCAAAGTCCAATAATTTACCAACGGTAATTTTTCAGCCATACTAAAATTAAAAACCGTTTCTGTTCCATACAATATTTTTGAAACCAAATCAGCAGTTATTGTAGCTGCCATACAAACTACCAAAAGTTTTTTACTAATGTGGCGATGTACTTCTTCAACTGCAAATAAAATTCCTGCAACAGGAGCATTAAATGCGGCAGCAAGTCCGGCACTTGCTCCACAAGTTATCAAAAACTTTTCAACAGTTTTATTTTTCTTTAGTTTTCTTGAAACTAATTTTCCACTCATTGCTCCAATTTGAATTGATGGACCTTCACGACCAACTGAAAACCCTGCCAAAGCAGTTAAAGCTCCCCCAAAAATTTTTGCTAATAATACTTTAACAGGATTAGGATTGATATATCCCTTTATTTCCGCTTCAACTTGTGGTATTCCGGAGCCTCCACAAAATCTTGACATTTTCTTAATCTTTGTAACTAAAAAAGAAATAAATATAAGTGCAATAAAAATAATCGGATAAATATAAAAATGACTTCTACTTATATTTACGATTCCCCCTATAATTCCTTCTATCCCATGAATAATATAACGATAGAAACTTGAAAGTCCTCCTGCAACTATCCCAACCAAAATTCCATAAAAAAGTAATTTCAAATCTTCTTTTCTATGATTATTACTAACATTTTCTAAACTTTTCATAAAAACTCCTAAAAATAAATATCTTACAATTATTTTATCACAAAAATAACAATAAAAAAAGTTTTGACAACAATCAAAACTTTATCTAATTTATTTGATTTTGAAAATTTTCCTATTATCACGAATTGATAATTTAATATCTTTTGGTATTTGTCCTTTACATTCCTTAAATCTAATATATAACTTATTAAAATCTAATTTTTCTAATTTGTTTTTACAGTCATTATTTATAAAGTTACTTTTAAATTCTTTCTCTCCTAACGCTGAGAACAATTTATATAAATTATTTTTATTTTTAATTCCTAATGCATACGATAATTCATCTTCAAAATTCTTATTTTGAATAAAAACAAATTTATTACTATTTTTAGTTGTAACTATCTTTTTATAATTTTCTCTAAAAATACTCCAATTAGCTGAATTAAAAATATCAGCATCAAGTATTATATATACATTATCGTATTTTTCCCCAAAAATCGCATTATTTTTCTTGGTATTTAGAAACAAATTACAACGTTTGATTAAAGATTGCTTGTTTAACAAATGTTTATATATCTTAAAAAATTTTTCTTCAGTTTCCCCTTCAACAATTATTAAATTACTCAAAATCTAATCCTCCCAAATACCATCTAAATTAGGATATATATCAAAATAATCATTTTGAACATAATTTTTTAATTTTCTATCATTTTGTGTGATTGATTTTTCCGGATTTACAACAAAAATTCCATCATTATTTCTAGCTAAGAATGTATATGAATGATTAGGAATATTCAAATCTAATGTATTTTCATTATGAGTTGTAATAAAAAGTTGACTATTTTCTTCAAGTTTTTCAATTATCTGTAAAATTAATGCGTTTGATAATTTTGTATGCATATAAGCCATCTGTTCATCAAGATATATTATTCCATCATAGTTTTCTATATTTGAAATAAAACTGGCTAAATATATTGCTTCAATAGTCCCTCTTGATAATCTTTCTCTCACTGATTTAGAAGTATTCCTATCTACTAATATTTTTTCCCCATTTTTAAATTTTATATAAAAACCTTCCTCAACTTCTTCTAAATTATCAATTCCTATAGATTTTGCATTTCTAATTTCAACTATAGAATTATCTATAACTTTTAAATATTTTTCTATAGTATTTACTGAATTAACATCTAGTATATTTCTAACTTTTTCTTTTCCTTCTAAACCATTGTCAAAACTATAGTAAAATGATGCATTATCAAAAAAATAGTTTTTGAAAGTGTACATAACCTTTGCATAACCTTCTTCAGGCTTAAAATCCGGTTCAATCTCTTTATTTATAATTTCAGAAACAAAAATTTCTTTAATTTCAGAATTATATATTCTCGGTTTTTTTAAAAACTCTTTATTTTTCAATAAATTTATATTTTGTTCATAATTATAAGATTTTCTTAATTCTATAAATCTAATTTTTTCAAGAACATTAAAACTTTTATCATCTATTGGTTCTGTAGATAAAACAAATTCAAATAATTTATCTTTAATTGTAAAAATTATTTCAAAAGTGCTTTTTTTGTTAGAATAAAATCTATTTATTAAGTTGTTTCCATTTTTCCCATATAAAAAATTTTCAAAATTGCATAACAACTTGCCAAAAGTAGTTTTTCCAGATGCATTTGAGCCCATAATTATATTTACTTTTTTATATCTTATTTTTGGTGCATATTTTAAAGTTTCATCTTCTAATATTGAGTTACTAACTCTTTTTGGAAAAGTAAAATTTACTTCAAAATCTTTAAACATATATAAATTATCAATTTTAACATTTAAAACTATCATATATCTTCACCTCTACCTATATTATACTATAAATATATTTAAAGTCAATATATTCCAATTTTTGGAATTTAAAAAAGTTTTGACAACAATCAAAACTTTATCTAAATATTTCTTCTAATTCACTATTAGTAATTTCTCGATACTCTCCAAGTTTAAGACTATCGTCTAAATTCAAATTTCCAATGCACACTCTTTTTAGTTCGACAACTTCATTTTCCACATATTCCAACATTCTTTTTACTTGATGAAATTTTCCTTCGGAAATTGTAAGGTTAATTTCTTTTTCTGAAATTTTTTCAACCTTTGCATTTTCAGTTGTAAAATCTTCTTTTTCAAAGTAAATTCCATTTTCAAGTTTTTCGATTTGTTCACTTATAATTTCATCTCTTAAAGTTACAAAATATTTTTTATTTACTTTTTTCTTTGGATTTGTTACATTGTAGGAAAATTTGCCGTCATTTGTTAAAATCAAAAATCCTGTCGTATCTATGTCAAGTCGTCCAACTGGAAATAATTCCATATTGGAGTATGGAAATTCAAGCAAGTCTAAAACAGTAGGAAGTTTTGTATCAAAGGTTGCACTGATAAAGTCCTTTGGCTTATTCAACATCAAATAAGTAAATTCCTTATAAATTACAATTTCATCATCAAATAAAATTTCATCTTTTTCAATGTCAACCTGTGTATTTGAATTCTTCTCAAACTTTCCATTCAGCTTAACTCGACAAGTTTTCAAATATTTCTTTATCTCACTTCTTGAACCAATTCCCATATGACAAAGAAATCTATCAATTCTAATCTTCATTTTATCTTGAAATTAGCTTATTGCTATCAATAATATTTTTATATTTTAATGAATATTTTTCAAAAAGACCATTTACAAAAGCCTCTCTGAGTTCGTGATATACAGAAGCTTCCATATCAAATTCATTAAAATATTGTTTGTGAATATCATTATATAGTACGAATTCCAATTCGTTTTCTTCTTCTCTAATTACAGAAATTGAAACATCACAAGGTAGTCCGTCAAGTAAAATGTCCATTAGTAATTCATAAGCATCTTGTAGGGATGAAATTTCATATTTCGGAAAAGTCGTTCCATATTCAAAAGCAACTTTTTTAATATCTTCAAGCGAAATTCCTTTGTCTAAAAGTTTTTTTATAACATAGGCAAATCTTATTTCAACATTTGAAACTGCTGTATGTAACCATCCATGAATATTACTTTGATCGATTACTTCTTCTAAGTCTTCTGAAATCAATGCAGGAAATAGACTTTCTGCTTCGTCTCTTTCTTCTTTATTTAAAAATTTTTCTTCTACTGCAAAAGTCAATTTTTGTGCAATTAAAATCTTATCATACATCCAAAAATGTATCGGTGCTAAAAACGCGCTCATTATTTTCTTCTCCTTCTCAAATCTTTGTTTATAGACAATAACAACACTGCTAAAACTATCAATCCACAACCTATAATTTTAAAAATTGTCATAGATTCATTAAGGAAGAATATACCCAAAATTACACTTGTTATCGGTTCAAATGTACACAAAATTGAAGCTGTTGTGGCTCCACAATACTTAACTCCAAGTTGCAAAAATGCATTTCCAAAAATTGAAGTTAAAAATGAAATTAAAATTGTAAGTCCCCAAGCCATTGGCGTAAGTGCAAAAGTAAGTTGTCCACTAACTTTACCAAGCACAAAAAGTCCTACGATATTAAATAAACTTATGTAGAGAGTACATTTGAATGGGTCCATATGTTTAAAACCGCTTTTATCCAAATATACTAAAAATAAACTATAAGTTATGCCTGATAACGCAGCCAAAAATATCCCTAAAGCACTTCCTCCGGTAACTTCATCGACTAACAATACAATTCCTATCATTGAAAAAATAAGTGCAGATAATTTTTTAAAAGTAATTTTTTCTTTAAAAAATAAGATGCAAATAAAATAAACAACACAAGGATAGATGAAATGTATAGTAGTTGCCATTCCAACAGAAATGTAATTATATGATGCATAAAGTGCTGTTGTGGTAATTCCTATACCTAAAAAAGAAAGTACAATAAAATGGAAAAATTCTCTTTTAGTAATCTTCATAGGAGTGTGATTTTTTCTCATTCCTGCATACAAAAACGGTAGTCCCAATAACGCTCTTAAAAATGTAAGAGTAATGGCATTGTTCCCTCCGTCATATGTAAGTTTTGCAAGAATTGGCGTAAAGCCGAAAACAAATGCAGAAATAATTGTAAAGATAATACCCTTAATAAAATTCATAACTACCTCCTAACTTTATATTTTCTTAAAAAAATATTTCAGATACAACTTCGTCGTTTCGACCCCATTTTATCATCAATTCAGTATAATTATCGTCTAAATATAAATCAAATATCTTATCTATGCTATAACTCTTTCCATCAGCATTTTTAAACTCATCAATTCCCATCCAAAAGAGTTTTCCTTCAACATTGTTTTCAATTAATTCTCCAGAAAAATCTTCTGTATAATATAAAAATCCCAATTCTCTTTTATCATTAATTTCATCAATCCAGCTGACAGTTCCTTTTAATTTTAAATTTTCTACAGTTAATCCGGTTTCTTCAAAAACTTCTCTAACGCAAGAATCATATAAGACTTCCCCTTTTTCAACATGTCCTCCAACAAAGGTAAGTCCCTCCCAGCCATATTTTTTTACTTTATCCAAAATTAAAATTTTATCATTATCTCTATCATAAATCATACACATATTTTGTAAAATAGTTTCCATAAATCCTCCAATAAAATTATGGTAAATAATCATCACGATACTATTATATCATTTAATACATTGAACATACAATACACAACTTTATCGAGATAGTAAAAAGTTGAAAATTATTAAACTATTAATAATATATCAAAAGTTAAGAACAGATCTACTTCTTAAGATAACATATAAGTAGCTTTTCTTTACAAAAAAATCCGACCTTAAAGTCGGATTTTTATCATATCTAAAAACCTTCTATGGTAAAATTGTTTCAACCACTTCAAATACTGTTTTGAAAAATCTTCCAATTCTTCTAACAAATCCCACCTTTGAATAGTCTTCTTTAGCTACCAAGTCAACAGTCGCAATCACTTCTTTAGAATTCTTGATTTTTATTTCTCCAACCTTATCCCCTTTTTTCAATGGCAATTTAACATCATCTACAGTTACTTCAGTTTCGTAATTTATGCCTTTCATTGAAGCTCTTTCAAGATTTTCTTTAGGAACTAATTCAATAAAACCTTGACTTGCTGATTTTGTTTCAACTTTTTTTACAAATTTTTCGGAATCTACAATTTTTCTGGTTTCTATATTTTGTTTTGCATAATTGAGCATATCTTTCATATATTGAGCTCTGTCAGCTTTAGTTTTTGCACCCATCAAAACGGAAATTACTCTAAATTCAGTTTCACCTTTTTTTATTTTCATAGTAGAAACTAAACAGTATCCGGCTTCGTCAGTATGTCCTGTCTTTAAACCGTCAACTCCTTCAACTTGTCCAACTAGAGGAATCGTGCTCTCTTTTTTGAAGTTTCTTGAAGGTTGTTCTAAAACTGTAGTCTTTGCATATTCTAAAACTTCAGGATATTTTTCAATTATTGCCTTTGAAAGAGTAAATATATCTCTTGTTGACATTTTATTATCCTGACCGTTTTTAGTAAGTCCTGAGGCATTTGTAAAAGTTGCATTTTGAAGTCCAAGCTCCTTTGCTTTTTCATTCATCATCGTTACAAATTTACTTTCACTTTCAGCAACAACCTCTGCAAGTGCAACTGCCGAATCATTTCCGGAAACGACCATAAGTCCATCAAGCAAATCTTTAATGCTAATTTGTTCTCCTGCCTTCAAATTTAAACTTGAACCTTCTTCTCTGCTTGCATTTATAGATATTTTAACTTTATCTTCCATTTTAAGCTTACCTTCAGCTATTTTTTCTTTAACTAAATAATAAGTCATAAGTTTTGAAATACTTGCTATTGATAAAGGTTCATCTATATTTTCTGCAACAAACAAAGCTCCTGATTTTGCATCTCCGATTAAAGATGCAGTAGTTTTCTTTTCAATTCCAAATATTGCATAAGACTTTGCAGTTCCGACAAAACAAATCGAAAAAATTAATGCTAAACTAAGTAATGCTCTTTTAAATTTCATAACACTCCCCTATTTTCTTATCTCATCCAAACCCATATATTTTCTTAAAACATATGGAATTTCTATACTTCCATCTTCTCTTTGATAGTTTTCCAAAACTGCTGCAAAAGTTCTTCCAACAGCTAATCCAGAACCATTCAAAGTATGAACAAATTTAACTTTGCCATCTGTATCTCTATACCTAATATTTGCGCGTCTAGCTTGGAAATCTTCAAAGTTTGAGCAAGAAGAAATTTCTACATATCTTCCATAACTTGGCATCCAAACTTCTATATCATAAGTCTTTGCACTTGTAAAACCAATATCTCCAGTACATAAACAAACTACTCTGTATGGAATTTCTAAGAGTTTTAAAATTTCCTCAGCATCATTTGTAAGTTTTTCCAATTCATCATAACTATTTTCAGGATTTACAAATTTAACCATTTCAACTTTATCAAATTGATGATTTCTGATTAAACCTCTTGTATCTCTACCTGCGGAGCCCGCTTCTTGTCTAAAACAATAAGTAAAAGCTGTATAATAAGTTGGAAGTTTTTCAAATTCTAAAATTTCATTTGCTAAAAGATTAGTAACAGGAACTTCAGCAGTTGGTGCTAAAAATAAATCCTTTGAAGGAACATAAAACATATCATCTTCAAACTTAGGTAGTTGTCCTGTTCCATACATTGAATTTCTGTTAATCAAAACAGGAACTCCAACTTCTTCATAGCCTTGTCCACTATGTAAATCAAGCATAAAGTTTATTAATGCTCTTTCAAGTTTTGCACCTAATCCCTTAAAAACTGAAAATCTTGAACCGGATATTTTAACCGCTCTTTCAAAATCTAAAATATCTAAATCTACACCTAAATCCCAATGAGCTTTAACTTCAAAATCAAATTTTTTAGGTTCTAAAAATTTTCTGATTTCAACATTATCTTCATCACTTTTTCCAATTGGAATATCTTTATTTGGTGTATTTGGAATACTTAGAAGTTCTTTTCTGATTTCTTCGTCCAAGTCTTTAACTTTAACGTCAAGTTCTTTAATTTCATCTGAAAGTGCTTTCATTTCCTTAAAAAGCTCTGACACATCTATTCCATCTTTTTTTAATTTTGGAACTTGTTTTGAAACTTCATTTTGTCTAGCTTTTTTATTTTCAACTTCAAAAATTATTTCTCTTCTCTTTTCATCAAGCTCCAGAACTTTATCAATATTATAATTTCCAAATCTTGAATTTAAACTTTCGATAACTTCTTCTTTGTTAGTTCTAATTCTCTTTATATCTAGCATAATTAAACCTCTTTCTTTTCAAACTCTTCTGCCGGATTTTTTAAGGAATATCCTTTTTTTGTCAGTCTCGCTTCTATATATTCCTTTAATGTTGTATATATGACAACAAAAACCGGTACGGAAAGTAAAAATCCTATAATTCCAAATAAACTACCTCCCAGTACAAGTGCAAAAATAACCCAAAATGAACTTATTCCTAAACTCTTTCCTGAAACTCTAGGAGATATTACATTTGCATCTATCATCGAAACAATCACTACGATTATCATAAACCATAAAACTGTATTAAAAGTTGAAGTGAAAAGCAATACTATTGCTATCGGTATAGCTCCAAGATAACAGCCAAACCATGGTATTAAGTTTGTAAAACCGAGTATAAATGCAAACAAAAGTGCATAATCAATCTTCATAAATAACAAAATTATATAAAAAGTTATTCCGACAATTATTGCCCCAATTCCTTTAGCTAAAAGATATGATTTTAAAGTATAGTCAAATCTTTTTACAATTTTAAAAGTAATTCTATTTGCTTTTTCAGGAAAAACAGCTATCATAAATTTTTTTAAAATTCTTGAAAAATTTTCTTTATCATACAACAAATATCCTGATATTATTATAGCTAAAATTATATTTAAAAACAAGGATACTACTCTAGTTGCAAAGGTAGCAACCCAAGGAATCATATCTGTTAAGAATGTTGTTGAAAAAGTTGCAAATTCAGTTAATTTACCATTGATAAAAGATCTAATTTCAGAGCTTAACTCAACATTTTGCAACATATATTTTGCTTTTTCCACTCCCATATCTATAAATATCGGAGTCCTATCTACAAACATCTTTATATTTGAATAAAATTGTGGAATAATATATTTTAAAAGTAAAATTATAAATGTAAAAAATATAAAATAAGTTATAATTATTGCCGACATTCTAATATATTTATATTTTACCTTTTTAAAAAACTCAAATCTTAAAAAACAATTTTCAAAAAATTTTACAAAAAAGTTTAAAATATAAGCTATTGCCCCGCCTACTATAAAGGGCATCAAAACATATCTTATATTCGCAGTATATGAAATTATGGATTTCATATTGGAAAATATAAAATAACAAAGTATTGAAATAGTAAATATCAAGACACCCGTTATAACATTTACTGTATTCTTTTGTTCCCAATTAAATTTCATAACTACCTCCTATAATTTTATATTTTTACCAATTTTTTCTCTCAAGTCAAAAGGTGGAAAAACAAAAAACTTAAAATTTCCTCTTATTCTACTCGCAACTCTTGAGTCATAACATTCAGCTAAATCATATTCTGAAAGATTTGAAGTTATAATTGTATTTAAACCTCTTTCAATCCTATAATCCAAAAGCGAGCTTAAAAAGCTATTATTGTTCTTACTCAAAATTTCGTTCCCAAGATCATCAATAACCAGAAAATCGACATTTCTTATAAAATCAATTCTATCCTGTAATTCTTTTTTATCTCTATAAAAACTGTAACTATAGTTTGACATAAGTTCAAAAAATTCTGTTGCAGTTATAAAACAAGCACGCTTTCCCTTATCTAACATATAATTTACCATTGCTGATGCAAAATAAGTTTTTCCGGCTCCACTCTTTCCATAAAAGAATATTCCATAATCCTTAATTTTAAAGTTATCACAATATTCTTTTGAAAAAGATATAAGTTTTTCTATATATTCTCTGGAATTTACAAGTCTATTTGCATGTTCGAAGTTTCCGTCAAAAAGAGAAAATTCAAAATTAGCAAAATTTTGTTCTCTTTTCTTATTTGAAAAGCCACTTTCCAAAACTCTATCCTCAACTAAATCGCTCATTATACAACTACAAACAGAATTATTAAAGTATCCTGTATCTTTGCATTTTTCACAGACGTAAATTTTATTCAAATAGTCTTTCGAGAAGCCATTTTTTACAAGTAACTCATCAATACTTTTTTCTAATTTTTTAAATTCTTTTCTGTCTTCTGAACAATCAAAGTTTAAAAGTGTGGACTTCATAATTTTTGTGGCTAAATTATTTCTCTTCGATATTAAATTTTCAATATTTTCAATGGAGGAATAAATTTTATTTTTTCTTTCCTCTTTGATTTTTTCCCTTAATAACGGTCTCTTATTAAGGCTTTTTAAAACTAATTCATCTAAATTCATAATCAATACCTATCGAGTAATTCTGATGTTGCCGAATTATTGTCGTTTTTAATTTTTTCTATTTTTTCTTCTTCTGTTAAAATATGTTCTTTTTCAATATATTTTTTAGTCTTTTTACTATATCTTTTAATTTTATTTTTATCTTTATTTTCAAGAAAATATTTCAAATCTTCAACATTGGAAATATTATTATCTCTTTTCCAAGCTCTTAAAATCCCGATAACATACTGTACGGACATGCTTTTTCCTGTGTCTTTTGCATATTCATAAGCCTTACAAACTAATGCCATTTCATGTCCCGTTTCTTCAATATGTGAAATAATTTCATTTATTTCATGAGGCTTTAAACTTAAACCTGTAATTTTTTCAATTTTTTTGAAATATTCTTTATTGTCAATCATCGGTTTTTCTTTTTCTTCTTCTGTATTATCGTCGTAAACTCCTCCTGCATAGAGTGCAAAATTATTTACAAATTCAATCTTATTAACATTCCCTTTATCATCCAGAGTATAATCTAAAAGTTGATTATTTTTCCAATATTTTAGTGCATTCATAACCTGAACTTCAGAAAATTTAAGCTCTTCTGCTATGAATTTTATCGACAATTCACTTTTATAAGATCCAAAAAGTCTTTTATATAAAAATAAATATACTTTTAAGGAAATTTCATCAACTATCGATAAGTAGTTATCCAAAAACATATTTTCAATAGGAGTTACTCCGGGTTGAATTATTGACTTTTTAAAACTTATTTCCACTCCTATCCCACCTTTCTAAAAATTTTAATCTATCTAATTTCATCGTGAAAATTTTGGAATAAATTATATCGTTTTTTTCTTCAAAATATTCCTTCGCTTCTTCATACCTCTTTAATTTTTGCATTTTTTGAACTTCAAAATCTCCAAGAAATTCGCTTATTTTTTCAAAGCCGATTTTTTCATATAGATGTATCGCTCTTTGATTAAAAGCATTTACATTTAGCCAAATTGAATACTTGTCAAAATTTTCAAAATAATATTCTAAAAACAGTCTAAGCGATTTAAAACCGTATCCTTTTGAACAAAACTTTTCATCTAAACATAAAGACAGTTCAAAATTACTGTTTAAAAAACTTATCCTACTGATAGAAATATATCCTATTAAAATATCCTTAAAAAAAATCGCAAAATAATTATTCTTTTTTGACTTTATTCTCTTTTCCCAATTTTTAATCTCCGATTCAGTCAAAAAACAAAGATTATAATCGGTTAGTAATATATCATCATAAGGGGAAAAATTTTTGAAGTACTTAAAATAACTCTTTTCAAATTTTTTAATCTTAATATCCTCATCTTCAATTAAAAAATTATCCATTAAAAAGCTCCTTGTCTCTTTCAGTTTGAAGATCTACAAATCTTGTACACTCCTTAATAAAGTTAAGTTCAACACTTCCTGTTTCTCCGTTTCTATGTTTTGCTATAATCAATTCTATTTGGTTTTTAACTTCCGCTTCTTCATTTTGGTAATCTTCTCTATAAAGTAAAATTACAACGTCAGCATCCTGTTCAATTGCTCCTGATTCTCTTAGGTCACTAAGTTTTGGCTTTCTACCACTTTTTTCGCTATCACGAGATAACTGACTCAATGCCAAAATAGGAACGTCCAACTCTTTAGCCAATGCTTTTAAATTTCTTGAAATAGTAGATATTTCTTGTTGTCTATTTTCATTTCTGCCTTCAGAAGTCATAAGTTGTAAATAGTCTATCATAATGAAATCAAGACCGCTATCAGCCTTAAGTCTTCTACATTTACTCCTAAGCTCCGTTATGGAAATTCCTGCGGTATCATCCATATAAATTGAATTTCCGGCTATAATAGAACTCGCTTCAAAGATATCTTCCCATTCAGTTATATCTCCGCTAATTAATTGTTTTAAATTAACTAGTGAAAGAGAGCTTAACATTCTTTGTGCCAATTGCGTTTTACTCATTTCCAAAGAAAATATTGCAACTTTACTTCCACTTTTTGCAGCATTTAAGGCAATATTTACAGCCAAAGCTGTTTTCCCTACAGACGGTCTTGCAGCAAGTAAAATCAAATCTTTTCTTTGCATTCCAAGCAGAATTCTGTCCAAATCTGAAAAACCTGTAGGAATTCCGGTTACCGAACCTTTGTTTTTACTTCTATCATCAAGTATCTCGATAAGCTCTGTAAGAGTATCTTTTATATGTGTAAGTCCTGTTCTATTTTCGTTTTGTGATAATTCAAAAATTTGTCCTTCAATAGACTCTAAAACTTTGTCATAATCTTCATTTTTGTATGCTCTATCTTTTATATTATCAAGAATAAAAAGTAAATTTCTCGTATCTGATTTATCCTTTACAATCTTACAATAATTTTCAATATTTGAAGGAAAAGCAACGGCATTTACAATTTCAACAACTCCAACAATACCGTTATTAGATTCCGTATCAAAGCCCATTGCTTCCATTTTATTAATTACTGTAATCGGATCTACGTTCGTATTTTCTCTTGATAATTCCAAGATTGCACTGAATATATCTTTATGCCAACCTAAATAAAAATCTTTTCTTTTTAATTTTTCAAAAACATATTCTCTTTTATTTGGCTCTGTAATCATTATCGACAAGACGCATTTTTCAGCTTCCAAGTCGTAAATATTATGCATAAATTACTCCTTTTCAATAGAAACCTTAACAGTTGCGACTATTTCAGGATATACTCTTACAGGAACTGTCAAAGTGCAAAGTGATTTTATATTTTCTTTTAATTCTATTTTTCTTTTATCAATTTCTATTTTATGTTGTTTTTTTAAAGCATCGCTAATATCTTGAGAAGTTATTGAGCCGAAAAGTTTATCTCCGTTTCCTGTTTTAGTCCTTATAACTACTTCCAATTTTTCTAAAGTTTCTTTTAATTCTTTTGCATTTTTTATATTTTCAGCTTCAATTCTCTTTAATTCAGCTTGTTCTTTTTCCCAAATTTCAAGATTTTCCTTAGTTGCTTCTTTAGCTAATCCGTTTGGAATTAAAAAGTTTCTTGCATACCCGGTCTTCGCATTAACGAGTTCTCCCGCTTTTCCAAAACTTTTTACATCTTTAATTAAAATTACTTTCATCTATACCTTCCTCCAATAAATATTCATCTATAGCTTTCTTCAATTTCTCTATTGCTTCTTCCATCGAACAATCAAGCCTTGCTCCTGCTGAAGTGTAATGTCCACCACCACCAAGTTTTTCTAAAATTAATTGAACTGAAATTTTACCGAGACTTCTTCCGCTTATATGGATTTGACCTGAAACAATAGTTAAAACAAAACTGCATTCTATATCCAAAACCCCAAGCAATTCATCAGCAGCCTGTGCGGCAATCAACATAGACTCCTCAATTTCTTCCGGAAAGACTCCAATACAAATATAATTCCTATATGAAATTGCATTTGATAAAACATTTGATTTTAATTTTATTGTATTGAAATTATCTTTAAAAAGTTGTTTTACTGCAATACTATCCGCTCCAAATCTCTTCAAATAGGATGCCATTTCAAAAGTCCTTACTCCTGTTTGATAATAGAAATTTTTTGTATCTACGACAATCCCTGCAAGTAAAGATTCTGCAATTAATTTATCCAAATCAATTTTTTCAAACATATAATAAATTATTTCAGTTACGAGTTCACAGGCAGATGATGCATAAGGTTCAAGATAAGTCAACATTGGATTTTCAACAAAATCTTTTCCTATTCTGTGATGATCAATTACAACAATTTTTGAAGTAACATCTAACAGATATGGTGCTTCCGTTGAGAGTGTTCTAGAATTATCTACCAATATAACCGAGCTTGTATCTCTACAAATATCATACGCTTTTTCCGGAGGAATCATCATATCTACATAATCAGGTTCTCCCACTCTAACTCTATCATAAATATTTCTAATTGTAACGGGAACGTCTTCTAAAACCATATAACAATCTTTTTTCAATTCTTTACAAATTGCCATAACGCCAAGTGCCGCTCCAAAACAATCCATATCCGGATTTTTATGTCCCATTACAAAAACTTCTGAAGATTCTCTTATTATGTTTTCAAGTGCTTGAGAAATAACTCTCGCCTTTACTTTATTTCTTTCAACACCTTTATTATTTTTTCCACCATAAAAGTCCAAATCTTCTCCATTTTTGAAAACAATTTGTGCTCCTCCACGACCTAAAGCCATATCAAGAGCAGTTTGAGCTTCTTTATATTTTTCAAAAGGATTTTTTCCGCCAAGACCTATACCGATACTTAAAGTCGGTTTTATATTACCGGAAATCTCTATTGCTTTTAATTTTTCAATAATACTGAATTTATCATGTTTAATCTTTTGTAAAATTATATCATTTGATATAACAATATATTTTCCCGAATCATACTTTCTAATAATTGCACCTAAACTTGAAAAATAATTTATAATAATTTTATCCATTTCAGCAATTAATATAGCTTTAAAGTCTTCTTTGACATTGTTTCTAACGTCTTCGTAATTATCAATGTATATCACAATAGAATTTAAAGTTTCTTCTTCATATTGCTTTTTAAGTTTTGAATATGCCAGGTTGTCTATTAAATAAATAATTACATTAACATCCCCATTATCCTCGTCTTTTACTACATTATAATAAACTAAATAATTAAACTTTTTCGTTTCCCAATTTACTTTCCCATAACCTTTTTTCAAAACTTCAGTAATATTAAAACTTGAAATTTCCGAATTAATATCAATCCCAATAATATCACTTCCTGAAAAAAGTTCTGAAAATTCCGGACTGTACCATTTAACTCTACCTTTGTTGTTAAGTACAGCAACAGGGAAAGGCATTTTGTAAACCACCTCACTGGCAATATTATCCAATGAATCTTTGTACTTCCTTATATCTTCTTCATATTCAATATTTTTATTCTTTATATAATACAAAACTAAAATAAATGAAATAAAAGTTAGTATAAAGGACACAATTCCAAATATAAATTGAAAATAAAGCACAAAAGCAGAGATTAAAACCATAAATAAAAATAAAACATAAAAATCTGATAATTTAATTAATTTTTTTCCCATTTCACACCTCGCTTAACTGAACTATAAATTCCATAAATAAAATAAACTACATAAATAATAGCAAAAAATATTGAAATAAAACTGAATATATTTGCCACTATTTTATTCATCCTTGCACTTAAAAATACATTAGACTTTATAAAACCTTGAATTGTCATTATTCCTACAAATGCTATAAGTAAATTTAAGCAAATCAAATAAACTTCATAAAAATTTTTTACACCATTGATATTTACAAAAATCATTACAGTTATAACCGCTATGCTGAAAAACAAAAATTTAATATCGAATGGTATTATAATATTATCTGAATCCCTATCAATTTTATAAATTCTTTTAGATAAAAATAAATATCCTATAGCACAGAATACATAAGAAATTATAAAAGAAGATGAAGGATAAATATTTGACATTTTATTAATAAAATCTTCTGCATTTTTTATATTCAAAATCTCTTTATAATTTTCAAAATTATTAAAAAATTCAGTCATATTATTTATCAATAATTCATAAGACTTCGCATTTACTTTTAAAATCATAAAATCACTTACAAGTAAAACAGTCATAACCAGTGCGCTTCCAAGCAGAACTTTATAACCGTCTGTACTGCTATCCATCCCTTTTATAATTATAAAAGAAATAAATACAGGGATAAGTGAAGTGAAATTTCCTAAAATAAATAATGACAATACAAAAAACATTCCTGCTGATAAAATATAAGTTCTAAAGTTCGATTTCTTGTATAAAATTACCATAGGAATAAAACTCAATAAATTGAGAATAGGAAACATAACCATTCCTACAGTCAAAAAATAATATAAAAATATTTTTTTATTTTGCATATTATACCTCTATATCAATAACATTCTCTAATAAATTATTCTTTAATGTCTTGTAACAAAATTATCTTTATCTTAAGGTATAAAGACACTTTTATTATACCATATTTCCGATTATAAATAAATGCGTTGAAAATTTAATTTTGACAAAGAAAAACAGCAAATCGTTTGAATTGCTGTTAAAAAAGTTTCACAATAAAATTTATCTATATTTTTTCATTATATACTTAAGTTTTGGCGTTTCAATAACTTCATCAATTTTAAATCCAAGTTTAGTATAAAGATTTTTTGCATTTTTATTAGAATCAAAAACATTTAAAGAAATACTTTTTATACTTTCATCTTTAAAAATCAAATCTATAAAACCTCTTATTGCCTCTTTTCCAAAACCCATTCCTTGCTTTTTGGGATTTATCATAAATCTACCTATATGTATATTATCTTTTTCAATTCTTATTTGCTGAATCATTCCCAAAAATTCATCTTTATCAAATATAGAAAATACATTTTCCATTTCTCTAATTTTATCATAAGTCAATGGATATGAAATTTTTAGTCCCATCCATTGTTCTTGAAAAGCCTCTCCTCTATCATTTGACCATTGACATAATAGAGTAGCATTTTCTTTACTTAATCCTCTTTCAAATATAATATTCATATAAAACCTCAACTTGTGATAATTTTTATTTTCTATACAAATTATTTTCTGCTTTAGATTTTATATATTTATTTTTAAAAGTAATAGCGACAATTAGAGGTAAAATTATAAGAGGTAAAGAAAAAGCAACCCCTGCAATAGCTAAAGTTTTATATTGACCTCTCCCGTGTAAATTTTTGCTCATTCCGTTCAAAGTATCAGCAAAATAATTTAAAATTGATCCATTATTTACCATTGATAACAAAACAAACTCTACTAGAACTAATCCTATAAATATAATAGCTGTCCATCTTGCCACAACATTACATATTTCAACTTTCTTCTCCATATTTATATTTTCTGAATTTGGAATATTCTTAAACCATTTTTCAGCACGTTCTTCTTTCGTCATAATTTCCTCCAAATTTTTAATTATTTTATAGTTATTATATCACAAAAAGGCATATTCATACTAGTACGAAAATTTTATAAAAAAAGCAGATAGTTTTATTTCCTATCTGCTTTCATTGTTTGTTTGATTTCTAATCTATTTACAGATTATATTATCATTTACTTAGTATATTTTTTCGTCTATAAACGATTAATCCCAATAATGTTACTGATGTTAGTATGCAGTAAGTGTATAGAGATAAGTCACTTGTACTTCCTGTTTTAGGTAGTTTTGTGCTAGGGTTAAGCGGTTTTGGAATTTCTCCCTTTCGGTTAATGATAGTGAAACCATCTTTCATACTTCCGCTGTAACTTACATTGTATGAATTACTACCAAATTTAATAGCATTTTCACTTTCTCCAACTTCCTTAACTGTGTATTGATAGTAGTTTGTACTTCCAAGTTTATCTGCCACTTCAAGTTTTTCAAATGTAGCTGTCCAATTATTTGCTTTTGTAAGTTCTACTTTCTTTCCTGTAGCAACTCCGTCTTTGTACAATTCAACTTCTATCTTTTCAACAGGTGCTTCTGTATCAGTTCCTGAAAAGTTTTTCCACTCTTTTGTTACTTTAATATCTCTTGTCGGCGGTATCATCGGTGTCCATGGCAACTTTTCTTTGTTTGTTATTGTAAAGCCGTCTTTCATTGTACCGGCATAAGCAACTCCATACCATTTGTTATTTAGTTGAATTGCTGAACCGCTTTCTCCAACTTCTTTAACTGTGTATTGATAGTAGTTTGTACTTCCAAGTTTATCTGCCACTTCAAGTT
>OGXX01000628.1_pt1 | contig 39117 bp, 36 predicted proteins | sample 1576301 | NCBI WGS metagenome assembly OGXX01 (sample SAMEA3541469, study PRJEB24748) | human gut metagenome | biome: human gut; feature: human-associated habitat; material: faeces | place: China | collected 2012
ATATGGCAGAGATCATCCGTGCAGGTATCCTGTCTGTTGATTCCGGACAGATGGAAGCAGCGAGAAGTCTTGGTCTTCCATATTCGCGTGCCATGATCCGTGTTGTACTTCCACAGGCAATCCGCACCATGATTCCAAGTATCATCAACCAGTTCATCATCACACTGAAAGATACCTCGATCCTGTCCGTTATCGGATTCCCGGAACTTACCAACATGGGTAAGACGATCGCCGGAAATACGTTCAAGAGTCTTCAGACCTGGGCGATTGTCGGTATCATGTACATGATCGTTATCGTAGCTTTGAGTAAGCTTGCGAAGAGAATCGAGAGGAGGATCGACCGTGGCAGATAAGACAGTAAAAGTACATGTTTCCAATTTAAAGAAAAGCTTTGGAAAACTGGAAGTATTGAAAGATATCAGCATGGATATCCATGAAGGTGAAGTGGTCGTACTGCTCGGACCTTCCGGAAGCGGTAAATCTACCTTTCTTCGATGCCTGAATCAGCTGGAAATTGCGACCGAAGGCGAGATTATTGTGGATGGAAACAATATCACAGACAAGCACACCGACATCAACAAAGTGCGTGAGAACATCGGGATGGTATTCCAGCATTTCAACCTGTTCCCGCACAAGACCGTTCTGGAAAATATCATGCTGGCTCCGGTAGAACTGAAAAAAATGACAAAAGAGCAGGCAAAGGAAAAAGGACTTCAGCTGTTAAAACGTGTCGGCATGTTTGACAAGGCAGATGTTTATCCGAATATGCTCTCCGGCGGACAGAAACAGCGTGTTGCGATCGCAAGAGCACTGGCGATGAGCCCGGATATCATGCTGTTTGACGAGCCGACCTCTGCACTGGACCCGGAGATGGTAGGAGAAGTTCTGAATGTTATGAAAGAACTGGCAGCCGATGGCATGACTATGGTCATCGTCACACACGAGATCGGTTTTGCAAGAGAAGTGGCAGACCGTGTTGTGTTCATGGACGGAGGCTACATCGTAGAGCAGGGCACGCCGGAGGAAGTAATCCGCAATCCAAAAGAAGCATTGATTATATTTGTTTAAAAAGTCCTCCACAGTCCAAGTCCAATAAACATTATCTCCTTGAACTGCGTAGTTATCTGTAAAATTACAATTGGCGATTTTACTATTAGCACCATCCCAGAATCCAGCACCTCCATGATTAGTTGCAGAATTACTCTTGAAAGTGGAGCTAGATAAACTACCATTAGCACCACTCCAGTAAAATCCACCACCATATTTAGCAGTGTTATCAATGAAAATAGACTTAGATAAACTACAATCAATAGCTCTTGCACCTGATAAGTAAACACCACCACCATAGATAGTAGCAGAATTACCGACAAAATTACAATCAGTTAAAGTACCATTAGCACCATCCCATAAAACTCCTCCTCCAATATTAATAGCAATGTTATTGCTAAAATTGGAATTAATTACAGAACCATCAGCACCGTTCCAGTAGACTGCACCACCATTTTGGGTTGCATTATTGTTGGTGAAATTTGAACTTGCCAAAGTACCATTAACACCACTCCAGTAAACAGCACCACCAGACGAAGTAGCAGTGTTGCTTGTGAAAGTAGAACCTGTTATAGTACCATTAACACCACTCCAGTAAACAGCACCACCATTACCAGATTTATTTTTAATAAATAGGCAGCCAATCATCGTTCCTTTGCCACCATCCCATCGGACACCAGCACCATTAGTAGCTGCGCTGTTATTGGTAAAATTTGAATTGATTAAGGTACCATTAATAGCAGACCATTTAACACCACCACCATTACTAGTTTTTGCACTGTTATTTATGAAATTGGAATCAGCTAAAATACCATTGGCACCATTCCAAACCACAGCCCCTCCAGAAATAGCAGAATTATTGATGAAAGTAGAATTAGTTAAAATACCATTAAAAGCATTACTTCTCCATAAAACAGCACCTCCCCATCTAGTAGCAGTGTTATAAATAAAAGTAGAATTTTTTAAAATACCATTAACACCATCCCAATGAACTGCACCACCATCACTATTAGCACTATTTCCTATGAAATTTGAATCCATTAAAATACCATTGGTACCATTCCACAAAACACCACCACCCTCATTAGTAGCCGTGTTATTAATAAAAATACAATTATTTAAGGTACCGTTTGCACCATTCCAAAGCACAGCACCCCCATTGGAGAAACTGAAGTTTCAAAAAGAAAAATTTACAATTAAAACAACACGTCTTGTTGCTTCAAATTGATTTTTTAAAAAATAGCTTAACCAATTTTTTAAAATAAAAATAGCTAATGTTTGTTTCTGTGTTTATATATTGAGTATATATGATAATTTTACAATAAATAATCGAATATCTCTATTGATTATTATGAAAGATTTATTAAAATAAGTAATGAAGGGTTATATGAGGATATTTTACTATCCTCTATTTAGTTTTCAATGGCATCTTTAACTTTATCGAAGAATCCTTTTTTAGGTTTTTTAATCTCGTCTCCACTTATTGCAGCGAACTCTTCAAGAAGTTTTCTTTGCTTACTATTGACTTTTTGAGGTATTACAACATTAACTGTAACATATAAGTTTCCATAGTTACCTCCTCTTAATGCAGGCATTCCTTGTCCTCTAAGTTTAAATATGCTATCACTTTGTGTTCCTGCTGGAATTTCGAATTCCAATTCTTTACCTTCAATTGTTGGTATAGTTACTGTGTCACCAAGAGTAGCTTGTGGGAAACTAATGTGTTTTGTGTAATGTAAATCTCTTCCGTCTCTTGTAAAGTTTTTATCTTTTTTAATATGGATGCTGACTATTAAATCTCCACTTAATCCTGGACCATCTCCGCAGTTACCCTCTGAATTGACTCTTAAACGGTCTCCTTCAGATACTCCTGGAGGAATTTCTATAGTGATTGTTTTTGTTTCACGTGTTTTTCCTTTTCCTTTACAGTCTGGACATGGGTCTGTTATAATTTTTCCAGTTCCTCCACATTCTCTACAAGGTCTGAAGTTTATCATTTGTCCTAAGAATGTGTTGCTTACCTGTTTTACCTGTCCGGTTCCATTACATGTTTGGCATGTCTGAGGTTCTACTCCAGGTTTTGATCTGCTTCCATTACATGTAGGGCAAAGTTGTTCTTGTCTTATTTTTATTTCTTTTTCACAGCCTTCAAAAGCTTCTTTTAGTGTTATTTGAGTTTCGGTATAAATATCTGATCCTCTTTCGGGTCCAGCAGGTTCTCCTCCAAATCCTCGGCGACTTCCACCGCCACCAAAACCAAACATTTCAAATATACTTCCTAAATCGAAATTCATGCCCATTCCTTGGAATATATCTTCAAAGTTTACATTTTGATAGAAATCTTCAGCACTAAAGCCATCCATACCTGCATGACCAAATTGATCATATTTCTGACGTTTATCTGAGTCTGATAAGACAGCATAAGCTTCACTTATTTCTTTGAATTTTTCAGACGCATCTTCATCTTCGCTAACATCAGGATGGTATTTCATAGCTAGTTTACGATAGGCCTTCTTAATTTCCTTTTCATCTGCATTTTTATCGACTCCAAGGACTTCATAATAATCTCGCTTGTCTGCCATTTAGCCACCTAAAAATAGTATTTTTTTAAAAAAAATAAAATTGTTTTAAACATTTTATTCTTACTTGTTATTTTGTTGATTCTGATTATTAACCTATGGGAATAAAATGTTTTTAAAACAATTTACGTTTATTCGTCTTTTACTTTGTAGTCTGCATCGATTGTATCATCGTCGTCATTTGGTGCTTGTTCTGCGCCTTGGCTTTGTTCTTGTGCTCCAGCTGCTTGTTGTTGAGCAGCTTCTGCTTGTTGATAGATTTTAGCACCAATTTCTTGAACAGCTTTTGTTAAAGCTTCAGTTTTTTCTTTGATTTGAGCAATGTCATCTCCAGCTACAACTTCTCTTAAGTCTTTTACGAGACCTTCGATTTTGGTTTTATCATCATCACTTACTTGATCTTTTAAATCTTCTAAAGTTTTTTCAGCTGTGTAGATTATGGAGTCAGCATCGTTTCTAACTTGAATTTCTTCTTGTTTAGCTTTATCTGCTTCAGCATTCATTTCAGCTTCTTTTACTTTTTTCTCGATTTCTTCGTCAGATAATTTGGTTGATGAAGTGATGGTAATAGCTTGTTCTTTTCCAGTACCTTTATCTTTAGCAGATACATTTATAATACCGTTTGCATCAATATCGAAGGTTACTTCAATTTGTGGAACTCCTCTTGGTGCTGGTGGAATTCCTACTAATTGGAATCTTCCAAGACTGGTGTTGTCTGCTGCCATTGGTCTTTCACCTTGCAATACATTAATGTCTACTGAAGGCTGATTGTCTGCAGCTGTTGAGAAGATTTGACTTTTCTTAGTTGGTATGGTTGTGTTTCTGTCGATTAATGTTGTAGATACTCCTCCAAGGGTTTCAATACCTAATGATAATGGAGTTACATCTAAAAGAACTAAATCTTTGATTTCACCAGCTAATACTCCACCTTGGATAGATGCTCCCATGGATACACATTCCATTGGGTCGATTCCTCTTTCAATTGGTTTTCCGATGAAGTTTTCTACATATTTTTGTACAATTGGCATTCTGGTAGGTCCACCAACAAGGATGATTTTGTCAATGTCGTTTTTGGTCATTTTTGCATCATCTAATGCTTGTTGCATTGGTTTTCCAGATTTTTTAACAATATCATCTACTAATTCTTCTAATTTAGCTCTGGTAAGGGTGATAATTAAGTTTTTAGGAGATCCGTCACTTCCCATTGCAATAAATGGTAAGTTTACTTCAGTAGTCAATACTGTTGATAATTCAATTTTTGCCTTTTCAGCTGCTTCTCTTAATCTTTGTACAGCTTGATCGTTATCTAAAAGGTTAATGCCATTTTCTTTTTCAAATTCACTAGCTAAGTAGTTAAGAATTGCATTATCCATATCGGTTCCACCAAGTTTGGTGTCTCCACTGGTAGCTTTTACTTCAAATACTCCTCCACCAAACTCCATAATGGTTACATCTAAGGTTCCTCCACCTAAATCGTATACCATAATGTTTAAGTCATCGTCATCTTGTTTGTCAATACCGTATGCGAGACTTGCTGCAGTTGGTTCGTTTACAAGCCTTACAACATCCAATCCGGCAATTGTACCTGCGTCTTTTGTTGCTGTTCTTTGGTTGTCGTCAAAGTATGCTGGCACAGTAATTACTGCTTTTTCTATAGGTTCTCCTAAAAATGCTTCAGCATCTTTTTTGATTTTTTGTAAGATAAATGCAGAGATTTCTTGTGGGGAATATTCTTTACCGTTGACTTTTACTTTGTGGTCTGTTCCCATACTTCTTTTAATAGCGCTGATTGTATTTTCAGGGTTTGTAACAGCTTGCCTTCTTGCTGGTTCACCTACTAACATTTGTCCGTCATCAGTAAATGCTACATAACTTGGAAACGCTTTACCATATTGACTTGCTCCTTCTGCAGATGGAATTACAGTTGGTTTTCCTCCAACAAGTACAGATGCTGCAGAGTTACTTGTACCTAAATCAATACCGATTATTTTTTCTTTTTTTGAATCTGCCATATTATCACCTTTTTATTTTTTACAAACTTTTACTTTTGAGTATTTAATAACTTTATCTTTAAGGGTGTATCCTTTCATTAATTCATCAATGATATATCCATTGTCTATTTCTTCACTAGCTTCAACCATAAGAGCTTCATGTTTAAACGGATCGAATTTTTCTCCTTTTGTAGGAATTTCTTCTAGACCTTCTTTTTTAAGGGTATCTTTTAATTTATTATTTATTAATTCAATTCCTTCTTTTAGCTCATCATAATTTGATGAGTTTTCTAAAGCTCTTCCTAAGTCTTCATAACTGTCTAATATATTTTTTATTAGATTCTCATTAGCAAATTTAACAACTTCCTTATTTTGCTTTTCATTTATTTTTTTGAAGTTATCAAAATCTGCTTGAAGTCTTTGGCTGTATGATACATATTCTTGAGTTTTCTCTTCCTGCTTTGAAAGTTCTTCTTCAAGTTCAGCTATTTTTTCATTTAATTGAGCTATTTCATCTGAAGATTCATTTTCATCTGGAAGATCTTTTTCTTCTTCTTCAATTTTTTCTTCTTTATCACTAGCCATTTGTTCACCTACAAAAGTCTTTATTATATGATAAATATTATTCAAACACTTAAATAGCCGTTGTTTTCGAGAACATTAGGTGTGTTTCTTTATTATTTTGGTTTGGGAATTTATGGACATATTGGAAAATGGTTAATCAACGACTATTTCGAGTGTTTTTTAAACCAAAATATTAAAGTAACCAAAGGTTATCTTTCTCGTATATTATATTATAGTAACCAAAGGTTATATAAAGGTTTCGATATAATAGTATATATTATGAAAGATGTTGCTGACAATAAAAATTCTTCTAAAAGCAATGTTAACAGGACAAAAGGAAACCTTAAAGTTAACAGAAACATCAATCCTGACATGGATGATATTGATATTGAAGATATCTTTGATGTAATGGGTTGTAAAACACGAAGAGACATTATCAATCTCTTAAAAGAAGAACCTATGTTTGTAAGTGAAATATCAAATGAACTGAACATAGGCCAAAAAGCAATAATAGCTCACTTGAGGGCGATGGAGGAAATGGGAATACTAAACTCCTCATACAAAAAAATAATGAGGGGAAGACCAAGAAAATACTATGACTTACACCATGATGTAACCATCAACATAACAATAAACAAAATGGGCCTCAATGTAAGTATTCCTGAAGACATGCTAATGACTCCACAATTGCCATCTGGAGACGAATGGTCAAAATTGCTTGAAATAGAGAAAAAAATTGATAACGGTCAGTTGGAAGCTATAGAAGAGTTAAAAAACCAAATAAGATTATACAATAATCTTAAAGAAAGAGCAGAATATATATTGGAAAGAACTTTGAAAAATAGATGAAAATTCTATTTTTCCTTATTTTTTAGTTAAATAAAAGGAGATTAAGGTTTAAAACTAATTAAACCTATAATGGAGCAATGAAATATTTTTTAAGTATATTCTTTTAATCCATTTTACTTTATCAAAATCCCTGTCAAAGCTAATGATGAAGTTTATATCATTTTCATTCATAGTGTTTAAAATAGTGCAATCATTAAAATTCAGGGCATGATTATAATATTTATGTAAATCAAGAGAATTTTTTAAATCTTCATAATCCAGCACGATAATATTTGTTTTAGATTCTAATTCCTTGAATATTTCATTGGTTTTTAATCTATTGTATTTATTAGCGGAGTTTAACACTTCTAGAACTACAGTTGTGTTAATATGAGGATTTAAAGTTTTGTCTGACAAATTATGATATATCTCAATTCCATCATCATGATACTGATCTCTTTTAGTGAATAATGATATCAAATAGCTACTGTCATAAAAAATCATTTACTTGCACCGTTTTTTAATTTTTCCCATCTATTTTTTCATCTATTTCTATACCCCAAACAGCAGGGTCTAACTTTTGAGGTTTGCCCTCTGGATCAGATAACTCTTCAAATAATTTGTCTAATTCTTCAGGAGTGTAGCCTCTTTTTTGAGCTACTTCCCAATCCTCTAAAAGGGGAGGATATTTTTTCATGCGCTCCTTGAATTTTTTTCTTTTTGCTTTGCGTTTTTCTTCAATTTTATCGTTTTTTAAACCTTCTGTGACATATTTGTTAAGTAGTTCGGAAGGCTCCATGCCACATTTATCACTTTTTTCTAACAGCTTCTCTTTTGTTTCTTTATCAAGTTCTATTGAATTTGCCATCATATGCCCTCCTGGACATATAGTAAAGTAATAATAAGTAGATTCTCTCAATATAAGTAATTAATCTTTTAAATAAAGTAAATCTTATTAAATGACTTTAATTTTTAACTTTTCCAACAATAGCTTGCCCTACTGAAACAGAACCGTCTCCTGAACAGCTGTTCTTATGCTGAATAAACCTAAATCCGTTTTCGGTTATGTAGTCCTTACAAGTTTTGCTTATTGCTTCGTTGTAGAATACTCCTCCGGTAGCCCCTATTGTGTCAACACTTCCTGCATTTTGAATGGCCAGTTCTGATAGTCCTTTAGCTACTGCAATTTGAGCTCCTGCAGCTATGTCTTTTTTACTTTCTCCTTTAAGATAATTCTCAACTACATCCTTTACTATTTTGGAGGTGTTTAGTTTATTGTCCTTTATTTCAAAGTCAATAGCTGTCGGGTTTTCTGACTTGTATGCAACACTTTCAAGTTTCATTGAGCATTCTCCTTCATATGTTCTTTCACTGCATATATCAAGTGCTGCTGAAATGGAATCCAAGATACGGCCTGTACTTGTAGTCACTCCAACATTTAAATCTGAATCGAGCTGCTTTATTACCATTTCGATTTCCCTATTTCCGTATTTAAAGAGATGTGAATAGTTTTCCTTTAGAATTCTTTCAAGCTCTTCCCTTTCGTACTGTTTTGAAAGAATACTTCCAACCATTCGCGCTGGATATATGGTTGCCTGATCTCCTCCAGGCATCTTTTGAGCTTCAAGGCTTGCCAGTCTCTTATAGTTTTTAACATCGCTGTAGAGGATTTCACCGCCCCAACTTGTATTGTCCTCTCCATAACCGACGCCGTCAGCAGCTATTACAACAGCCTCAGGCACCTCATTATCGTTCATAAGGCTTACTGCATGGGCATAGTGATGCTGAACTGGTAATAATTTAGCGTCATATTTCTCTGCATATTCTCTTGCAAGTTTTGTTGTAAAGAAATTAGGATGTAGGTCACATGCTATTATATCGTAGCTGTCTATCTTCAAAAGGTTTTCCAGATGAGCTATAGCGGTTTTCAGGAATTCCAAGGTCTTGAATTTATTGGTATTTCCGATGTGCTGTGAAGGATATATCAGATTTTTAGTAGCTATTGAGAATGTTACGTCAAGTTCAGGACCTAAAGACAACACATCAAGGTTATTTATTTCATATATGCTAGCTATCTCAACTGGGGTTGGAGTATATCCACGAGAACGCCTAATAAATGACAGCTCATCATTTCTAAACCTTACGACAGAGTCATCGCACCTGTTTAGAATTTTCCTGTTGTGGACAAGGCTGTAATCAGCTATTTCAAGGTTTATTATCTCCTCTGTGTCAATCATCATTGGTTCGCCAGGAATATTGGCTGAAGTCATAACCAGAGTGTCGCTTTTGCTTTCATCAAATAGCAAGTAATGCATTGGTGAGTATGGAAGCATTACGCCGATTGTGTGAAGCCCTCCAGTCAGATTTTCTGGAAAAGGATAATCTTCATTGGATTTTACAACTACTATTGGTCTTTCACGTGACTTTAAGGTTTTCTTTTCATTTTCTGAAAGCTCAGCATAATTTTCAACAGCTTCCAAATCTCTGCTCATAACTGCAAATGCCTGATTTGGACGATTTAACCTTTTTCTAAGTTCAGCTATTGCTTTTTCATTATATGCATCAACTACAAGATGTGTACCGCCGATTCCCTTAATAGCTATTATATTGCTTTCACTTAATTTCTCTGCTGCAACTTTTATTGGATCATCTGTCTCTACTTTTTTTGAATCTCTAAAAAGCATCATTTCAGGTCCACAGTCTTGGCAGCAGATAGCTTCCCCATGGTAACGTCTGTTAAGCGGTTCCATATATTCTTCAAGGCAATCTTCACATAATGGAAACTCATCCATTGAAGTGTTGATTCTGTCATAAGGAACAGTGTCGATTACAGTAAAACGAGGTCCGCAGTCAGTACATGCATTGAAAGGATATTTGTAACGTCTGTTATTAGGATTTCTTATCTCTTCCAGACATTTGTCGCAGATACTGACATCTGGAGGGATAACTGAAACTCCGTCGCTGTAGTCATCGCTTTCTAATATCTCAAAACCATTAAAATTAGAATTGTCAATCTTTTCGGTTTTTATAGAATTGATTTTAGCTATTGGAGGAAGCTCATTTAGCAACCGATTTTGGAATTCGTCAAATTTGGAGTCGATGTTTATCTCAACGATATTGCCTAGATTACGGACATTTCCATTAATATTCATGTCATGGGCTAACCTGTAGACAAATGGCCTGAATCCAACTCCCTGGACAATTCCTTCAACTAATAATTTTTGACCTTCCATTTTTATGCTCCTTCAACTTTTACTTTTTATTTAATAGGGGTAAGTTCCTTTTTCTTCATATTCATTTTTTAGCCATGTTTTGAATAGGGAATCATATATTTTAAAGCCATTTTCATCTAATTCTATTAATGTTTTATTTTGCAGTGACTTTAGAGATGCGCCTATTGCTCCACTGGTCACTCCCAATTTATTTGCTATTTCAATTCTTTTTAATGGTTTTTCCACAATTGCTGTAATTATTCTTTTTTCCTGACTATTTAATTTATACCATTCATTAGTTAGATGGACTGATAAATATGGCAATGCTTTTTTAAATTCGGAAATTATTTTTTCTTCATTCAGTTTCTCATTAGGTGGCAATAATCTTGCAAAAGTATTGATATAGTAAGGAATACCATTTGTACATTTGTAAAACCTATCAAAACCCTCATCTGTGAACTCAAGATAATCTGCTTTTTCAGTTAGATAATTTTTTGTTGTATCAGATGAAAATGTTTTGACTTCATAATTTAATATTCTCCCTCCAAATGCACCATTTTGTCCTGCAATATCTGCAATTAAATCATCTTTAACACTCATGCTTCCGGAGAATATATATCCAACATGTTTCTGTGATTGGATGACGCTTCGAATATACCATAAAAATCCATTAACATCATCATCTAGTTGTTTTAACATTTGAAATTCATCCATGAATATTAAAACACCTTCAATATTGTTTTTACAATCATTATATATTTGTTGAGGCAAATCCATTACAAAAGTAGCGAATTTTCCATAATCCTCTTCTGATTTTAGAATGGGAACTGGAATTTTATCAATTGATGCAATTTTATCTAATCTGAAGTTGCGGGTTTTAAAATATTTCAAAATCTGTTTATCTATACTTATAATGTTCGATTCCCTACAAGCTTTGATAATTGATTCATAGAATAGCTTCATGAAGCTAAAACGGGTTAACTTTTCATCTTTAAACTTATCCATTGATGATAAATCCATATAGACAACTAAATATCTATCTTGAAAATCTTTTTTTATTTTTTTCATTAATGCAGTTTTACCTACTCCTCTAATGCCTGTAAGCAGTATTGTTGGAGTTGATCCTTTTTTAGTTAATTCTAAATTATCGGAGATAAATGAAGTCTCAATTTCTCGGTTATAGAACTGCATGTCGTCTAGATCATTATCATTTCCTAATGGCAAATTCCCCATGATTACACCTATGGTAATATTTTTAGAGATATTTTATATAAATATAATGGAAATCCCATTATAATGGAGAAAACACACATCCCATTATGTAATGTGTTTTACATTATAATGGAGAAAACACACATAACATCACACAAACAAATACCAACCAATAATTTATATAAACAGTACACTCTAAAAGTTAAGTTATGAAAAAGATTTTAGAAGACTTTAAGAACAATAAGATTTCTCTTGAAGAATGCGAAAAGCAGCTTAAAGCAGACAATATACTTGAGGTTAATGGGATAGCTAATTTCGATTCTTCTAGAACTAATCGTGCAGGTTTTCCAGAAGCGGTTTACGCTGAAAGCAAATCTTATGATGATTTATTATTGATTATTAAAAAGTACTTTGAAAATTCTCCTTACGAAAATCTTATAGTAACACGACTTTCCAATGAAAGGTTTGAGAGATTAAGGGATGATTTGGGATATCTACTTGATGATGGTGTGGTTTTTGACTACAACAAAGCTGCCAGAATTCTTGTACTTAGAATAAAACCGAAAACTTTCATTCATTCATCTAAAATAGGAATCATAACTGGTGGAACATCAGACATTGACATAGCTGAGGAAGCTAAAGTCATTGTGGAAGAATGTGGTTGTGAAACATTTACTTCCTATGATGTTGGTGTTGCTGGAATCCACAGGCTCTTTCCTGTAATAGCTAACATGATTAAGGAGGACGTTAATGTTCTTATTGTCTGTGCAGGAATGGAGGGGGCTCTTCCAACAGTGATTGCAGGTCTTGTTGATATTCCTGTCATTGCAGTTCCAACTTCAGTAGGTTATGGTGTGGGTGAAGGAGGTTTTGTTGCATTAAACTCAATGCTTCAATCCTGCGCTCCAGGAATAGCTGTTGTAAATATTGACAACGGTTTTGGTGCAGCTATTTTCGCATTAACAATAATCAAGAGTTGTTGCAATGAACTTTGAGAAGTTTGATTCTAAAGAACATTCAGTTAACCAGGTTGCAGGCATTATTTACGATATAGACCATTGGACCTTTGACAGCTTATATAAGAACAAGGAAAGTGCAGTTAAGGATATTTCCAGAGATCTTTTAAACCATGACCATGATGACTTGTATGTTATTTTATGTAAAGGCGAAATTATTGGCATAATCGTTTTGTGGATTAATAAAAAACCTTCATTTATTCAGTACCTTAAAGAATTCACTTCTTTTAAATTGCTAGCTATTGATATTTTAGATTATTTTGTAATATCTGATGTTAATGAAGATGAGATATACATAGCTGAACTTGGAATTTCCAGCAAATGTCGCGGAAAAGGCATTGGAAGTAAAGTTATTTCAAAAGTAATAGAAAAAGCCAGTGAAGACAATTTTAAAAAAGTAAAATTAGACGCTGATTTTAGAAACACAGGTGCAAAAAGGCTTTATGAAAAATTAGGTTTTAAGGTATTTAATAAAAAAGAGATATTCAAAAGAGGAATGTATAATTTGGAATATGACTTATAGCTATTTTCTTCTTCTTTCAAACTCTTCAAAGATTTCCTCAATTGAGACTCCCTGATAAACGCAGTTTAGAAGTGTGAAAAACAAAAGGTCTACAGATTCGTAAACTAGATTTTCCTTGTTTTTTGTAGCTATTATTACTTCTCCAGTTTCTTCAGCTATCTTTTCAAGAATCTTGTCTTCTGCTTTTTTATCGCTGTCTTTCATAATATTTGATGTGTAGGAGTCAATGGGATTATCTCTTCTTGATTCAAGCACTTCGTATACTGCTCTTATAATTTCATCTGACATTTTAATCTTCTCTTTTATTTTCTTGGTCTTTAATAGTTTCAGTAAGAGCTATTAAAGGATGTTGTGCATCGTCAATAATTTCAATATCTTCAAATGTTCTGATTCCAGCTTCGTCAGCTGTTTTCTCCATTCCTAATTTAATGTCCTGACCTAAGTCAATGACATAGGAATCTACTTTTTCACATCCTAAATGTTTAGATGCAACAGATCTGTGGTGTCCGTCTACAAGAATCCATCTGTCTCCGGTTTTTACAACAATGGCAGGTTCAGCCAATCCTCTTTTAAGCTCATATGCTCTGCCTTCTAATTCATCAGCATAAACCCTGTCCTGTGTTGGTCTAAGCTTGTCAGTATCAACTTTCATATGTTTTAAAGTGGTTTTAATTCCATATAGCTGTTCTAAGGTCTTTTTGAAATATTCCACCTTATTTGGAGTGGATCTTTCAATATGGGAACGGACCATGTCAGTATTGGTGATAATGCCTACCAATTTGCCGTCATTATTTATTACAGGCATTCTTGAAATACCTCGTCTAAACATTACACGGGAAGCATCGTTAATAGTTAGTTCTTCATTTGCCACTACAAGATCAGTTGTCATTATATCCTTTACTTCATCAGCCCAATCTTTAAGTAAAATGTCAAAAGATGTTACAATACCAACCAGCTTATCATTTTCGTCTACTACTGGATAGCTGTTGTGGTTACTTTCCTTCATTACACGAATTACTTCTTCAGTTGGAGTGGAAGGTGTTACGCTAATAACGTTTTTCGTCATGTAATCTTTTACAAAAGTTTTCTTCTGAGCCATTCTAACACTCCAGAATTATTGAATGTTTTCTTTTAATAATTTGACAGTTTCGCCAGGATCTGCTTTTCCACGGGTTATTCTCATAACTTGACCTACAAGGAAGTTTATGGAAGCCTCTTGACCTTCAAGATAGTCACTTACAGCTTTTGGGTTTTGTTCGATAGCTTCTTTTACAGCAGCCAATACTTCATCGTCACCAGCAACACCAATAAGACCTAATTCTTCAGCAATAACTTTTGGAGACTTATCGTTGTTTGGCATTTGTTCAATAACTCTTTGCCCTGCTTTGGTGGTAATTTCTTTATTTGATAGAAGGTTTAAAAATTCAACTAGCTGGTCAACAGTAATGCCGCTTTCACCATATGTTAATTTATTGTATGACAATACTCTTTTAAGTTCGTCCCTCATCCATTTTGCTGCAAATTTGGAATCAACCTGTTTAGCAACTTCTTCGTATGCAATAGCTAAATCCAATTCAGAACTTAACACCTTAGCTGTTTCTTCATCTACGCCATATTCTTCAACAAATCTTTTTACCTTGTTATGTGGTGCTTCAGGCATTGTTTCAAGAATTTCATCAATTTGAGCTTGTGAAATTTCCATTGGAGGTAAATCTGGATCTGGGATAAATCTGTAATCGTCAGCATCTTCTTTTAGTCTCATTCCAACAGTAATCATTTGGGATTCAAGATATGCACGTGTTTCCTGTTTAATTTCAGCTCCTCTTTTCATGAGGTTTTTCTGTCTTACAAGCTCGAATTTTAAAGCTCTGTAAGCTCCTTTAATGGAGTTTACGTTTTTCATTTCTACTCTGTTTCCACCTTCAATAGAAATGTTTACGTCAGCTCTCATAGTACCTTCACCACGAGCTCCTCCACTATACTGGAGAACACGAATTAGCTCGTTTAAAAAGTTTCTAGCTTCTTCTGGAGATTTTATATCAGGTTCTGTTACAATTTCAACTAAAGGAATCCCTGAACGGTTAAAGTTTACAATACCTCTGTCAGGTTTGTATTGTCCTGGATCCTCTTCTACATGTATCTCCCTTATTCTAATTCCATTTAATTCTCCTTCATATCCAATTGGAACTGATGTTCTTTGATAACCAGATGGTAAATCTGGGTAATCGTAGTGTTTTCTCATGAAGTAAGTAAATCCTTGATCAATTTTACAATTAAGCATTAAAGCAATCATTAAAGCATTTTCTAAAGCTTTTTCATTAGTTGGATGAGGCTTTGCACCAGGTTGATTTAAACATACTGGACATATATTTGAGTTTTCAGGAGCCTCTTGATAATTTGTTGGACAATCACAGAATAATTTTGATTCTGTTTCTAACTGTACGTGGATTTCAAGCCCACATTTCATCTTAACGCTAATATTCAATCCCTCCAAATAATTTATTAGATAAGCGCATTACTAAATAAATTTTAATATTATGTTATTTATTTATAGTAAATTATTAATAAACATTGTCTTGGTCTATCAATTACTATTCTTTAAGTATTTTATAAATCCCTTATAATTTAAGTTAAATTTAAAATAAGCATTAGAGCTTAAAAAAAGTATTAATAAAGATTATTAAATCTTTTATTTTAAAAAGATTATTAAATCTTTTATTTTAATTAATATTAATTGATGTTGGATTCTAATATCAATTATTAAACATCATTGTCGAAATGTAAAATTATTTCTTTTTCATAATCCAAATCATCATTGCCAGTTTCATGATAAATGGCAAGTTTTCCTGAAACATGAGTTACTTCTTTTCCATCAGATTCAAAACCTATTCCTGTAGTATAACTTTCGCCTTTATGTAGAATTTTATCTCTACACCATTCACCAACAATGCTAGAAACCTTTTCTGATGATCCATCACTGTAAGTAACAATTAATTCATCAAAAGCTACTTCACTACCATCCGAATTATCGATATCTTTTGTAGGTGTAAAAGTTACATATAAGATTTTATCTTCATCATCCCAAAAATCATTATTCCATGTATCGACCCAAACTTTATCTGAATTTGCAGAATCAACTATTTCACTAACTACATTAGTATTTGTGATGCTGCCATATGCGAAAATGCCAAGAATAGCTATTATTACAATAGCAATGAATATATAAATAATTTTTTTATTTATTGTAAGATGGTTATCCTGTGTCTTATTTATTTTTTCACCACATTCACAACAAAATTCATCGCCATCATCTAATTTAGCACCACATTTAGAACAATATTTGGCCATAGTACCCTCCTTATAGATATATTTATTTTATTATAATATATTTAGACAATAAATATCATGTAATTAAAAAACAAATACTTACAGTAAGTAATATGCCTAATGTCCAATATGTAGTTTATGGTTTGATGAATCTAGGGTTTAACTAGAAACGAGTTGTTAATTGACACTGTACAATAGTTATTAAACTAGATTTTTTGTAGTAAATTATTTAAGCGACTACTTTCTTAAGATATTAAAAAGGTGATTTCATGACAAAATCGAAAATTAAATTTTATCAAGAAGGACCTAAAGAACCTGTAGAAAGTGATAAAATAGATATTACTTGGAAAGTTGTTAATGATTCCAATTTTGATTTAAAAAAAGTTAAAGGAGTTTCTCAATTTACAGAGCATGATTTTGAAAATATTCCTGCTCATAGTAAAGAAGAATATTCTTTTACAATTGAAATACCAAGTATCGAAGCAATAAAAGAGGATTTCGGTGAAGATGCAACTATATCAAATCCCTTTTTAATCAATGCTCCAGTTTTATCATTTGAAATAAATAATGATACATTTTCAATAAGCTCTAATAGTTTGGAAGTCTCTTTTTAATATTTGTTTTTAAGAGATTCATTAACATATCTTTTTATGAATTTATCCCATTCGGGATTCAAATTACTTTTTTTAGGGCCTAGCATTGCCTTATCGGTAAATGTTCCTTTCAACTGTCTTCCTGCAGCTTTGACTTCTTCTTCGACCCGTTTTCCGTATTTGGTTCCAAACATCTTAAATAATGGGAATTTAGTAATTCCAGTTGCTCCACTTAAAATAAGAATTCCGATATTAGCTAAGTTATCAATCCATGTTCCGCAAATAATTTCAATTTTCGGAAATTCCAATCTTATTCTAGCTACTACTTCACTATAATAAAGAGATGCTGGCTGTGAACTGTCTGCGTAAACTGTCTCTTTGTGAGGATTTAATGAATAAAATATTACACGGTCTATTTTGTATGTCCTGATATAATCTATTAGATATTCCAAATCCTCAAGTGTTTCTCCAAGTCCTAATATTATGGTAATGGCTTTTTTAAAACCTAAATCTCCAGCTATTTCCAGCATATTGCTTATATCTGTAAGACTTTTTGATGGACAGATTTTTTCATGAAGCTTAGGATTTGCAACTTCCACTGCTCCTGTAATTCCGGTAATTTCATCTCCGTATTCTTCAAGATCTTCTGTAATACCAGTATTTAGCCAGACACCTTCTCCCATAATGTTTTTTATGTTTGTAGCTATGTTTTTTATTTCTAAGGTTGTAAATGATTCATATCCTCCAGATAGAAATTCAATGTTCCAGTCTAACCTTTTGCACATTTCAGCTTCTGCATATATGTTTGGAACTTTTCTTCTGGCTTTTTCTGGTTCTTTTATTTTATTTTTCTGTGTGCTCATGTAGCAAAATGCACAATCTCCTTTATCACACCACCATGAGAGAAATACTGCTCTTTCAAGACTAACTATATCTCCATGGTTTTGTATTGTAAGTTTATTCGCTTCTTTAATTAAATCAAACAGTTCTGGATTCATAACAATCAGCATGTTTACTTTAAATAGTTAAAGTTATATATTAGTATGCTATATTATTAGTATATACTGTATATTATGATTTATAGGTAGTGTACAATAATTCTAATCAAAAGCTTTATATATGCGTATTAATATACAATTAATTACTGTTTAAAGTCTTTGAATTTTAAATGTGGATATTTATTTGGTTAAGAATTGGGTATCTTATGCCATCGTAGCTCAGTAGGTAGAGCGTTCGGCTGTTAACCGATTGGTCACAGGTTCGAGCCCTGTCGATGGCGCTTTTTGGGCCCATAGCTTAGCCAGGTAGAGCGTCCGGCTCATAACCGGAAGGCCATGGGTTCGAACCCCATTGGGCCCATTTAAAATTTTTTCTTTGTTCATTGCTCCGGTGGTGTAGTCCGGCCAATCATTTCGGCCTTTCGAGCCGAAGACTCGGGTTCGAATCCCGGCCGGAGCATTTTATAAAAAATTTTGTTAAGATTTTTAATGGTTTCTATTGTATCCTTACTTTTCATAAGCGGGGGTGCCCGAGAGGCCAAAGGGGACAGGCTTAGGACCTGTTGACGCAGGTCTACCAGGGTTCAAATCCCTGCTCCCGCATTAACATTATTTTTTTAAGATATTTTTCATGCCGGGGTAGGGTAGGCGGTCATCCTACGGGACTGTGGATCCTGTGACTCGGGTTCAAATCTCGGCCCCGGCCCCATTTATAAAACTATTTTTAATATTTATTTTCAAATGCTCTTACACAATTAATTAATATATTATTTTATAAAAAATTATAATGGTGTTAATTTGGCAAAAAAAGGTTCAGCTGAAGAAAGAGATTTAGTTCATAAATTATGGGAAAGAGATTTTGCAGCTATGAGAGCTCCTGCATCTGGTGGTGCCACTAAAAAACCATTACCTGACGTTATAGCTGGAAATGGTAATATATATTTAGCTATTGAGGTCAAAACCACTACAAAAGATAAAATATACATCGATTTTCCTCAAATTGATGATCTCCACGAATTTTCCAATAAATTTGGTGCTAAATGTTATATTGGTGTAAAATTTAAATATACCAAATGGCTATTTTTAGAACCAAAAGATGTTGAAAGAACTAAAAAGAATAATTATAAAATCGAAAAAAACTTTGCTCTTGAAAAGGCTTTGGAATTAGATGAGATTACAGGCATAGATAAACAAATGAAATTTGATTAATTCTTTAAATTTCCCTTTAATAGTAATATTTATATATTATGTTAATTTAATATAATAGTAACTTGCCAAGATAGCTTAGAGGCGAAGCGGTTGGCTGCAGACCAATTACACGGGAGTTCAAATCTCTCTCTTGGCTTTGTTATTTTAAAAATCGTTTTGGGGTTATAGTGTAACCTGGCATCATCTGGGACTCCAGTTGTCTTTGATGAAATACGCGTAACTGAACAGTATATCCTGTTGTGATGTACAATTGGAGTACTGAGGCAAGAGATATCCCAGGATCGGGGTTCAAATCCCTGTGACCCCACTTTTATATACTACTTCTTTTATAATTTATTTCATGATTATTGATGATGTTATTTTTATTCCAGGTATAGCTAATGACTCTAATTATTATATAATTAATAAGGATATACTAGTTGATACTGGAACAGGACAGTACAGTGACATGCTATATTCTAAGCTTAGAGAAAATGGGGTAGAACCAGAGAATATTAAACTTATTGTAAATACCCACTGTCATTATGATCATGTAGGTGGAAATAAGGATTTTCCAAATGCAAAAGTAGCTATTGGGGAATTTGATGCTGAATCTTTAAGAATTGAAGATGATCCAAATACATGCACTGCTCTTTTTGGAAGTTCAATTGAACGTCATGATGTTGACATTGAATTAAAAGAAGGGGATAAAATAGCTGATTTTGAAGTAATTCACACTCCAGGGCATTCTTCAGGTGGAATTTGCTTATGGAACGGCAAGACTCTTATTTGTGGAGATACTATTTTTGCACATGGAGGGGTTGGGAGAATGGATATTGGTGGAAACTATGAGGACATGAAAGAATCTGTTGAAAAATTAAGAAAATTAGATGTTGTCAATATTCTTCCAGGTCACGGTCCTATAGTTGAGGGCAACGGTGATGCTCACATAGAGGCATCTTTTAATAATTTATAATTTTACTTCTCGAATTTTTTTCCAACCTTTTTAAATGTGCCTCTCTTTACAAGAATGGATATTTTTTCCCCTCTTGATAAGACAGTATCGTTTTGAGGTATCATCAATTCCCCATTTGGATAGGTAGCTATTATAATGTAATCTTTAGTTGGAGATATTTCAGATATCTTCTTGCCTATTACCTTATCACTAGTTACGGTCATATCTAAAATTTCTGCATTTCCTTCTCCAAGAGTTATCAAATCTGCAACGTTCGGTCTGGTAATAAGCTTTTCTAAAAATCCAGAAGCAGTTCTTTCAGGACTTATTACATTATCAATTCCAACTTCCATAAACGCTTCTTCATTGTCAGGATTACTTACTCTTGCAATTATGTTTGGAACATGGTATTTCTTAACAATAATACATGATAAAAGGTTTGCTTCATCATTTCCAGTTGTTGCAACGAAAAAGTCAGCTTCTTCAATGTTTACTTCTTCAAGTACCTTTGAGTTTGCACCGTTTCCACATATTACCAAAGCGTCAAGCTCTGCAGCAGCATTTCTACATAATTCTTCATTATTATCAATTACGGTTATGTCATATCCATCTTCAATTAATAAATTCGCAAGTGAAAGTCCAACACGACCTGCACCCATTATAACAACATACATAATATCCCTCTAAACACTATATATTATTGAATATTATTCATTTTAAACCTTTCTAAAAAATTATTGTCATCGTCTAAATACTTCAAAGAATGCTCTTACTAATACAAGAACAGGGAATATTTCAAGCCTTCCAATCCACATATGGAATATTGAAACTATTTTTAAAAACCAGTGTGCGTCAAAGCTGATGATTCCTGTCTGCAGACCATTGTTACCTTGAAGTGAGACTATTTCAAATAGACTTTGAAACGGATCATATCCAAATCCGCAGAATATTGCCCATCCAATGAGGATGAAAATCATAAATAGTGTGATGTAGTTTCCACTTTCGCTAACTGCTTTTTCAGGAATTACTTGATTGGAGAGTTTAACTACAAGAACCCTACCTTCAGGAGACATGATTTCTTTTATATGCTTATATAATCCTTTGAAGAATGTTATGATTCTGATAAGTTTAATAGAACCTACTGTTGATCCGCTGGAACCACCGATTAACATACATGTAATTATTATAATGAGAGTTAATGATGGCCAATTTAGAAATGTTTGGGTAGGAACAATTGTGGCTCCTGTAGTGGTAATACTTGAAACTATTGTAAATAATATCTCCATAGGGAGAATATTGGTTGTTAATGTAATTAACATAAATGAAATTGCAATGATTATCAACATTACCTGGAATTGCAAATCTTTAATAAGGGATCTTCCTCGTGTTTTTATAATTTTATAATGGACTGTAAAGCTTGTAGCTCCCAATATCATTAAAATCATGGTTATTATATAGATTAGATTATTATCATAAAATCCCATATTTGCATTTTTTATAGACATTCCTCCAGTTGAAATAGTTGTAAAACAAGCACAAATAGAATCAAAGAAAGGCATTCCAGCCAGTATATAAAGAATAATTCCACATATAGTATAAATGCCGTATATGGTAAATGTTTTTTTAAGTGTTGTTTTAATACTTGGCTCTAAACGTTCATCACGAGCTTCTGATTTATATAATTTTGTTGTTGTGGTTCCAGGTCTAGTAATAACAGCTATAACAAGAACAATTACTCCTAATCCACCAACCCACTGTTCAAAAGCTCTAAAAAATAGTACGGAATAAGGTAACGATTCAACATCTATAAATATTGTCATTCCAGTACCGGTCAAAGCAGACATGTTTTCAAAAACACTGGAAACATAATCTAGATTTGTAACTATGCTAAGTGCAATTCCACCAACAAGACTAGCCCATAACCAAACAAATGCAGAAACAATCATTGCATGCTTTAATCTCATTGTTTTACGATATTTTCTGAATCCTTTATCAAAAATAAGTCCACAGCTAAAGGAAATTAATCCAGCGAAAAGGTAACCTGCAAAATTAAATTCTAGATAAATCAAATCAACAACAACCGGAATTAAAAACATAACTCCAATGGCCATCATCATTTGACCAGAATAACTTAATATACTTGTTACATCATTTCTTTTAATATATCGCATCATTTTTATAATTTGAACAAATCAATATATAAATATTAACAACATAAGTTATAATGGAGAATTTAAAATGAAGCACAAGTCTTTGATTTTTCTAGGTATAAGTTTAATTATTCTTGCGGTAATGCTTTATTTTGTAGGTATAGATAGTATTATTTCTGCTTTAAAAGTTGCAAATCCATGGTTGATTTTAATTGCAGTTGCAATACAGTTTTTAATTTTCTATATGTATGCATTAAGATGGGATATTATTAATGGAGTAGCTGGAATTAAAGTCAGTATGAAGAAAATATTTCCAATGACTTTAGTTGGTCTTGCTTTTAATAATATCACTCCTGCTGGGCGAGGTGGAGGCGAACCTGTAAGAGCTTATATTCTATCTAGAGATTCAGATTATCCAATGGAAGAAACATTTGCAACAGTAATTGCCGATAGGGCATTAGATACTTTTCCATTTGTCATACTAGCTATCTTAACAATTATCGGAGCCACTTTCTACTTTAAAATTGCAACATGGCTTCTTGTACTTATGATTATTGCTGTCATTGCAATAATAGCCGTTTTAGCTATTTTAATATATATGGTTTTAAATGAAAAATTCAGTATAAAAGTTTCAAACTTCGTTATTAAGGTTGTTAGAAAATTCTATAAAAAGAACCCTGAAACTCTTGAAAAGAAAATATTTGATGTTGTAGCGGGTTTTCAGGATACTATTAAAATCATGCTTGCTAAAAACAACATAGCTAAATATGCTCTTCCATTATCATTTGTTATTTGGTTTTTTGAGATTCTTCGTGTTTATGTTGTATTTCTAGCATTTGGAGCTAATATAAGCCCAATCATTATTGGTGAAGTATTTATTATGGCCTCATTAGTTGGAATGATTCCTCTCCTTCCAGGTGGTGTTGGTGCTGTTGACGGCATAATGATTCTGTTTTATGCAATGGCTGGGATTTCAACATCGATAAGTGCAGCAGCTACTGTAATTGAAAGATTAATCTCCTTCTGGATGGTGACCATTATAGGTATGTGTATTACTCCATTTTATGGTAAATCAGTATTTGATAAAATATCATTTAATCCAAAAGCTGATCAGACAGCTGAAGATATTGTAGATGAATTTGAAGATATTGGCGCTGATGGTGAAGTTTTCGATGAGAATTATAATAAAAAATAATCATGAACTTTACCATAATTTAGATATTTTTTTTAAAAATATGAGGTAAGATGCTTCCTCAATTATCATAAATATAAACACTATTTAATGCTTTTAATTTCTTTTTTTATTAAACCCCGTAAAACTCTTTAAATCAATATCCATTATCCTAGTTTTTGTTTGGTAAATTAATATTCGCATTTGGAGGATAATAATAAGTCTCGTTGTTTAAAACTAAGATTGAAGTGCCTGATAGTGTGCCTCCGGTGACTATATCTACGATACCTTTTCCATCATTAATGTTCAAATTATTCTTTGCGAAAATTCCATTAGATTTATGATTAATTGATTTATTATTAATAAAATTACAATTGAGAATTGAGCATTCATAATCTAAATAAATAGCGCCTCCATCATTACCTGCAGTGTTGTTGATAAATGTAGAGTTAATTAAAGTAATATTGGCTACGTCAAGGTGTAAACCACCACCTACATTATTAGCATGATTATTATTAAAGGTAGATTCTAATATTGTACCTTTAGATCCAGGCCACTCAACTGCACCGGCATTAGAGGTTGCCATGTTATTAATAAAGGAGGAACTAACTAATTTACCATTTGAACCAAGCCAGAAGATAGCTCCACCAGATTTAGCCTTATTGTCGATAAAGTTACAATTAATTATGTTGCCGTTAGCAGCATTACCATTATAGTAAATAGCACCTCCATTGTTAGCTGTGTTTTTGATGAAGTTACAATTAGTTAAAGTACCATCACTCTTCTCCCAGAAAATAGCACCTCCATTATTTTTAGCATGATTATTAATGAAAGTGGATGTAGTTAATTTACCATTGGCACCATCCCAACGAATACCACCCCCATAAGTATTAGAAGTATTGTTAGTGAAAGTAGAACCTGTTAAAGTACCATTAGCACCATACCAGAAAACAGCACCAATATGCTCATTACTAGTATTGTTAGTGAAAGTAGAACCTGTTAAAGTACCATTAGCACCAAACCAATAAAGAGCTCCGTCGGCATTAGCAGAGTTATTTGTGAAAGTAGAATCAGATAAAATACCATTAGCACCAACCCAGAAAACAGCACCACTATTAGCACTGGCAGAATTACTGTTAAAATGAGAAGTAGTTACGTATCCATTGATACCATCCCAGTAAAGAGCACCACCTTGATTAGCAGTATTATTAATATTCGAATTAGGGGGATAATAATAAGTCTCATTGTTTAAAACTACGATTGAGATTCCTGAGATAGTACCAGCATTATCTCTGAATATTATATCTACAATACCTTTTCCACCATTAATGGTTAAATTAGTATTGGTGTAAATTCCATTATATTTGCCTTTAGAGTTATTCCATTTATTGTTATCAAAATTACAATTGATTATATTGCCTATAATAACTAATGATGGCATACTTTCCCAGTAAATAGCACCACCATTACCAGTAGCAGTATTCTCTTTAAAAGTGGAATCTTTTAGAGTACCGTTAGCACCATTCCAGTAAAGACCACCACCAGCACGTGCAGTATTGCCAATGAAAGTAGAACCACTTATTAGGCCATTAGCAGCACCCCATCCAACACCACCATCACCATCAATAGCAGCATTATCTTTAAAAATAGAATCTCTTAGAATACCATTAGCACCAAACCAGATAACACCTCCACCATACCTGTTAGCAATGTTGTTAGTGAAAATTGAACCTGATAAACAACCATTTGCAGCATACCAATAAACTCCACCACCACTAACAGCAGCAGTATTGCCAATAAAAATAGAATCTGAGAGAGTACAATTAAAAGCATTAGTAGTGTAATAAATAGCACCACCATTATTAGCAGAGTTATTAGTGAAATTACATCCGCTTAATTTACCATCGATATAAAACCAACAAATTCCTCCACCGTTAACAGTAGCGCGGTTATTAGTGAAAACACATCCAGACACATCACCGTTAGCACCACCCCAGTCAATACCACCTCCAGAACCAGCAGAATTACCTGTAAAACTTGAATCTAACATAATACCAGAAAAACCCTGCCAAGAAACAGCACCTCCATTGCGAATAGAAGTATTATTATTAAAGTTACAGTTTCTTAATGTACCATAAGTACCATTCCAATATATTGCTCCTCCTAAACCAGTGAAATTGAAGTTTCGGAAAGTAATTTTCTCGATTAAAACATTATCTCCAGTTACTTCAAAGTGGAAATTTCCACCTTTAGCATCAAAAATAACATTACCATTGCTGGAGATGGTTATTCCTTTTTTATTTAAAACAATAGTGCGTGCAGGGGTTCCAACACCATTTCGAATCAAAATATAATCAAAATCATTGATCTGGTTGTATTTATTTAAGAACTCTCCTACAGTCCATCTCCAATAAACATTATCTCCATCAGATGCATGATTATTGGTGAAATTACATTTGGACATTTGGCTATTAGCACCATTCCAGTAAACAGCACCACCAGCAATGTCTGCAGTGTTATCAGTTAAAACAGAACTATTTATAGTACCATTAACACTATTCCAGTAAACAGCACCTCCAGCATTACCTGCAGTGTTATCAGTTAATATAGAGTCAGTTAAAGTACCGTTATTACCATTCCAGAAAATAGCTCCACCACTAGCAGTAGCAGTGTTCTTAATAAAAGTAGAATTGGTTAAAATACTGTTAGCACCTTCCCAACGAACACCTCCACCATTAAGAGAAGTATTATTAATAAAAGAGCAACCACTCATAGTCCCATTATCACCATCCCAACGAATACCGCCACCATTAGTCCCGGCATAATTATTGATAAAATTAGACTTAGTAATAATACCATAAGTGCCTATCCAACTAACTGCACCTCCAGCAGTAGTAGCTTTATTGTTAGAGAAAGTACAATTGGTTAAAGTACCATAATTGCCATTCCATCGAATACCGCCACCCCAAGTACCAGCATTGTTAAAAAATGTACAATTGGTTAAAGTACCATTATCACCATCCCAATAAACACCACCTCCATGACCAACAGCAGTATTATTGATAAAAATACAATTAGAGACAGTACCGTTAGCAGCACTCCAATGAACACCCGCACCAGCAGCATTTTTAGCAGTATTATTGATAAAAATACAATTAATTATAGTACCATTATCACCAGTCCAGCGAACACCACCACTATGGCCTCTAGCAATATTATTAGTAAAAACACACTCACTTATAACACCATTAGTACCATTCCAATAGATACAACCTCCAGTAGTGGCTCTGTTGTTATAAAAAGTAGAATTATTTAAATTACCATTATCACCATCCCAGAAAATAGCACCAGCAGCATTAGCAATAGTGGTATCACCAATATTAACATCATTATTAGTAAAAACACAATTACTCACTTTACCATTAGTACCATTCCAATAAATTGCACCACCTACAATCAAGGTCATATTAGAATCACCATCATAATTAACAGAATTGCCTGTGAAATTACAATCTTCCAATGCACCATCAGTTCCATTCCAAAAAACAGCTCCTCCATACCCATTTTGGAAACTGAAGTTTCAAAAAGAAAAATTTACAATTAAAATATTAATTCAGGACATTTAATAAAAGAAAATTCAAAATAAAACAATATAGATTTAGTAAAACATTGTTAATATTAATATATTAAGTAATCATTAATTTTTGAATAATTAAATAAAGATTTAAACGTGAAAAGAAGTTAGCTAATTTTTAATTATCTACTATTTCTTCAAATATTTCTTTTAGTTCTTCTTTTGTTTTATCATCATATTCAGCACTGTTTTCTAAAGTAAACATAGCCATTTCATAAATTATTTTATTTAATGATCTTCCGTATTCTGTTAGGGAATATTCTGTCTGAAGAGGGCTTTGATATGTTTTCTTTTCTATTAATCCATTATTTTCTAGGTCTTTTAAACAATTTGATAAAACTTTGTTAGTCAAATTTGATTTATCCTTTTTAAACTCTTTGAAATGTTTTTTACCAAAAAACAAATCTCTGATAATTAGGATTGCCCATTTTTTGTTTAATAATTTCAATGTTTCTTCCATAGGACATTTTAAACATTTTTCTTTCATATTACTTAACTTAACTACTGATTATATAAATGTGTCTTTTAAGTTTCTTTAAAGAAACTAAATAGTTTATAAGCTTCTAAAATGAAATTATTCAGTAATGAATCTTAACAAATGTTTAGAAAAATTAAGGGAAATAAAAGATGTTTCTTTTGCAACTGTAGATAAGACAGGCTCTCCTCAGGTGAGAATAATCGATGTTATGAATATTGAAGACGAAAAAATATATTTTCTCACAGCTAGGGGGAAATCCTTTTATAAGCAGTTAAATGAAACTCTGAAAGTAGCAATCGTGGGATTGACTAAAGATTATGAATCTATACGAGTCAATGGAAAAGTTAAAAGAGTAGATTCTCAAAAAGAAACCATTGATAAACTTTTTAAATTAAATCCCTCTATGAATGATGTTTATCCAGGAGATGCAAGATATATTCTAGAAGCGTTTTGCGTCTATGAAGGGGAAGTGGAATATTTCGATTTATTGAAAAAACCAATTTTTAGAACTTCATTTTCACTAAATGATGGAAAAATTATTAAAAAAGGATTTTTTATATCTGATAAATGTATAAAATGTGGAACTTGCTATAGAAACTGTCCTCAAAAAGCTATTATAGAAAAAGAAACTCATTATGAAATAATGCAGGAACATTGTTTACATTGTGGATTGTGTTTTGAAAACTGTCCAGTTAAAGCTATTGAGGTTTTAAAATGATTTTAACAGATGTTTTTAATTTAATATATGCTCAACGGAATTTTTTTCTAAATTTAACAATTGAACATTTGCAAATTTCAATCATATCTATTGTAATTGCCATAATAATAGGTTTAGGCTTAGGGATTATTGTGGCGGAATTTAAGAAAAACAAATGGATCTTGGTTATTGTCAATCTTATATATACAATTCCTTCTATTGCACTTTTTGGTTTCTTAATACCTTTTACAGGAATCGGTGATTTTACTGCAATCATTGCTTTAACAATCTATGCATTGCTTCCTATGGTTAGAAACACTTATACGGGAATTAACAATATTGACAGCCAGATTATTGAAGCAGCTGAAGGTATGGGAAGTACTAAGTTTCAGATATTGTATAAGATTAAGCTTCCAATAGCAGTTCCCCATATAATGTCTGCAATTAGAAACATGACCATAATGACAGTTGCTCTTGCAGGAATTGCTGCATTTATTGGTGCAGGTGGTTTAGGTGTTGCAATATATAGGGGAATCACAACCAATAATATGGCAATGACGTTGGCAGGAAGTATTTTAATAGCTATATTGGCTATTATATTAGACTTAATATTGGGCCAAATTGAAAAACGTGTAGATTACAACAGAAGATCAAAATCAAAAATCAACAGAAAACATATAGCAATTATTGGAATTGTTTTATTGGCAGTTGTTGGCGGAATATTTATTTCAAGTGAGAGTGGTGATGTTATTCATGTTGCAACAAAACCTATGACTGAACAGTACATTATGGGAGCTATGCTAAAAGAGGTTATCGAAGGGAATTCTGATTTGTCTGTTGAAGTCACTTCAGGTGTAGGTGGCGGAACCAGTAATATTCAACCGGGAATGCTTAAAGGGGAATTTGATTTGTATCCGGAATATACTGGAACCGGATGGATGGAAGTTCTTAAAAAAGATGGTGTTTATAACGAATCTAGCTTTAAGACATTAAATGAAGATTATAATAAGGAATATAATCTTAGCTGGGTTGGAGATTATGGTTTTGATGACACCTATGGTATTGCAGTTTCTAAAGATGTAGCTGACAAATATAATCTTAAGACTTATTCTGATTTGGCAAAAGTTTCTAACCAACTTACTTTTGGTGCGGAGTATGATTTCTTTGAAAGAGAAGACGGTTATGATGCTTTAAAAGATACTTATGGTATGGATTTCAAATCAGTGAAAGATATGGATATTGGACTTAAATATGATGCAATAAAGTCAAACGAAGTTGACGTAATAAATATTTTCACAACTGACGGAAGATTAACCGATTCCGAGGTGGTTGTTTTAGAGGATGATAAAGGGTTATATCCTTCTTACGAATGTTATAACGTAATTAGAAATGAAATTCTAGAAGAACATCCTGAATTGGAAGACATTTTATTGAAATTAAACAATTCGATCTCTTCCGATGAAATGGCTAAAATGAACTATGAAGTAGAAATTGAAAAGAAAGATCCTTCTGAGGTAGCTCATGAATTTTTAGTTAAAAAAGGAATCATATAGGTGGATTATCAATGAATCATATTGAATTTAAAGATATAAGCAAACATTATGAGGATAGTGATTTTAAAATTGAAAATTTCAATTTAGACATAGAAGAGGGGGATTTTGTAACAATTATCGGAACTTCAGGATGTGGAAAAACAACTATCCTTAAAATGATAAACGGACTTATAAGGCCAAGTTCTGGAATAATCAAAGTTGAGGGAAAAGATGTATCAAAATTAGATGTAGTTGACTTAAGAAGAAATATTGGATATGCAATTCAGGGAACACTTCTTTTTCCCCATCTGACAATAAAGGAAAATATAGCATACGTGCCTAATTTGCTCAATGAGAAAAACAGCGAAAAAACTGAAGAGGCTGTTAAGAAGTGGTTAAATATGGTAGGTTTAGATGAATCTATTTTAAACAGATATCCTCATGAATTATCAGGAGGACAACAGCAAAGAGTAGGAATTGCCAGAGCATTAGCTGCATCTCCAAGAATATTGCTTATGGATGAACCTTTTAGTGCTGTTGATGAAATCACAAGAAACCAGCTTCAAAAGGAATTGAAAGAAATACATAGAGAAACTGGAATAACTATCATCTTTGTAACTCATGACATTAAAGAAGCATTATATCTGGGAAATAAAGTTTTGATAATGGATAATGGTGAAATACATCAGTTCGGAAGTCCCAAGGATGTTTTAAACAATCCTCAAACACCTTTCGTTGAAAAGTTACTGGAAAGAACAAAAGCTATCTTCCAGCAATAATCTTCTTTTTAAACAGTGGTATTAGTCAATTTTGATTAATATCATTTTAATTTTTAAATGCTCTCACTTAACTTGTATTTTCATATCTTCTTTTAAGCTAAAATCAGGCATATTAATTAATCAATATGTATTTTAAGGAAAAATAAAGAATCTGTGAAACTTTATTCTTCCTTAAGGAGGTAATAAAAGGTGTTAAACTATGAATTATACAACACGTCAGAATTATTGATTTTCACATTCTAATGGAGGTAGTGTTGCATTCAATAGTATATGCCTCCTAATATATATACATTATGTACATATTTTCAATATATTTTATATACAATAAAAATAATGATGGTGGAGAACTCCACTTGAAAAATAGTTCTCATAATAATTTTTTTAAAAAAATAGCTTCAATATTTATTGAAAAAAATAAGGGATAGTTGTTAATTATAAACAACTATTCATCAATTACTTGGAGTTTTAACATTTTATCTCCAGCTTCGATGTCGTTTACAACATCCATGCCTTTGATTACTTGACCGAATACTGTGTGAACTCCATCTAAATGTGGTTGTGGAGAATGTGTAATGAAAAATTGGCTTCCTCCAGTATCTTTTCCTGCATGAGCCATTGAAAGTGCTCCAGTTCCATGTTTATTAGGATTTCCTTCAGTTTCACATTTAATGGTGTAACCTGGTCCACCAGTTCCATTTCCTACAGGACAGCCTCCTTGAATAACAAAATCAGGAATGACTCTGTGGAAGGTTAATCCGTCGTAAAATCCTTCTTTAATTAATTTTTCAAAGTTTGCAACAGTCCCTGGTGCATCTTCTGGGAATAATTCTAATTCTATTGTACCTTTTTCAGTTTCTATAATTGCTTTTTTCATAATTCCACCTTTTTAAATTTTAAATATCATTAATACTATAATTACTTATATATAAAATATTTTATGGTAATTATTATGAACACTAAAGAATTGATAGAAGCGGAGGATAAATACTTTGTAAATACTTTCACCCGTCAACCTATTGTATTGGATCATGGTGAAGGTCTTGAAGTATGGGATATAGAAGGAAATCATTACTGGGATTTCTTTGCAGGGATAGCTGTTAACTGTTTAGGCCATAAAAATCCGAGAGTCGTTGAAGCTATCAGCAAACAATCAGAAAAATTAATTCACATTTCTAACATTTATTATAATGAACCTGCAATTGAATTTGCAAAAAAACTAGTCGACCTTACAGTTTTTGATAGAATATTCTACACCAACAGCGGTGCTGAATCAAATGAAGGAGCTATTAAATTAGCTTTAAAATACACTGGTAAAAGCGAAATAATCACAACTACCAATTCTTTCCATGGAAGAACTCTTTTAACTGTAACAGCTACTGGTCAGGAAAAATATAAAGCGCCATATGCTAAAAATTTACCTCAGGGTTTTATTGAAGTGCCTTATAATGACATTGAAGCTATTAAGGAAGCTATCACCGATGAAACTGCAGCTATTATGGTAGAGCCTATTCAAGGTGAAGGTGGAGTTAATGTTCCTGATGACGATTACTTACCGCAAATTGAAAAATTGTGTAGGGAAAATGGAATTGTCTTTATTGTAGATGAGGTGCAAACAGGCTTTGGAAGATGCGGTACCTTATTTGCTCATGAAATCTATGGAGTAAAACCTGACATCATGTCAGTTGCTAAAGGTATTGCTGGAGGTGTTCCTATGGGGGCATTTTTAGCTAGTGAAGAAGTGGCTAAAGGATTTGAACCTGGTGATCATGGTACTACCTTTGGTGGCGGACCTCTTGTTTGTGCAACAGCTAATGCGGTTTTAGATGAGATTGTTGATAAGGACCTAATTGAAAACTCCCGTGAGATGGGAGCATACCTAACCTCCAAACTGGTTGACCTTATGGACACTCATGACGTTATTAAGGATGTCAGAGGATATGGTTTACTTATTGGGGTAGAACTTGCTGTTGATGGTGGAAAATATGTTGACATTATGAGAGAAAAAGGATTCTTAATCAATTGTACTGCTGGAAATGTTCTAAGATTTGCTCCACCACTATCTGTAACTAAAGAAGAAATTGATTTATTGATTAAAGCTTTAAATGAAGCTTTATAATTTTCTTTTTTTAATATTAAACCGGCGTCTTTTTCATTTTATAGGTTTAATAGATTGATTCTGTTAAAACATATTTAGGAATACCTAATCTTTTATATATGAGGTTCTACATATATAAAAAAAATAACTTTTTTTTTAAGTTTCTTAACTTTTTTTTAGTAGGTGATTTTAATGGATTTAAATATAAAAATTAATGATAAAGGGCATTTGGATATTGGCGGTGCAGATGCCTGTGATATAGCTGATGAATATGGCACACCTGTTTTTGTAATTGATGAAAATAGAATAAGAGACAATTATCAAAGATTCTACAATGCTTTTTCAAAATATTATCCTGATTTCAAAGTATTTTATGCATGTAAAGCAAACACAAATCTTGCAGTTTTAAAAATTCTCGAAGATGAAGGATGCTGTATTGATGCAGTATCTCCTGGAGAAGTGTACATCTCAAGGAAAATGGGATTTCCTGGAGACAGAATTTTATTTACAGGAAACAACATAACCAACGATGAATTAAAATACGTTTTAGATCAAGGTGCAGTTTTAAATATTGACTCAGTTTCAGCATTAAAAAGATTAGCTGAAATTATAGAACCAAACGGACTTAAAATCTCATTTAGGGTAAATCCTATGGTAGGTGCAGGACACCACGACCACTGTATAACTGGTGGAGTAATGAGTAAATTCGGTATAATGGATAGTGAAGCTGTAGAAGTATATAAACTTGCTAAAGAACTTGGATTTAACCCTATTGGAATGCATTCTCATATTGGTTCTGGTATTCTTGATCCTGAACCATTTAAGCTAGCTATTGAGTCAACAATGGACATTGCGGGAAAAGTGCATAAGGAAGCAGGAATCGACTTCGAATTTGTAGATTTCGGTGGTGGAGTAGGAATACCATACACTCCAGAGGAAAATACAGTAGATATTGACAGATTTGCAAAGGAAAACGTCGAATTATTTAAAGAAAAACTAGCTGAATATGATATGGGTAATCCAACAATGTATCTTGAACCTGGAAGATATCTTGTAGGGGATGCAAGTGTACTTCTTGTACGTGTAAACAGTGTAAAAGAAAGCTATAGAAAATTTATAGGTGTAGATGCAGGATTCAACACATTACTCAGACCAGCAATGTATGATTCATACCATCATATTGTTGTAGCAAATAATATGAACGCTCCAGTTAAAGAGGAAATAGACATAGCTGGAAATGTATGTGAATCAGGAGACTTGTTTGCACGTGACAGGCCAATGCCGGAAATAAAAGAAGGAGATTTACTAGGAATATTAAATGCAGGAGCATATGGTTTTACAATGTCTTCAAACTACAATTCAAGACCACTTACACCTGAAGTCCTTGTTGAAAATGGCAACTGTCACTTGGTACGTGAAAAAGAAACATTTGACGATTTAATGGCTAAACAGACTATTCCTAAACATCTGGAATAAGGTGGTAAAATGGATCTTAAAGGACTTAAATTTTCAAAGATGCATGGAATAGGAAATGATTTCCCAATAATCGATGAATCAAAAGGGGAAGTTATTCCAGAAGCTGAAAAGGCTGAAGCATGCAGATTTCTCTGTCACAGAAACTTCGGAGTAGGGGGAGACGGTGTGCTTTTTGTCGTGCCTTCAGAAGTGGCTGATATAGGTTACAGAATGTTCAATCCAGATGGCAGTGAAGCTGAAATGTGCGGAAACGGCATTCGCTGTTTTGGAGATTTCGTATACAGAAAAGGAATTCTAAAACAGGAAAAAATGACTGTAGAAACCAAATCCGGAATTAAAACAATCGAAATCACACTTGAAGATGGAGAACCTGCACTTTTTAAAGTGGATATGGGAACTTCAACATTTAAAACAAAAGAAATTCCAATGATTGCAGACGAAGAGGAATTTCTAAATGGTGATTTGGAAGTTTTAGACGAAACATATGCAGTTACAGCTATCAGTGTTGGAAACCCTCATGCGATAATCTTTGTTGAAGATGTCTCAGCAGTAGATATTGACAAATTCGGTCCAGCTATTGAATGCCATGAAGTTTTCCCTGAAAAAATTAACGTACATTTTGTTCAGGTAATATCAGAAAATGAGGGAATAATGAGAACATGGGAGAGAGGTGCTGGCGTAACTCTTGCATGTGGAACAGGGGCAACCTCAACAGCTATTTCAGGATATAAATTAGGTCTTTTTGATTCTGAGGTTTTACTACATCTTCCAGGTGGGGACCTTGAATTTAATGTCTATGAGAAAGATGGGGAACTGGGAGCTTTCATGAAAGGTCCTGCAGAACTTGTTTTTGATGGAGAAATCCAATAATCTCCATTTTTTTATAAATAGCTATTTATTAATGTAATGTCTTCAAAAAAATAGTGTTCGCTAGCTGCTATCTCACTTATAAAACCCAATTCATCTAATTTTTTCAATGTTTCTTCATTGCCTGAAAGTGAGGACTGTATTATCTGGACAATTCCTTTTTCATTTAGATGATTTTTCACTTCATCTAAAAATTTATCAATAACTTTCCTACCATTTAATCCGCCGTCAAATGCATAATTTAAGTTATCATCAATAACATCACCATTTTCAGTAGGCAGATATGGAGTGTTAAATAAAATTACATCAAACTTTCTATTTTTCAAAGGCTCAAAAAGATTTCCAAACAAAATCTCGATATTTTCAATACCATTTTTCTTAAAGTTATGCTCAGCTAGTTCAACAGCATCGAAATTAATGTCTGTAACTGTAATCTTATCAGTAATTCTTGAAGCATACATCGCAACAATACCAGTACCTGTTCCAATTTCTAAAACAGAATCTCCAGGTCTTATAGCTAGATTTTCAGCTAATAGAAAAGAGTCTTCAGCAGGAATGTAAACTGTTTCTGATGTGTCAATTTCAAAATCCATTCCAACACCCTAAAATGTTAACTGGCTAGACAAATAAAGAATTTCTTCAGGAGAAATAGTAATCACGCGGCTATCTAAAATAGCATTGATTTTATTGGAAGTGATGCTATTTAGTCTCTCTTTCATCTCTTTTTTATCTAAATTAGATACAATATGTCGTGAATCGACTAAGGCATTTCTAGCTTTCTTGTTTTTATGCTGAAACAAAGCTTTTGTAAAATCAGAATAAGTTTTAAAAGTCTCAAGATCGATTTCATTAGAGACAACATTACTTAATTTTCCCCTAAGTTCCGGTAATTTTGGAGTTAATTTAACAACAGTCGAATCAACTTTAGGTTTCGGAATAAAGGATTCAGCTGACACTTGAGTTAATATTTCAACATCACATTTAAAATAAAGCATTGCAGACAGTCTTGAATATTCACGAGTGCCAACAGCACCAGTCATACGGTTAGCAAACTCTTTTTGATACATCAGAATAGCACTATCAAAATCATAATCAAGAAATTTAAAGGTTATTGGAGAAGAGATTTGATAAGGTAAATTTGAGATGATTTTATTAAATTTAGGAAAATCCACATTTAAAGCATCTTCGTTTATTAACTCTACGTTATCTATATTTTCTCTTTCCAAACGGTCATTTAGTATTTTACAAATTACAGGATCTTGCTCAATAGCTATTACTTTTTTAGCTTTCGCTGATATTTCAGTAGTTAACGTACCAATCCCAGGACCTATTTCTAAAACAACATCATCTTTAGTTAAATCTCCAAATCCAATAATCTGGTCCCTTTTATTTCTATCAATTAGATAATTTTGACCAAGATTCTTATTTAGCTTAATGTTATTCTCATTAAGAATAGATTTTGTTATTTTAGATAATGAGTTTTCAGTCAATTTATCACTGTTTTTTTCTAGTTTTCTGGTTCGAAGACCTTTTAGGAATATTTGTAAAGAGGTAGTATTTGTTTTTACCTTTTTTGGTAATTGTAGTGTCTAATTCCTGTTTTATTCTGTTTACAATCATTCCGGCAGGATTTGATAATGGTGGAACTCTTTCGCTAATATCCTCAAAGCTTTCAAAGGGTTTTTCTTTTCTAGCATCAATAATTTTCCACATGTGTTTCTTTCCAATTCCTGGAATAAGCTCTAATTTATGAAGTCTTGTACTTAATGGTCCTGCAGTATTGAAGAATTCAACAAACTTCTCTTCTTGTGACTTTACAATATCTTCTATTGCATAATCAAGTTCAATTCTGCTTGTAGCTGTTAAATTTTCGAAATCTAATTTAGAGAAAACTCTTGCTTTAGCTTTTGAACCATCTTTTCCTATATAAACTGTATCTCCAATGTCAAATTCTGAATCATCGATTGGGGTTAATTCTAATAAAGTGAAATAATCAGCACCAATAGCTTGAGCAATTGCTTTTCCTTTAAATTTTGACATATCATTTTGGACATATCCTAAACTGAGATAATCCAAGATTAATGCATTTTCCTCTCTTTTTGCAGGAGGTGCTTTTGGTTTTGTTTTTTTATTGTTCATTATATCACTTCTTTAGTGTCTAAAAATTTTAAAGTATAACTTCAAATTGTTTAGTTAATATTTAAAATATATAAGTGATTATTAATAAACATATCTAAAATTGGTAAAAATAAAAAAAGTAAAGAGTTAATATATTTACTCTTCGACAAAGTATTGGTCTAATATCTCAAGAATTTTTTCCATATCCTCTTTAGAAGGTTGTTTTCTTGAAAATATTAGTCTTAAATCATCTAAATCTTTTGGTATTAAATCTACAATGCGAACTGCAAATTCACGTTTTATGCCCATATCTTCAATTTCTTCAATAATTTTATAGCTGTCTTCAACTGAATAATGGGGAAGTCTTGAAATATGGTTTAAGGTATAGTTTTGATCTGCTACAAGTTCATTGTTTTCTGAATATTCATCAAGAATTTCTTTTACCTTGACAGCAGGAATTGGCACCTTATTTTCAATTATTCTTTTTCCTATCATTGGAATCAGTCTTTTTGAAGTTTTAAATGATCTGGTCTAACGATTAATTCTTTATATTTGTTTCCATCATTTAAAGCGACTAAATAAGCTCTTCCTTGAGTTCCAATAACTTTAGCAGTTTTTCCATGGAATCTAGGGTGTGGTTGACCTTTTTGAATACTTGGGTTAATAATAATGTGAACTAAATCTCCTTCTTCAAATCTTTGCATTCTGTTTGTAATAGGATTAGTTCTACCTGGTCTATTTATTTTAGTCATTTTATTTCTGGATCTGCTTCTAAATCCTCTTGATCTTTGCATTTGGATAACCTCTCTTTAGTTATAACGTCTGGGTAAAACTATGTTATCAGCTACCTAGTATAAATGCCCATAATACTAGTAACATAGTATATAAAAATTATAAAATTAAATTATCATATTGATAATATTAATCTATTACTTTAAAGCTATTAATATAGTTTTAGGTTTTGATTTGTTATGTACTTCTTTGCTTTTTTTCTTTCAAATCTTCTGATTTTTAATCTATCTAATTTTAACCATTCTTGTTTAAAATTATCTGGAAGAATTGGTAGATTTATTTAATTGAATAATTTTGTTTTTGAAACTTCAGTTTCCAAAATGGGGATGGAGGAGCTGTTTTATGGAATGGTGCCTATGGTAAAGTAGAATATTGTAATTTCATCAATAATACTGCTGAGTGGAATGGTGGGGCTGTTTTTTGGAATAGTACTGACGGCACTCTAACTGAATCCACTTTCATTAATAATACTCTATTTAATAATGGCGGTGTTGGTGGAGCTATTTATTGGAGTGGTGCTAATGGTGCAGTATTTAATTCTAAATTCATCTATAATTCTGCTAGTTATGGTGGTGCTATTCGCTGGGATGGTATAAATGGTACTATAATGGGTTCTAATTTCACTCATAACTCTGCTAGTTATGGTGGTGCTGTTTATTGGAGTGATACTGGTTTTGATGGCAATTTAAAAGATTCTATTTTCACCAACAATGATGCTGCGAGTAATGCTGGTGCTGTTCAATGGTCAGGTGCTAATGGTACTTTAACAAACTCTATTTTTACCAATAATACTGCTAAAACTTTTGGTGGTGCTATATACATTAGTACTAGTGGTATTAGTTGCACTTTAACTAATTCAATTTTCATCGATAATTCTGCTAATGATAATGGTGGTGCAGTTTGCTGGTCTGGTGATAATGGTAATTTAAATAAATGTAATTTCACTAATAACAACGCTACTGATGGTGGTGCAGTTTACTGGAGTGGTGCTAACGGCACCATATCTAATGCTAATTTCAGTAATAACGCCGCTAATCATGGTGGTGCAGTCTACTGGAGTGGTGCTAACGGCAATATAATGAACTCTAATTTTACCAATAATACTTCAATTCAGAATGGTGGTGCAGTCTACTGGAATGGGGCTAACGGTACTTTATCAGATTCAAATTTCACTAATAACAATGCTACTAATGGTGGTGCGGTTTACTGGAATGGTGCTAATGGTACTCTAACAGATTCCAATTTCACTAATAATGCTGCTATCAACGTGGGTGGTGGAATTTACTGGAATGGTG
>OGXX01000634.1_pt1 | contig 38930 bp, 33 predicted proteins | sample 1576301 | NCBI WGS metagenome assembly OGXX01 (sample SAMEA3541469, study PRJEB24748) | human gut metagenome | biome: human gut; feature: human-associated habitat; material: faeces | place: China | collected 2012
ATCTTGCAGAACTCTATCGGTGAAAAGGCTTATGAGCGTTTTATCGGAGATGAGGTCGAGGTTCTGTGCGAGGGCATCGGCAGAACGGCTGACGGACTTATGACAGGCCATTCCCGCCACGGTGTTATCGTTGATTTCAACGGCACAAGGGATATGATAGGAAAGTACGTCACGGTAAGAATACAAAAGGCTCTGCCTTGGGCAGTCACAGGCGAGCTTGTAAGCGTGAATGACTGAATTTTCACAATCGGTCGGGAATCCCCGTCAGATATATATTTTTAACAGCCGCAAAAGCGGAAAGATATTTATGCTGACATTGCGGCTGAAATTATAGAACATCTCGCCGAGATAATTTGAAAGCGGCGAGCCGAGCAGCACAAAAAACACGAGCCCGAGGCATCCGTTTATTCTGCGGAAAAGCAGCGACGCCGACATGCCCATGGCCGCGGCGCAGCAGGGAACAAAAAAATGGCTCAGCAACATATTCAGAACAGTCTGGATGATAAACTTGCCGTGCCAACAGTTAAAGTTTCTGTATTTTACAAAGAGGAGCAGACTCCATATATTAAAAAAGGCAAAAAATATCAGGATGATGACGACAAAAATCACACCCTGCGCCAGAAATATCTTTCTTTTTGCGTGAGCTACCGTGTTCATGCACTCGTCGAGCTTATATCGGCGGAGCTTGTAGCTCATCTCAAAGGACAAAAACGAGAAGACGGCGAACGAAGCGAGAGAAAACTTCAGCGGTATATCGAGCGCGCCGAGAGCCGCATCGTCACAGAGGGTGCTTATCGCCCTTGTCATCTGCCATGCCGCTGCGCCGACTATCGAGGCAAAAAACAGCGACAGAACAACAATCATCTCTTTCGAACGAAAGAATATCGCTCTGACCTGAGAAAGCAGTTTCTTATCAGGCAAGGTTATACCTCCTATTCAAAATTTTTATATATGCCGAATGTGTCAGCCGTGCTCAGTGCCCGAGCCGCATACGGCATACAGCTCATATAAAAATGAGCATTGATAAAAATCGAAACGATTTTTTATGCTTTTTGCATTACAAATCTCCTTTTCTAAACATTGTTGTTTTTGTGCTTTGCCAACTAAAAAGAGCTTCTGAAGCTACACCTCCTGCCTTAAAGAATCCTCACTCTTTTCTGTCACTCCTATGTGCTTATAATATCACAAAACATCTGTTAAAGCAATAAAAGTATTCAAAACTTCCTACTTGTGGGAAAAAATTTTTTTGAAATAAGTTTGCCACCCGCATTTTCACGCAGGCGGCATTGTTTTATATCAATTTTTATTTTATCACAGCCACCGTGTTCGGGCGCATTGTCAGAGTGAATCCGCCGTTGTCCGCGGCTATCGTCTCGAACGGTTCCATGTCGTGCTCCTCATCGAGCATATAAACAGTATAGAGCCTGTCTTCGCCCGTTTCGACCTTGAACGTGCGCGGCAGAGGCGCGGCGTCGTCGGTATAATATGCGACGAGCAGCATCTGAGTCTCCCCGTCCGTCGCGGCGGCGGAATAGATATCCGGCACATCGCAGCTCAGGGCGCATTCATCTTGAAGCGAGAGCAGCTCGCCCCATGCCTTAACGGAGTAATAGCCCTTTAATCTGTCCAGCGTGCCGCGCTTGAACAGCCCGTTCATGCTCGAATTTACCCGCGCGTCATAGTACATGAGCATATCGGTTTTTTCACGCTGGCAGGCGCTCATAACGGCGGCGATAAACGCGGCGCCCTTCAGCGAAGCCTCGGTTTCAAGGCTGCGCTTCCAGCCGTCGCCGCTCCAGCCGCAGACATAGTTCCACTCGTTCAATATGCTCTCGGTGTCCGTGTAGCCGTGGCGGTCGAGCATGGCGCGGTGTCGGCGCGCGTCGGACGTGAAATCGCTTACCTTCGACCCGTAGCAGTGCCACGAATAGAAGTCCATCGGCACATTTTCTTCTCTCATCTTTTCAAAGAATGCGTCGAGCCATTTTTCATTGTAGCCGCAGACCGCGGGTCCGCCGATTTTGAGCGACGGAAACCGCGCTTTCAGATATTTCGCCGCCGTTGCAAAAAAGTCATAGAACTCCTCGGGCGTTCCCGTCCAGCACTTGTCGTTGAAGTCCGGCTCGTTCCATATCTCCCAATATTCAATACCCATATGATAGCCGTCCGCCCAGCCCTCGTTCATATGCATTATGATGTGCTCGCAGACGACCGCCCATTTTTGATAGTCCTTCGGCGGCATAATGCCGTAGTGCTTCGGCCAGTGCTCGATCTTACTGCCGAGGCGGTAAAACACCTTTGCGCCCGCGCGCATAATCGTGCCGAGATAAATATCCGTCAGCGTGAAGTCATAGGACTCGGGCGAATACGGGTCGGCGTCGAAATCGGTGAATATATTATGTATATCGACCGTGTGCTCTCCGCCGTAGTCATAGCATATGGACGAATCGTGCGTTCTGGCAAACGGGATGTTCGCCTCCCTGAAGTCCGGCAGATTCGTGAGATTCTGGTCGCCGTTGTCCGTATACACGGGGCCGTTGTTGACGGCGTTCATCGGTTTTATCCTGCCGACAGTGTTTTTGAAATCAACCTTAAGTTTCATATATACCTCCATCAAATATCAAACGAGAACTGCCAATCCTCGCCGTAGATAACTTTTACTTTTATCGGCTTGTCGCTCTCGACGGTTATCTCAGGTCTCTCATTTTCGGACTTTCTCGCCTTGCACATGAGGGTGACGAACGAATCTCTGCCGACGGGCAGCTTCTTTATTCCGTGCTCCTCGAGCCTGTTCACGCGCCAGACTATCTCCGACTTTTCGGCGGAGACTCTGATTCCGAGGATATACTCTATCAAAACGGTTATCGGGAATATGCCCGTCCAGCCGACAAAATCCTCGCGCGCGGGGTCGCCGCGGTCGGCAGTCTCGGGGGCATAGTTCTCCCAAAAAGTGCCCGTCTTTTTATAGACCTCGATGCAGTTTTTATAGCAGCACTCGGCTATGTCCTTGGCGAGCTTCTCTTTTCCGTTTGCGGAGAGTCCGCAGAGCACCATATAGTTCGTCGGCGCCCAAACTCCGCCGTTCCAATAGCCGCCGTTATCTTTGTAGTCCGGGTGATCCGCGGAGAGCGCGGGGATGCGGTTCGGGCGGTTAAATTCATTTTTATCCTCGAGGTGACGGCAGAGCGCGTCCACCCTGTCGGGCGGAGCAATCTTCGAGATAAGCGCCCAGAACGCAGCGACGGTCTTGACGGCAAGGAAGCTTCCGTCCGCCTTGAGGTCATAATAGAACCCGTCTTTTTCGCTCCACATCTTCTCGTTGACGAACCTGACGAGATTATCGTATTCGTCCCTGAGCGCGTCAACGTCGTCAGAGATGCCGAGCTCCTTCGCCATCATTATAAGATATTCGCAACTCATCGCCGCCTGCAGAGTCGCGTCTATCCAGGACATATAGCTGTGGTGGAAAGTCTCGAGCATCCAGTCCTCCGAGTCGGGAATGAGACTGAGATCGCAGCGCGGCAGATTATCCATGCCGCAGCCCCAGCCGCTCGACCAATAGCTCCCGTCCTTCCAGCGATGATAATTCTTGAGCCAATGGTGGAACGAGAGCAGCGGATAATAAACTTTTTTGAGCCTCTCCTTATCGCCGTAGTTCTTATAATACTGCCACTCGCACCACGCCATTATCTCGGGTCCCGTGCTCGTCGGGTCGTGGCGATAGAATCGGTCAACGCCGTCTAATTCGTTTATCTCGCGGCAGATGAAGCCGTCCTTGTGCTGCTTGCAGTAGAAATTGTCGAGCGTTTTCTGGAAGCAGTGGACGCTGTCGCCGTATTTTCCGAACATGAGCATAAAGCAGGAATCCCACATGAAAATGTGACCGTTAAAAGCGGCGTCGATATAGGGCGAGACAAAGCCGCTCTCTTTCGTCGGCTTTCCGAGGTTGCGGAAAGCTATCTCCCACGCCTTGTAATATGCGGCAATTTCATCGTCGTGTCCCGCCCACACGGGCTCGGGGAGCTTTCCCTTCTCCTTTTCAAAATCCGGCAGCTCCGACATATCGGGCTGCATGGAAATAAACTCGTTCTTTTCGGCATATCTGTCCTCAACATAAGGGCTGATAGGTTCTTTCATATTTGCGCTCCTCTCGGGTATTTTCAATCGAGCTGATTATATCACACTTTTTGTTTTTAGTGAATAGTTTTTGCGGCAACACCGCGGCGGCGAAATATATTTTCGCTTTCACAAATTAACTTTTTGTGAATATTCAAAAAAAGTATGTCAAAAAGCATTGACTCCGATATATAAATATGCTACTTTGTAATTGCAGATGGGCTTTCTGTGGCAGAATATCATATAATTTCGGAGAAATGCTATGATGCTGTTCGGTTCAAAAAATTATAGATTTTTATCAGGCCTGAGGCGGGTGCGCATTCGGGCAGTTTAATAAGGCGCATAGGTCGGCATCGCAGCCGGCTTGTGCGTGTTTTGTCTTCTCAATAAACTAAAAAGCGAGGTGACAAAGATGAAATCAACCGCTAAAAGAGAAGTTATGACCGGTGTAATTACATTTCTTGTTTACGGCATTCTGGGCTTTGCGGCTTCTGTTCTTACCTCGCTCCCCGAAGCCGGACTGGATAGCCTCGCGGCGAGCCACGCCGTATTCATCATCGGAAGCATCGCAAGCTCCGCCGTTCTTGTCGGCGGAATAGCGTTCGGAATAGTATTCGGCAGAAAAAGATCGAACGGATATCTCATAGGGCTCGTCGCCTCCGTCGTCTTTTTCCTCGGCGCGGGATTAGGCTTTTTCTATACCATGTCGTCAATCGGAGTGATAGATATCCATGACATAAGGTTTCAGAGCCTATATGAGCCCTCCATTACTATAATAATAGCTTACGCCGCCGTGCCGTACATCGCCTATGCCGCCGCGCGCATAAAAGCAAGCAGGAGAAATAAAATTAAAACTGCATAAATCATCAAACGCCGCCTGTTTCTCCGCAGGCGGCGTTTTCAAAGCAAATAAAAAAGCGCCTCGATGATATTTCATCAAGGCGTTTTCTGGTGGACGCTAACGGACTCGAACCGCTGACCCTTCGCACGTCAAGCGAATGCTCTACCAGCTGAGCTAAGCGTCCATTTGAGCTGAATTTTTCGGTCTTTCCCGTTCAGCAGAGCCTATTATATATGAACGCCGCGCGAATGTCAAGCATAATTTTAAAAAAATTGATTTTTTTGTGAACCGCCCGCAAAATGCTCTTTTCAGCCCGCGGGCGGCTTCATTTTAATTTATTTGAAAACGATATCGAGCACCAGCATCGATATCACCCCGGGCACACCGAGCAGCGCGCCCGCGCCGAGCGACCAGCGGTTGACGGAGAGCTGTATCCCCGTCGCGAGCCCCGCGATATTGACGGCGAACAGCGCCGCCGCGCCGCCTATCGCGTTGAGTATCAGCGCCGAAAAGCCGCGCCTGTTCGTCACGGCGAACACCGTTATCGCGAGCGCGGCGGCAGCGAGAAATATTATAAGAACCGTTTTCATTCCCGTTGACAAGGCTATCCCCTCATTCCAGTTTGTAGCAGACGGCTATGTCGCTGCTTTCAAGTCCCTCCTGCTTTGCGAGCTTCAGGAGTCTGTGGTAGCGGCGCTTGAGCGATTCGAGCTCATATATCGCGGCCTCGACCGAGTCGTCGTCCTCGCCGTATTCAAACCGCAGATATGCCGCGTCCATCTCCTTTTTGAGCGCTCTTATGTCCACGAGCAGCTGCTCCTCCCTTGTCGGAGCTTCGTCCGCCTTTTTGAGCTTTCCTCCGAGCAGATATTTGAAAGCAGTAACCATTTTTTCGTCCTCCCGGTATTATTTGTATAGCAATTATGGGACAAATATGATAAAATAATTCAGCCGGACGATATTTTTCGTCCGAACGCCAAAAATATATAAGATGTTTATAATAAAGGAGAATGTGTTTTGAAGCTTTATCCCATGGTATTGACGCCCTTTGTCTCGGAAACTGTCTGGGGCGGGCGCAGGCTCATTGACGAATATTCCGTTGTCACAGACAAGCGAAACGCCGCCGAGGCGTGGGTCATGTCCGCGCACAAAAACGGCAGTTCAACAGTCGCAAACGGCGAATTTGCGGGAAAGTCTCTTCGCGAAGTCTATCTCGAACACCCGGAGCTCGGCGGCAAAAACTGCGCCGGATTCTCTGATTTCCCGGTGCTGATAAAATTCATCGACGCCGCGGCGGATCTCTCGGTTCAGGTTCATCCCGACGACGCTTACTGCCTGAAAAAGGGCAGCGGCGCGGGAAAGACAGAGTCGTGGTATATCCTCGACTGTGAGCCGGGCGCTTATCTTCTGCTCGGCTTTGAAAAAGACATAACCCGCGAGCAGTTCAGGCAGTCGATAACCGACGGCACGCTGACCGACTATGTCAAGAAAGTCCCGGTCAAAAAGGGAGATTTCTTCTTTATTGAGTCCGGCACGCTCCATGCGATATGCAAGGGCATCCTGCTCGCCGAGGTTCAGCAGAACTCGGACACGACCTACAGAATATATGACTACGGCCGCCTGGGCTTTGACGGCAAGCCGCGCGAGCTCCATGTTGAGGATGCGGTAAATGTCACGCACACGGGCGTATACAAAAATCCCTGCACGCCGAAAAAAGACGGCAACGTCACGAATCTTGTCGCCTGCCCGTTCTTTACGGAGCGCGTTCTCGATGTTAACGGTTCTTTTGACGGCACTGCGGACGAAAAATCTTTTGTGTCGCTTCTTATCCTCGAGGGCTCGGGTTCGCTTGAATGCGCGGACGAGACTCTTGAATTTTCAAAGGGCGGCAGCATTTTCATTCCCGCAAACTGCGGCGACTACAAAATAAACGGAGAAGCAAAGATCCTTGAAACAAGGGTCTGATATTACAAATGGCAGTTTTAAGCGTACAGAATCTTGATATGGAGTTCGGCGAGCGCACGCTGTTTTCCGGCGTGAGCTTTGAAGTCGGCGAGCGCGATAAGATAGGCTTCATCGGCTCGAACGCAACGGGCAAAACGACCCTCTTCAAGCTCATCACCGGCGAGCTTGAGCCGACCCTGGGCGGGGTATATCCCGGCAAAAATATAAAGATAGGCTATCTCGAGCAGCACGCCTGCGCGGGGAGCCAAAAGACGGTCTATGACGAGATGGAGAGCGTGTTCGAGCCTCTTATGAAAAAAGAGAAGCGGCTCGAAGAGCTCGCGGATCTCATCGAAGCGGGGCATGGCGACATCGACGCGCTCATCGCCGAGCAGAACAGACTGCACACCGAATTTGAGGACGAGGGCGGGCTGACCTACAAAAGCCGCACGCGCTCGGCACTCACAGGTCTCGGATTCTCGGAGAGCGACTTCTCGCTCCCCTGCTCCCTGCTCTCGGGCGGTCAGCGGTCAAAGCTCGCGCTGGGCAAGCTGCTTTTGAGCGCGCCGGATTTGCTCCTGCTCGACGAGCCGACGAACCATATAGACCTGACAAGCCTCGAATGGCTCGAAAACTTCATCAACGACTACCGCGGCAGCGCGGTAATTATAAGCCATGACCGCTATTTTCTCGACAAAGTGACGACAAAAACGATGCTGCTCGAAAACGGCAGGATCGAGATGTTCAACGGCGGCTATTCCCGCTTTCTCGAGCAGAAGACCGAACGTGACGAGATCGAACGCCGCCACTACGAGCGGCAGATGGATGAAGTTCACCGCCTTGAAGGCATAATCGAACAGCAGCGCCGTTGGCGGCATTTCATAACCGCGGACAGCAAGCAGAAGATGCTCGACAAGAAATTGGCGGAAATCGACGCGCCCGACCGCTCGGCGAAAACCCTTGGCTTTTCGTTCGGCGAAGTCGAGCCGACAGGCAACGAAGTTCTGAATGTCAGGGGGCTGTCAAAGTCATTCGGCAGCAAACATCTTTTCAGCGGCGTCGAGTTTCAGATACGCCGATCCGACCGCGCGTTTTTGCTCGGTCCGAACGGATGCGGAAAGACGACTCTTTTAAAAATACTTATCGGCAAGGAGAAAGCCGACTCCGGCTCATATCTTTTCGGCGCAGGCGTTCAGGTCGGATATTTCGACCAGACGCTCTCCTCGCTCAACAATAATAATACAGTCCTTGATGAAATCTGGAATCTGCACCGCGATTTCACCGAGGCGCACGTGCGCACTCTGCTCGGGCAGTTCCTGTTCTGCGCGGACGATGTTTTCAAGAAGATAGAGACTCTGAGCGGCGGCGAAAAAGCGCGGCTTTCGCTTTTAAAGCTGATGCTCTCGGGCGCGAATGTCCTGCTGCTCGACGAGCCGACGAACCACCTTGATATTCCCTCGCGCGAGGCGCTCGAGGCGGCTCTGCTCGATTTCGGCGGCACGATGCTCGTCGTGTCCCACGACAGATATTTTATAAATAAATTATCCACCCGCGTGCTGTCGATAGGCATGAACGGCGCGGAGAGCTTCGAGGGCGGATACGACGACTATGCGACGACAATCGCCGAGCAGAGCGCGGAGAAGCCGAAAGCTGCTAAGACCATGGGCAAGGGCGGCGAGGACTACAAGCGCCGCAAGGAGCGCGAGAGCGAGCTGCGCCGCACGATAACCGCGATAAAGAAATGCGAAGAGCGGATAAACGAGCTCGACGGGCTGATAGCAAAAACGAACGAAGAGATGTCAACGCCCGAAGCGGCGGCAGATTACGCGCGTGTCATGGAGCTGACGGAAACGCTCGGCAAGCTAAACGACGAGCAGACCGAGCTCATGATGCAGTGGGAAGAGCTCGAAAACAGAAAAGCTCAACTTGAGGGAGAGAAATAACATGAACTTCAGCGAACTTTTCGGGAATGCGCAATGGGTGGCCTGCGACAGCGGCTGCACTTCGCCGGTTATAAAAGGCGGCTTCTTCATCGAAGAGCCGAAGAAAGCGGAGATAACCATCTGCGGGCTCGGCTTCTTCCGCCTGTGGATAAACGGGCGTGAAGTGTCCGAGGACAAATTCGTCCCCGTCAACAGCCAGTACTGCAAGCGCGATCTGACGGCGTTTGAATATCCTATCTTAGACGAGCTGTCCTACCGCACATACGCCGTGAGATATGACATATCTAAATTTGTTGTTGACGGCAAAAATGATATCCGCGTCATTCTCGGCTGCGGCTGGTTCGCCCAGCAGAAGCGCAGCGCCGAGGGGTTCGCAAAATACGGCGACATAAAGCTCTGCTATAAAATCGATGTCGAGAATAAGAGCGGCAAAAAATATACTTTTGTTTCCGATGAGAACCTTGAATGGAAGCAGAGCCGCATTATTGAAAATAATATATATTTCGGCGAGGTTCACGACATGAGCCTTGCAGACGAGCTGACGGCGAACAGCGGCTTTCAAAATGTTATCAAAGCCCCGGCGCATGAGACTCAGTTTTTCGTTCAGGACTGCCCGGCGGACAGAGTGGAGCGCGCAATAAAGCCCGCGAAGCTCTTTGACCTCGGCGAAGTTTCGATATACGACATGGGCGAGAATATTTCCGGCTACCCGGTTGTTGCGGCAACGGTTGACGGCGCGAATATAACCGTCAGATGCAGCGAGGAAATAAACCCGGACGGCACGCTGAATTTTGACTCCTGCGACCGCGGGCAGATTCAAAAAGACGAATATCGCAACGCGAAAAAGGGCGAAGAGTGCATGCCTTGGTTTACTTGGCACGGCTTTCGGTATTTCGAACTGACAAACAACGCCGAGCCTGTGCGCTGCGAAGTAGTTCACTCAAACTGCGCCGTGACCTCGTCGTTCGAGTCGGACAGCGAGATGCTCAACTGGCTTTACGACGCATATATCAGAACGCAGCTGAGCAACATGCATTCGGGCGTGCCCTCGGACTGCCCGCATATAGAGCGACTCGGCTACACCGGCGACGGTCAGCTCTGCTGCGAAGCGGCGATGATGCTTTTGGATTCGCAGAAATTCTATAAAAAGTGGCTCGAGGATATCTCCGACTGCCAGAGCATCGGAAACGGTCACGTCCAGCACACCGCGCCTTTCATGGGCGGCGGCGGAGGCCCCGCAGGCTGGGGCGGCGCGATAGCGGTCGTGCCGTATGAGATGTATAAAATATACGGCGACAAGGAGACTTTCCGCCGTTATCTGCCGAAGATTCTTCGGTATTTTGATTATCTCGACTCGCGAAGCTCCGGCGGTCTCGTCTGCCGCGAGGAAGAGGGCGGCTGGTGCCTCGGCGACTGGTGTCCGCCCGAGCCTATAACAATATGCGAGCCATTCGTCAACACTGCGCTCTATGTCAAGCAGATGATGATGACAAAAGAAGCATCGGAGGCTATCGGCGAAAGCGAAACTGCCGCCATGCTCGAAAAGCGCATAGAAGAAAAGAAGCAGGCTATTCTCAACGCATATTACAGCCCGCAGACCGGCTCGTTTATCGGCGACGCGCAGGGTGCGAACAGCTTTGCTGTTGATATCGGACTCGGCGGCGAGCGCGCTTTCAACAATACAAAAAAGAAATACGACGCCGCAGATGCTTTTGACACCGGCATTTTCGGCACGGATATTCTAACCCGCGTGCTGTTTGAGCGCGGCTGCGCCGACACGGCTTTCCGCCTGCTGACTTCGACGGGCAAAGGCTCGTTCTATAACATGAAAAAGCAGGGCGCGACGACCATCTGGGAGAACTGGGACGGCGAGCGCTCGCACAGCCACCCGATGTTCGGCGCGGTGACGCGATATCTGTTCTCGTTCATTCTCGGCATCACGCAGGAGAAAAACTCGGCTGGCTATGAAAAAATCGTCATTGCTCCGCAGATTCCCGACGGGCTCAACCGCGCGAGCGGTCACATAACGACGGTGCGCGGCGAAATAGCCGTCTCGTTTGTCAGAACGGAGCGCGAGATGGACTTCTATGTAACCGTTCCGCAAAAGGCGTGGTTCACTTACGGCAGCGACTGCGAATATGAACTCTGGGAAGGCGAAAACCATATCCACATTGATTTTGAGGAGTAAAATATGGCTATAATCATCACAAATTACAGCGAAAAATATCGGGACGATGTCCGCAATATCTGCCTTGACACGGCGGGCAGCAACGCGCGCGAAGAAAAGTCAATGCGCTTTTTGCTCGCGACTTTCTGCGACTACTATATAGACCGCGAGGCGGAGCACTGCTTCATCGCCGTCGATGAAAACACGGACAGCGCGGTCGGCTATATCTTCTGCGCGCCGGACTATCAAAAATACAAGCGCATATTCAAAGCCGAATATCTTCCGCGCGTCAAGGGCTGCAAAAAGGGAGATATAATTGAATCATGGGCATCCGTAAACGGTCCCGCTATATTCGCAAAAAGCTATCCCGCGCATATGCACATCAACATAAAGCCCGGCTATCAGCACTGCGGCATCGGCACCCGCCTGTTCGCGGCTCTGACCGAGCATCTCAGAGAGATCGGCTGCAAGGGCGTTATGCTGGTGGTCGATTCATATAACACCAACGCAATAAATTTCTATAAAAAGAACAAATTTGATATCATATTCCCTCTTCGCGTCTGCACGGTCATGGCGCGCAGGGTCTGAGAAAGCAGGAAAAAATATGAAATTAGCCGTCATCGGCACGGGCTGGATAGTCAAAAGCTTTATCGACGGGTTAAAGTTCGCGCCCGATTTTGAACTCTTCGCCGTATATTCGCGTTCGCGCGAGCGCGGAGAAAAATTCGCAAAAGAGAACGGGATAAGTAAAGTCTACACCTCGCTTGACGAGCTCGCCGCCTCCCCTGCCGAGTGTGTCTATATCGCGAGCCCAAATGCCCTGCATTATACTCAGAGCAAAAAAATGCTCGAGAGCGGAAAGCATGTCATCTGCGAAAAGCCGATAACCGTAACGCCCGACGAATTTTCGGAGCTCTGCGAAATCGCGGACGGAAATAAGCTCATATATATCGAAGCTATAATGTATATGCACTCGCCCGTGCGGGCGGCGCTCAGAGAAGCTCTCGGGGACATCGGCAAAGTCTGGACTGCGCATTTTGATTTTTCGCAGTATTCCTCAAAATATCCAGCCTATCTTCGCGGCGAGCTGCCGAATATTTTCAACCCCGCCATGGCGACAGGCAGTCTCATGGATCTCGGCATTTACTGCGTCTATCCTGCAATCGATCTGTTCGGCGAGCCTGAAACCGTCTCGGCAGTATCGGCGTTTCTCGAAAGCGGAGCTGACGCGGCGACCGCCGTCTCGATGCTAAGTAAAAACACCGCGATAACAATGACAAGCTGCAAAACCGGGCAGGATCACGCAGGCTCGCAGATAATCGGCGAGCGCGGCAGCATAAAAATCGGCTCAATTTCAAAGCTCACGGACATCGAACTCGTGATGAACGACGGGATGAGCCGCATTATCTGCGGCGACACGCCGAAAGATGAACTCATGGGCAACGAGGCTCGCGCGTTTTATAAGCTGATAACAGAGCCGGAAAATAACAGAGAAAAATACAGAGAGCTGCGCGAAACGGCGCTCTCTGTGAGCCGCACGATGCAGCGAATACGCGAGTCGGCGGGAATAAAATTTGACGGAGGGATAGCATGAAATATGTGAAAACAGGCGATGTCCTCGCGGTAAGGCTTGACCCGGGCGAGGAAATAATCGCGTCGGTGCTGAAGATAGCAAAGGACGAAGATATCCGCTTTGCCGAGATATCAGCCATCGGAGCGGTAGGGCGCGCAGTGTTCGGGCTATACGACCTCGAAGAGCAGAAATACCACAGCCTGACATTTGTTCAGCCGCTCGAGCTTGTCTCATTAAACGGCAATCTCAGCCGCAAGGACGGCGAACCTTATCTCCACCTCCACGCCGCGTTCGCGGACGAAAAAGGCGCCGTCATCGGCGGTCACCTCAACGAAGCGGTGATAAGCGCGACCTGCGAAATGTTCATCAAAATTTTCGACATTGACATGGGCAGGCGCATAAGCGAGCAGACAGGACTCAATATTTTCGACATCTGAAAATCAAGCAGGGAAGCCGACATATGCCGCGCTTCCCTGTTTTTTCTTGTCGAACACCATAAAATATTGCACAAAATCAATAAAAATTCATAAAAAATCAAAATTTCTTTACAAAAACTATTGCAAAGTGAATCAAAATCACATATAATTATTCTCAATCAGCGTAGTAACTGAGGGTGAACAAATGCGGCAAGTAAGATTTGAGATCACCGACGGCATCTGCCGTCCGGCAGGATGCGAAACGGACGACATCGGATATGCGGCAATCTCCGATGCGTCGTGCGCCTCCGAAACAAGAAAAAGTTCAGCCGCCTCGAGCGGCCGTATTTCCTATGGCATAGTTATGACCGTCACGGAAAACGGATTCAATGAAACAACAAGTTTTCCCGACATCTCTTTCAGCAGAAAAAAGCTGAGGGACTTTGTCTCCATGCTCGAGCGCAACGATGTCTCCCCCGTCCATGTGGAGGAGATGATAGACGATTTCTTCTACGCGGGATAGGCGCACCGTCAAAGCATCCGAACCGAGCGAACCACGCCAAAAGGCAGCGTTCGCAGAACAATGACCGACCGCAGCAAAAAAATGCTGCGGTCGGTCATTCTTTATAGTTTGATGGATGGATAGGCAGCGAAACGGCTTTGCGAGTATAAATATCGCAATAAACAGCTGTAGCGATATCGTGCACATATACTTATTATTTTAAGCAGGGCGGGCTAACCCCTCAGTCTCGGCTTACGCCGAGACAGCTCCCCTTACAGGGGCGCCTAAATAGATTCTGCGACAAGTCCCAATTCACGCAAAGTCTTTTCATCTTGAACGGAGGGCGTTTATTAAAGTTCCGTATATCGCTCTACGCGCATGCGCAGGGCGTATTTTTCGCGCAGTGCCGCTATCTCTTCCATCATCTCGGACTTGTGGTGTGCATCGAGCGCCTGCTGATCGCGCCATCTGTCTATCAAAAGCACGGTCTCCGGGTCGTCAAGCGGAAAGAAATATTCGTATCTCTCGTTCCCCTCTTCGGCTCTTATTTTATTCACAAGCCCGCTCTCCGTCATTTCGCGTGCAAACTCTTTTGCACTGCCGTTTTTGCCGGTATAGTAGATATTGACAGTGAAGCTCATTTCATTCTCCCATATCAGTATTTTTCGACGCTCTCGACATCGAGCACAAACACGATAGCTCCGCCGACCGCGACCTCCGAACCGAGATCGCCCTCGGCAAGTCCGCTGCCGAATGCGGCAGTAGAGGCGGCAGTGTGCATCCTGCGCTGCGAATATTCCTTGATTATCTCTTTTGCCTTCGCGACCTTGTCGTCGTCCGCGCCGATGAGGAAAGTCGTGTTGCCGACCATGAGGAATCCGCCCGTGGTCGAGAGTTTCGTCACCGTGTAGCCCTCCTTGGTCAGAGCCGAGGAAACAACCGCGCTGTCATCATTATTAACAATAGCTATCAAAAGTTTCATTATATTCATTCTCCTCATTAAATTTTCGGATCTATCATCTTGCGGCTCTTCTTGTCGAGCTTGCGGACATCGGGTATCTCGTACCTGTTGTCGTTCGCGTCTTTTATCAATATGCGCCCGTCATAGAGCGGCTTTACCGCCGTGAGATGATTTCTTATCTCAAAAGTGCATATTCCCCTGTCCGTCTCGACCGTCCACATCCAGATAAGGAATTTTTCGCGCATCTTTATGAATCGCTTTATCCGCGGGATCATATAGTATTCGTCGAGGCACTGCTCGACAGCCTCTTTCGACTCCGGCAGAAGATTGTCGATGTTTCTTATCACCGCTATCTCCTCGCCCTCGCTGTCGATCAGCGAAATGTATCTGCTGAGTCCGGTTATGGGGAACATTCTGTGCAGTTCGAGTCCCTCGAACTTCTCGCCTGAGTAAAACTCGGCATCGACGAAAATCCCGTCCCGGCGAGTGAATTTCACTTCCGGTCCGTCAATATATCTCGGCATTGCGCTCCCCCCTTATTCAAAATTCTCGGCGGCTTTTTTCTTCTGAAGCTGTTCGCCCATGGACTGGATCTCAATGAGCTTGTAGTACTTGCCCTTGAGCGCCATGAGTTCTTCGGGAGTGCCGCATTCGATTATCTCGCCGTGGTCGACGACAACTATCTTGTTCGCCTTGCGCAAAGTTGAAAGACGGTGGGCGATCATGAGCGTTGTGCGCCCGGATATCAGTCTCTCTATCGCGCCCTGAATAAGATTCTCGGTCTCGGAATCGACCGCCGCCGTCGCCTCGTCGAAGATGAGTATACTCGGATTTTTGAGCACCGCGCGGGCTATAGACACGCGCTGCTTCTCGCCGCCGGAGAGTCCGACTCCGCGCTCGCCGAGCATGGTGTCGTATGCGTCGGGCATACGGCGGATAAAACCGTCCGCATTCGCGACCTCCGCCGCGTGGAGCACCTGCTCAACATGGACATCCGCGCTGCCATAGGCGATATTATTATATATCGTGTCTCTGAACATCAGCGGCTCCTGCTGGACGAAGCCGATCGAGTTTCTGTAATATCTCAGGTCGATGTCCCTGATGTTTATTCCGTCGACGAGTATCTCGCCGTCGTATTCGTCATAGTAGCGCATCAGCAGGTTTATCAGCGTCGATTTGCCGGAGCCCGTTGTTCCGACTATGCCGACTATGTCGCCCGGCTCTATAGTCAGATTTATGTTTGAGAGGACTTTCTTCGAGCGGTCGAACGCAAAGTTGACATTCTTGAATTCAATCTTGCCCTCCATGCGCTTGAGTTCTTTTCCCTGACCGAAATCGTGCTCGGGCTCGGCATCGAGGATATCAAGTATCTTTTCGGCGGACGCCAATGTATTTTGATATGTGTCGCCGATATTCGCAAAGAAGTTGACCGGGTTATAGAACATGCTCGCATATGAGATGAACGACACGAGCAGACCGAGCGAGACTTCACTGCTGCCGGAGATGACGAGATTACCGCCCATGAACCATATAACAAGCGTTCCGCAGGTCACGAGAAATGTTATCACCGACGGGAACACCGCAGAGGGCACGGCGGCTTTTTTGTCCTCCTTGAACCATTCGTCACAGTAGGCGTTGAAGCGTTTGACCGTCTTTCGCTCGTTCGTGAAAGCTTTTATGACTCGCACGCTCGGTATCGTGTCGGCGAGCATCGAAGAGATCGACGCGGAGCGCCGCCACATGCGCATATATTTGGGTCCGAGCACCTTGCCGAACCGCTTGCCGACAAACACGACTATCGGCACGGGAATGAGCGAGAAGAGCGCCAATCGCCAGCTCATCATGAACATTATGACTATCAGCCCCACGAGCGTAAACGCCTGAATGACCGCCTCCTGGGTTATCTTCATGATGAAATTCTGTATCACCGTCGCATCGGAGTTGACGCGGTTTATGACGGAGCCTGTCGATATCCTGTCATAGAAGCTCATCGGCAGATACTGCGCCTTTTCATATATATCTTTCTTGAGATTCAAGACTATCCTGTCACCGGATATTCTGAGCTTATACGCCCGAAAGCCGTTTATCACATACTGAAGGACATACACCCCGAGCAGAAGCAAAATGACCGTCATAAGCCGTTTTGACGATTTCTGCGGGATAACATCATCGACCATTATCTTTGTTATATAGGGCGGGACGAGCGAGAACGCCGTTGTGAGCACGGATAGAATCATGCACACTATCAGCGGCTTTGTTTCGGGCTTGACATAGCCCGAAAATTTTGTGATGAGCTTGCGCTTGCCGGAGCAGTTGAGGCACTCGGCATCGGGTGAAGGCAATTTGCGTCCGCACTTCGGGCAGAAAGAGCGCTGCTTGAGATAAACGGACTTCACGACCTCCGCATCCTCGTCGGAATAGCCGTGTTCTTTCAACGAGTTCACGAACACCGCGCCTGCGTCCGCAACCTCGGCGGCGGCATAAGAAAAGCGCATGAGCGGCTTTCTCTTTCCGTTTGAAAATCTGACTCTAAACAGCGCGTTGCCGTAGAGCCGCTTGACATCCGCCGACTCCATTTCATTATAGGCGATGCTGCACACGCCGCCGTCAAAGCTTCTGTCAAAGGCAATAAGCCCGTTTTTTGTGAAAACGAGCATTGAATCCGCATATTTGCCTTTTAAATCAAGGTCACCCACGACGATAAATAAAACCTCTTCGCCGCGGGTCAATTCTTCGAACCGCTCCTCATCTTGTCGCGGCACGGGTTTGTTGGTTATTTCTTTCATTGCTCCGCCCCCTTTTTCAAGGTCATTTTAGCAGAGCCGATGTCAAAAGTAAACACGGAATTTCAGCCTAACATGACAAAAAAATTTGTCGTTGTTTGTTGAAAATGACGAAAAATCCCCGTGATGTTATTTTTTCATAACCACATTTTCAAGATAGCTGTTAAAATTCTTATATTCATTCTCGCTTATCGCCGTCGGGCAGGTCATGACAACGAGCCTGTGACCCTTATATTCGCTGTGATACGGCGGGTGGATATGCTCGAACGGATTAGCTCTGTACCCGGCACGCTCATAAAAAGCCTTGCGGCGGACGGATACTTCGTCATTCGGCGGGTCGATTCCGAGAATGACCGTCTTTTTGCGCTCGCCGAGAAGGAGAATGCCTGCGCGCCGTAGCCGCGTCCGCGCATCTCGGGCAGCCGCTGTTCATATATAGGAAAGCTCCATCGCTTTTTCATATATTTTATCTTCTGAATTTGTCAGTCTTTTAAAAATCATGTTATCATCCTCCGCGCTTTCGGTTATTATACATTTTTACACCCCGGCGGTCAAGAAATCGAGTGTTTAGAATTAAATTTTCATTGACTGATTATTGTAAATATGGTACAGTATTATTTGACTGAAAACGGATTTTAAATATGAAATCCACAAAAAACGGAGGGGTTCACAAAAATGCCAAAACTGATCGAAAAAATCACGTCCACCCCGAAGGGCTGGTCTACAAAACCGAAGGAGAGACTGAGCTACTATCTCTACTTCTGCGGACAGAACGCAATATATAATCTCGTCGCCTCTTTCCTGACTACTTATCTCATGCTCTCTATCGGCGGACTTGTCAAAACTGCGGGAATCATGCTCGCGGTCAAGGTATGGGACGCAGTCAACGACGCCATATTCGGCGTGCTGTTCGACAAAGTAAAATTCAAGAGCGGCAAGAAATTTGTCCCGTGGCTCAAGATATCGCTCGTATTTATCCCGCTGACCACCGTCATGCTCTTCGCCATACCCAATAACTTCAGCGAAAACGCGAAGCTCATCTGGCTCGCTGTTTCATATATACTTTGGGATACCGCTTACACCCTCTGCGACGTGCCGATCTTCGGCGTCATCACCTCAATGAGCGAAAACGTCGACGAGAGAAACAGCATCATATCCTATAAGCAGATCTGGTCGGGCATCGGCTCGGGCGTTGCGCTCATCCTCGGCACCGTCCTCGTCAGCGAATATATCAAGCTCAACTACACGGTGGTTGCTATAATCTGCGCCGTGTTTGCAATTCTCACTATGATCCCCGCCTGCTTCAAGCTTGAGGAGCGCTTCGGCGGAGAGAGAGATGAAGAATTCACGCTCAAGAAGATGTTCAGCTATCTCATCCAGAACAAGTACCTGCTCATCTATTACATAGGCTATTTCTTCTATTCGAGCGCCAACGTCTCCGGCTCGCTCAACCTTTTCGTCTCGTTCTATCTCTTTAACAACTCGCAGTTCTCGCTCGTCGTTCAGGCGCTGAGTCTCGTTCCCGCGGCGATATTCTCGTTCCTCGTTCCTCACCTCGTCAGAAAATTTGACAAGATGAAGATATTCCGCATCTGCACCCTCGCCACAGTCGTTCTCAGCGTTATCATGTGGCTCATCGGCTACAACTCGATGATTGGATTTATCATCATCTCGGTCATCCGCTCCGTCCCGATGGCTATCCTCGGCGTTATGCTCTTCATGTTCACGCCCGACTGCGCGGAGTTCGGCAAATTCACCTCCGGCATCGAGGCCAAGGGAATCACCTTCGCAATCCAGACCTTCATGTGCAAGCTCACAGCCGCCGTCTCCGGCGCGCTCGGAATGTTCATACTCGGTCTCAAGTCCACCGGCTGGGTCTCTGTTGAGGGCGCGCAGAACTTCGCAGACCTCCAGGGTGTCACTCAGACAGACCACGCGAAGGCCGTCCTGTGGTTCATCTATGTTATGTTCACGGCGATAGGCTACGCCATAGCCTATATCATCTGGACCCGCTACAAGCTCACCGACAAGGATGTTCAGACCATGGCGGACTGCAACAGCGGCAAGATAACCCGCGCCGAAGCTGAAGAAAGACTCGGCGGAAGATACGACAAGAAGTCGAAGAAATAATTCTCGGCGCAGACAAAACAGCAAATAAAAAAGGTCACAATTTGCAGGCAATGCGGATTGTGACCTTTTGGTTTATCGTTTTGCGTTTTTAAATGCACTTTACCCGCTCTTGTTTATTGAGCAAAGACCGAATACTGAGCACCATTAAATAGCTCGGAGCAAAATATATTACCACATAATATACACTACGCGCTCTTGTAGGGGTCGGCGACCTCGCCGACCCACTGCTGACGAAGTCAGCACAAAGCAATAGTTTTTTCTATTTGTAATGACTCGAAAAAGCATTGTCCAAACTCCGTGCCGCCGTTGGCGGCATAGGGTCGTCGAGTCGCCGACCCCTACAGGCTCATCAACACAAATCACCCAGACGTTCAACAGAAGTTATACATTCGGGTATGTAATTAAACCTCGGCGGAATGCCGCCTTTCAAATACAGTATCACATATAAAAAATCGCACAGAAACACCGCCATAATTTATAATATCTTCTTATTTCTGACTTTCTTCATTTTATTTATCCCGCTTTTTTTCGATCTCTTCAAGAAGATCATCGCTTATATTGACCTGCGGGTTATATTTTTTCGCCAAATCGCAAAGTTGAGTGACAAGCTTCCAATAATGCGACATAACCTGGGTAATCGGGATGCTGCCCGGCATATTCTTTGCACGCACCACAACTTTATAGATTCCGAGCAGAGGCATCCGCTTTGAATCTATAGCAAGAATATTTTCATAACAAACATTCATATTTATCGCCTTTTTGCCCTTTGTGACCCTGAATGAATTGAATTTTGCACATCTCTCACCGAGTTCGACATATCGGTTAAAATACTCGGCAAAAAAGACTGCAAAGAAAGCAATCATCAATCCGATTCCGCCGACAAGTGTCCTTTTAAAGCTGTCGGTATCATAGCGTCCGCGCCAAAACAGCAGAGCCATACCTATACCGATTGCAAACAGAACAACCTCCTGCAAAAACAGAATCGACTTTTTGTATTCAGATTTCATTTTATTTCCCTCTATAAATGCGCATTAGCGGGAATATCAACCGTAATGCTGCCGATTGATATTCCCGCACATCAGCCAAATCTCTTTTTTCAAAGCCAGCGTAATATTTTATCAGAGCACTACTTCTCTGCCCGTCCTTGCGGACTCGTAAACTGCGCAGAGAATCTTTATCATATCAATTCCCTGCTGCGGCTTGAAGCACGGCTCGGCGCCCTCAATGACCACATCGTAGAAGTGCCTGAGGTTTCTCGCATGCTCTCTGTCGGTAGCGTAGTTAGTCGGGATAACATCGAGGCACTTGCCGTATTCCTCGGTGTAGAACTCGACCTCGCCGTCCTGCCAATTGAGTCCCGCCTTCGTGCCGCGAAGCTCGACAAAGCGTGTCTCTTTCTTGACGTTCGACGCCCAGCTGAACTCTATCTGGAGCTGCGCCCCGTTATCGAAGCGGATAGTGCCCATCGCAAGATCCTCAACGTCAAACGTGCCGTCCTCGACCTTGTCGCCGAAGTCGGAGTTCACGGAGTCGCTGACGTCGTTGTCGGCAAACTTGCAGTATGTGCTGCCGGTCACGGCGACTGGAGTCGGGTTGCCCATGAGCCATATCGCAAGGTCTATCATGTGAACGCCGAGGTCAATGAGCGGGCCGCCGCCGGACTGCGCCTTGGTGGTGAACCAGCCGCCCTTGCCGGGGATTCCGCGTCTCCTCTGCCAGCCGCAGCGTCCGCAGTATATCCCGCCCATTTTGCCGTCGTCAATGAACTTCTTCGCAAGCTTAGACGCGTCGGTGAAGCGGTTGTTTCTCATGACCATGAGCGTCTTGCCCGCAGCCTTAGCGGCGTCATTCATCTTCATGACCTCTTCGACATTGACAGCGTCCGGCTTCTCGCAGAAGACATGCTTGCCCGCCTTGAAAGCGGCAACCGCGATTATCGAGTGGAGATAGTTCGGGGTGCAGATATCGACAGAGTCTATCGTCTCATCCTTGAGCAGCTCGTTGAAATCGGTATATACCTTCGCGTCGGGGAAAAAACCGTCGCGGCACTCGACCGCCCTCTCCTCGATTATGTCGCAGAGTGCGACAACCTCAAGTCGATCGTCTTTAAGATAGTGCTCGCGGTGAGCGCCGTTGAATATTCCGCCGACACCGATAATACCTACTCGCCATTTTTTCATAGAAAGACCTCCAAAAATGTATTTCATACGAATTGATTTTAACATAACGAGAAATAAAAAACAAGAGCGGCGGCCTGTACGAAATGCCGAAAAAACAGCTTTATTTTTAGTTGATTTAACAATTTGATTTGTGATTGACAACGGAACGGCGGAACGCCTTATGACGCTCCGCCGCTCCTTGCTTTTATGAAATTGTGTTTTGCAAATTAAAGATTATTTATCAAACGCGCCGAAGCGGGCTGCTATCTTCACGCCGGTCTTTGCAAGCGGAAGAAGAGCAACTATGGTTCTTAGCGCTCCGTCAGCAGAGGACGAGAGCACGGAGGAAACGAGGAAATTGACAACAATTTTCTGCGAGGCGTTCATGTCGAGAGCTGCAACAGCGGTCTTTATAGCCACAGCGTTGTTCTCCTCGGTAAGCTCGGAATGGAGATATCTGAACAGAACGACAAACGCATCCGCTGAATCGCCTTCTATGCCGACAAACCAGTTTCTGGTCTTGGCTGCGCTCTCTTTTGCAGTGAAGACTCCGCAGGCGGCGATATCCTTTATTGCAGCCGCAAACTTCTCCTTGTCAAGGTTTATTGTAAGCGTGACCGCGGGGGCGGTCTCCTCGCCGTTTTCGTCAACCTTGGCGGCCTGGAGCTCGATGTCCTTGAGCTTGGGGGCGATCATATCGTATACGCCGCCGGTGGTGAGGTCAACCTTAACGCTGTTGCCGATACCCAGGCTGATTTTGCCCAGCATACTGTGTATCTGAGTGTCGATAAGTCCCGTGTCAATAGCGGAGGCAAGATTCGGGAGAAGCTTCAGAACCTCGTCGACCGGGGATTCCGCAGAGGCAACTGCGTCAACAAGAGTGAATATGGGAGTGATGATGCCGCGGATACGGCGATCCATCTTCTCGTTTGTGTTGGCGCCCTTCTTAACATATGCGGTGTACTCGTCGGAGGTCATAAAGTCCTTTATGCCGAGAGCCTCAAATATGGGGATGAGATCCTCGTATATGCCCAGCTGCGGACCGTAAAATAAGCTGGTTGTGTTCTCAAAGGAAACAACGGTAGTGAGCAGCGAAAGGGGTCTGAACAGCGACGCAACAGCGTCGAGGAAGCCCTCCTTGTCGCCGTTAGCGAAACCGAAGTCGCCGTCAACAACAGTGAGATACTGCCATGCGTCAAGCTTGCCTACGGGCTTGCCGTCCGCGCCGAGCGTAGCTGCTGCGGCGTTAAGAGCCGCGATAGCGCCCGCGCAGGTCTCCTTGTCAAGCTTTGCGGCAAGATCCTTGGGTCCCTTTGCAACAAGGCTGCTGAGTCCGCCGACAAGCGGGAACAGCTTCTTTGCAACAAGAGCTACGGTTTCATTGGTATATACCTTCTCGTTGAGCACCTGGGGAACTCCGCCCTCGGGAACCTTCAAAACGGTGAAAAGAATATCTTCAACTCTGCCGATAGACCTGTTGACAGCCTTCTTGGAAGCGCCGATGGGATACTTAACCTTGGTGCGTTCCATAGCGTCAACGTCGGGTTTTTCGTCCGTAGGATCGGATACGGCAAGAGCAGCCGCTTCGCTGACAGCGCCGTCAAGCGCTGCGGTCGCTTCCTCCTGCGCAAAGGCATTGAGCCCTGCCGCCATAACGGACATTATCATGCACAGGCAAAGTATAACGCTGAATGTCTTTTTTAATGCTTTCATAACTTGTTCTCCTTTCGTTTTTTAAACGGGGGGCTGTTAACTCATCTCTCTTTTGGGTTTCTCCTCCTCTGCCTTGAATTTAATTTATAAAGAGGTTATAAATTCCTTAATTGCTTATTTATTTGTAATTAAGCGTTTGTTAATAATTATTAACACAGCGTTATTAATTCGTTTAAAGCACAGAGGGAAGCCGACTTCCCTCTTTAATGCGTTTCTATAAATCAAGCGTCTATACATCTTACAATTTGATTTTAACATAAGGTGAAACAAAAAACAAGAGCGGCGGGTTGTACGAAATGCCGAAAAAACAGCCCTGTTTTTAGTTGATTTAACAGTTTGATTTATAATTGGCAAAAAGGAACGGCGGAACGCCGTATGACGCTCCGCCGAACCTTGCTTTTATGAAATTGTGTTTTTACCTTTTGACGCTCGGCTTATTTCTTGAACACACCGAACCAACTTGCAATTTTAACGCCGACCTTGACTATCGGAATCATTAACACGAGCGTTCTGAGAGCTCCGTCCGCAAAGGACGAAAGCGCAGTCGAAACGATGAAGCTGACGGCTATTCTCTGAGCGAAGTTCATATCAAGAGCCTTGACAGCGGTCTTTATGGCTGCCGCGTTGCTCTCGGAAGTGAGCTTGGAGTGGAGATATCTGAACAGGACGACAAATGCATCCGCCGCATCGCCGTCGATGCTGACGAACCAGTTCTTGCTTCGTGCGATGCTCTCGTTTGCGGTGTAAACGCCGCAGCCGGAGAGATCCTTGATAGCGGAAGCGAACTTGTCCTTATCGAGGCTTATCGAAAGGGTGACTGCGGGGGCGGCAACTTCGCCGTTCTCGTCAGTCTTGGCAGCCTGAAGCTCGATGTCCTTGAGCTTGGGAGCGAGGATATTGTAGAGACCCTCGGTGGTGAGGTCGACATTGATACTGCTGCCCAAGCTCATGCCGAGCTTGCCGATAAGTCTCTGAATCTGGGTGTTGAGAATACCGGAATCGACTGCATAAGCGACCTTCGGAAGGAGCTTCATAACCTCGGTGAGCGGAGACTCGGCGGAGGCGATGGTGTCGATAAGATTGAACACGGGAACGAGGATTCCGCGGATGCAAGCCACTCGAGAGCCTCTATATAGAGGTTGCCCTTGTAGGTATACTCTGCGGCATAAGCCTTGTTGTAAGCCTCTGCCTTTTCGAGCCACGCAGCAAAATCTGCGATGTACTGAGGATCGTTCTCACCCTCTGCATAGCTGCCGGGCTTCGGTGCAAGACCGGGATATTTCGGCTTTGCGGGCGCGGGGTTAGCCTTGAGAAGATCGTTGTAGATAACATCGCCCATCAGCTTAAAGCCCTTAAAGGCATCGCCCTTTACAGAGCCGCTGATGATGCCGTGGGTCGAGCCGTAACCGCCCGCCATAACGCGGGTGTTGTAATCGGTGGCTTCCCAAGCGGCTTTCTTGTCATCGACAGATATCTTTCTGTCCGCAATAGTCTTTGCAAGCTCAACGGCATTATCGATATACGCCGGAACATAGCCGAGCGTGGCAACAGCCTGAGCCGCAGCGTTGATATAGTGATCTTTCTTCGAGCTCGAAATCTCGGGGTGGTTCTTGATGGAGATCTGGCGCTCTCTCATCACTACATCGTGGTAAAATACATCGAAAACAAGGACATCGATGCTTTCCTTATCGGAGTTGCTGAGAGCCTTGTACTCGGCAACGAGCTTCTCGTAAGCCGCAAGATCCTCTGCCGAAGGCTCGGCTTTGGTAACATCGCCGTCGAAAGCTTCGACATTCGCTTCAAACCTTGCAACGGCTTCTGACTTTTCCTGCGCAAAGACGTTAAGACCGACCGCCACGGCAGACATAAGCATGCACAGGCAGAGCATAACGCTCAGCGCTTTTTTAAATGTTTTCTTTTACTCTGTTCTCCTTTCGTTTTTGTGAAAACATTATAGACATTGTTATTCTTTGCTTCTTCTTGTCTCCTTTGCAGCAATTTATATTATAACATCAAGTTATAAATTCAGCTTTTAATATGCGGCACCGACAAAGTACCGCACTATTCATAAAATAACTCAGAACATTCGCGGATATTATACACTATATCTACAAATAAGTAAAGTTATATCTTAAAGAAGTGTTATTAATTATTTGAGATATAAGGGGAATTGTTGAAATTCCCCCCGTTGTTTAAAAATCAAGTCTCTCCCGTAGGCTCTGTTTTATCCCAACCTCACACACGATGCTAAGCCCGAGGAAGCAGTCCTCAAAGAAATCGCGACCGAGCTTGAACTCCGGCAGAAGATAAGGCTTCATTTTGCTCTTTATCAAACCTATGAGCTTGTCCGTATCCATGCCCTCATCGAGCTCATATATAACTACCCTGCCCGGATTCATCAGCGCGATTATCGCCTGGAGGCGTTCGCTGCAAAAAGCTATGCGCTCGGATTCAATGTCCGAAGTGTGCAGCGGGATGTTTTCGACCTCGCCGGCAGCGCCCGACGCGCCGCAGAGCACCTCGCCGTTCGCGATTATTCCCGAGCCGCTCTTGTGCTTGCCGTAGGCATAGAGGACGGTTATACCCTCCTGATAATTCGAATATTTTCTTGCCACATTCGTCGCCACATGCAGGTCGTTGTCAATAAGAACCGTCAGTCCGAATTTTTCATTCAGCCTCTTTGCAACATCGATATGGTTGAGCGACGGGAATGCCGCCGAGTCCATAACAACACCCTTGCAGACAACGCCCGAAACGGCTATCGCCGTCATGGCTATGAGCGGATCGGCCGCAACGCTTGTCATAACAAGATTCTCAAGCGTCGAAAGTACTTTTTCGTCACAAATCGGTATATTTCCGCTGCCGATAGTACGGCTTTTGAAATCATGGATTCTGTATGAAAGAACATCGGAGTCAAGATAAATCAGCAGAAAATGCATATAGTCCGCGTTAAGCTTATATACCTGCGCCTTGCGCCCGCGTTCCGCACCTATAACTCCGTCCGGATTAATAATTCCCTCCGCAACACCGTAATCAATAGCTCGCGTCACGGTCGGCAGGCTCAGCCCGATGCTTTTGGCTATCTGCGGAATTGTCGCCTGCTTGTTTTTGTGTATGTATCCCCAAACAGAGCGGTAATTCGTCAGCTTGACTATGGATGAATCAAGTGTATTTTTCAAAAAGCGCGCCCCTCATCTGCAAATTAGAAAACCGTGTTATTAAATCAATTATATCACCGCGTTCTGCTTTTCGCAATATGCACTTTTGCCAAAAACGGACTTTTTAAATTATGCACAGTAAACAACGCAGAATCGCGAATGCAACACAATTATTGACACAGTGTCGAAGCAAGTATATAATTTCAGTATCAAATATCGGAGGGAACAGCATGGCAAAAGGGCTGCCGGATTCAAAGAAATATATAAAAGAAAAGCGGGCTCCCCTGCGCTTCGGCGCGGACGGAAAATTCCGCATTTTGCATCTGACGGATATCCACGAGGTCGACCCGGAGATGGACGATGAGAAGGACAGACAGATACCGATAAACAAGAGCAAAGAGACAATAAATGTCATTCGCCGATGCATCGAAATTGCTAATCCCGATCTTATCGTTTTCGGCGGCGACAACATCAGCGGCTACTGGCAGGAGTTCACATATGAATATATGTATAATACTATCAAAAAGATAGTCGCGCCGATTGCGGAGAAAAATATCCCGCTCGCCATAGTTTTCGGCAATCACGATGCCGAGGCTCAGCCCAAATTGCCGTTTCTCGCGAAAGAGAATCAGATCTGTATATACGCCGAATACGAGAATTTCAGGAGCACGATGAACGACGAGGATGTCTCCGGCTGCGCGAATTGCAGTTTGCCTATTTTGTCTTCCGACGGCAAGCATATCGCCTGGAACATCTGGTGCATCGACTCGGGCGACTATGTCAGGGACGATGAGTTCAATGTTATAGACGACGCCGGATACGGCTTTGTAAAAAAAGATCAGATAGCGTGGTACGAAAGACGCGCCGCCGAACTCAAGGCGCAGAACGGCGGAAAAGCCGTGCCCTCTCTGCTGTTTCAGCATATCCCCGTCATTCAGGAATACAAAAAACTCAAAAAAGGCCCGGATGGCGAATACAGCCTCGGCGCGCAGCACTACTCCGTCCCGGACGGTGCACTGCTCGAGGGCGAGATTCACGAATCCCCATGCCCGCCGCTCGAAAACGGCGACGAATTCGAGCGCTGGAAGAGAACGGGCGATATAGTCGCCGCATTCTTCGGCCACGACCATGTGAACACATTCACAATGGAAGTCGACGGCATAAAGCTCGTTCAGACCCCCGGCGCGGGTTACCACACCTACGGCGACAAACGCGGCGGCAGACTGATTATAATAGACGAAAACAAACCGGATTCGTATGAGTCGGAATGCATTTTCATCGACAGAATAACACAAGGTGAGCTTAAATAAATTCAAATAAAGGACGGAGAACAGCTATGGACAAATACGCAAGATTCAGATATCAGCCCTGCATCCCGCTCGGCGCGGACGGCAGAAAGGTCACGGGTTCACCCGAGCACGCCGCGCTCTCGAGAAAGGCCGCCAGCGAGGGTATGGTTCTGCTCAAAAACAGGCTTCACACTCTGCCGCTCACGCGCGGAACAAGAGTCGCACTCTTCGGCAAGGCGACTATCGAATACATAAAGGGCGGCGGCGGAAGCGGCGACGTTTTCTGCGCCTACATCCGCAATGTCTATGACGGATTCAGTCAGAAGGAAGTCGAGGGCAAGGTCAGCGTGTTCAAGCCGACCGTCGAGTTCTACAAAGAATACGTCAAGGAGGCGAGCAAGCGCATCCCGACCCGCGCCCAGATCGAAAAGATATGGGACAAGGTCAACGCCATGTCCTTCTGCAAAGAGAAAGACGATATAATCTACGACACCTTCGCGAGCATGCATGTTGCCGAGGCGCATATGCCCGACGAGCTCATAGCGGAGGCAGCCGCGAACGCGGATATCGCGATAATAACCCTCAGCCGCTTCTCCGCAGAGGGCGTTGACAGAAAGGCTATTCCCGGCGACTACTACCTTTCGGACACGGAGAAGAGCCTCATCGACCGCGTCACCGCCGCTTTTCCGAACACGGTTATAGTCCTGAACTCCGGCGCAGTCGTTGACTGCGAGTATTTCGCGGACAACGAAAAAGTCGGCGCGATAATCTCCGGCTGGCAGGGCGGACTCGAGGGCGGCATGGCGATAGCTGATATTATCTGCGGCGATGTCAACCCCTCCGGCAAATTGGCGGACACTATCCCCGACTCCTACGACTCATATCAGAACGCGCAGGAGTTCCTGACAGGCTTCGAGCATCTCGATTATTTCGATGATATATATGTCGGCTACCGCTATTTCGAGACGATTCTCGGCGCCGCCGAAAAAGTTCGCTATCCGTTCGGCTTCGGTCTCTCTTATACTGATTTCGAGTTCAGCGGCGCATTCTGCGGCGAGAGCGACGGAAAGATAGTCGCCGCGGTGACGGTCAAAAACATCGGCAAAGTGCCCGGCAAAGAGGTCGTTCAGCTCTATTACAGCGCGCCGCAAGGCAAGCTCGGCAAGCCCGCAAGGGAGCTCGCCGCGTTCAAAAAGACGAAGCTTCTCTCCCCCGGTGAGTCCGAGGCAATCGCGCTGAGCTTTGATATCGGCGACATGGCGAGCTTCGACGATCTCGGCAAGATAAAGAAATCAGCATTCGTGCTCGAAAAAGGCACATACTCGTTCTACCTCGGAAATTCCGTCAGAGCGACAGAAAAGCTCCGCTACGACTTCGTGCTGAGCGAGGATATAATCACAAAAGAATCAAAGCCGCTCTGCAGACCGTTCAAGCTCGAAAAGCGTCTGCTCGCGGACGGCAGCTTTGAAAATCTCCCGACGGGCGAACCCGTTTACACACGCGGCACGCACACTTCTATCGAAGCAACCGCGCCCAAAGATACAATCATGTTCGACGAAGTCGGCAAAAATATAACGCTCAACGAATTTATAAAGCAGTTCACCATCGACGAGCTTATCGACTTTGTCGGCGGGCACCAGAATCAGCCCGGCGTCTGCAACACAGGCGCGTTCGGCGGCATGAAACGCCTCGATGTGCCGCCCGTCCCGACTGCTGACGGACCTGCGGGTCTGCGCCTCAACGCTTCAACGGGCGTGCCCACCACGGCATGGCCCTGCGCAACGCTTCTCGCGTGCACATGGAACACGGAGCTCATTGAAGAAATCGGCGCGGCAGGCGGCGCAGAGCTGCGAGAAAACAATCTCGGCGTGTGGCTCGCGCCCGCGATGAACATCCACCGCAATCCCCTGTGCGGACGCAACTTCGAGTATTTCTCCGAGGATCCCCTCCTCGCCGGTAAGTGCTGCGCCGCCGATGTGCGCGGCATCCAGTCGCAGAAGATAGCCGCATCGGTCAAGCACTTCGCCTGCAACAACAGGGAATCGAACCGCTTTGAATGCGATTCCAGAGTTTCCGAGCGCGCGCTCAGGGAGATATATCTGCGCGGCTTCGAGATATGCGTCAAAGAGGCTGACCCGTGGACAATTATGTCCTCCTACAATCTCATCAACGGCTGCCACACTTCGGTGAGCCATGAATTGCTCACCGAGATGCTCCGCAACGAGTGGGGCTTCAAGGGCATGGTCACAACGGACTGGGGCGTCCACAGCAGCCACTCCGACGAGGTTCTCGCCGGCAACGATGTCAAGATGGGCGACGGCGAGCCCGAGGAGCTGAAAGCCGCATTTGAAAACGGCAAGATAACCCGCGCCGACCTCGAGACGAGCGTCAGACGCATACTCGAACTGACGATGAAAGTCGCGGAATAAATCAGATATAAAGCAAAGCAGTCGCCCGCGCGGCTGCTTTTGCATGTTCGGGCTATATTACGCCCGTTTTATCTGCGGCTTTTTGGCAAAAATCGACATTGCAAAATATATTTTTCAATGATATACTTTAATTATTAACGTAGCGTTATTAATCGTTGATGGGGACCGCCATAAGCCTGTCCGCAAAAGCCGGGGATGCCTTTTTTTCCACCTTTTGTGCATCGTCTTTCCCCTGCGGTCGGATTATCTCCGTTTTGTGCACCCGCAGGCGGCATTTTACGGGCAGAGCGGCGGATAAATAACGAAAAGAATTCAGTCTTTTGGTTATTTGATTGATAACGCTGCGTTATAAATATTTCAGGCGGTCGGTGATTTTTCGCCCGCCGTTATTTTCTTGATGTTTTTCGCGCCGCAGAGTATAATTAATTTTATAAATATTTCTGTTGAGGTGCAAACGGTGAGGGACAAGTACGGCGTGTTAAAAGAATATTTCGGTCACGATTCCTTTCGCGAGGGACAGGACAGGATGACCGACAGCCTGCTCGGCGGGCGCGATGTTCTGGGGATAATGCCGACGGGCGCGGGAAAATCGATATGCTATCAGGTACCGGCGCTGATGTTCGAGGGCGTTACCGTAGTCGTCTCCCCGCTCATCTCGCTGATGAAGGATCAGGTCAGCGCACTCGTCCAGTCTGGCGTCGCCGCGGCATATATCAACAGCCCGCTTACTCACGCGCAGTATCTGAAAGTGCTGCAAAACACGGAAAACGGCAAGTATAAGATAATTTATGTTGCTCCCGAGCGGCTTTGTGCGCCCGCCTTTCTCGAAATATGCCGCAGCCTCAGCATATCCATGGTTGCTGTGGACGAGGCGCACTGCGTCTCGCAATGGGGTCAGGATTTTCGCCCGAGCTATCTTAAAATTCCGGATTTTATCGAGTCTCTCCCCTCGCGCCCCGTTGTCGGCGCGTTCACCGCAACAGCCACAGGCACTGTCAGGGAGGATATAAAAAATCTGCTGAAGCTTCGCTCCCCTCTCGTTGTCGCAACAGGCTTCGACCGCCCCAATTTATTCTTCTCGGTCATGCATCCGAATAAGAAATCGATAACGCTTATGAAGCTGATAAAAGCGCGCAAGAATGAATCCGGCATAGTTTATTGCTCGACGCGCAAGGCGGTCGAAGAAGTGGCGAACTGCTTCAAAAAAACGGATTCGCCGCTACCCGCTACCACGCGAGGCTTGATGAAAATGAACGCAGGCGCAACCAGGACGATTTTGTCTATGACCGTGCGCCGATAATGGTTGCCACAAATGCGTTCGGCATGGGCATAGACAAGTCGAACGTCTCGTTCGTCATCCACTACAATATGCCGAAAAATATGGAGAGCTACTATCAGGAGGCCGGACGCGCCGGGCGAGACGGAAGAAACGCGGACTGCATTCTTCTTTACAACGCAAAGGATGTGCGGACAAATCAGTTTTTGATAAACAACTCCGAGCCGAACCCCGATCTCACCGAGGACGAGCAGGAGGAGGTCAGGCGCCGCGACAGGGAGCGGCTCAAACAGATAACTTTTTACTGCACGACGCACAAGTGTCTGCGCAAATTCATACTTGAATATTTCGGAGACAAGGGCCCCGAGCGGTGCGAAAAGTGCTCCAACTGCCTCTCGAATCACGAGAACACGGATATCACGGTTGACGCGCAGAAGATAATGTCATGCGTCGCACGGACGGGTCAGCGATACGGCAAAAAAGTAATTTGCGATGTCTTGCGCGGGAGCAAAAACGAGCGGCTGATATCCGCCGGGCTGAGCAGACAATCTACCTACGGCATAATGGCGGACTGCCCCGAAAAGCGCCTGCGCGACATCATCGACCATCTCTGCGAAAACGGATACATGACCGCACAGGGCGACGAATACCCGATACTCAAACTCGCGCCGAAGAGCCGCGGAGTTCTGACGGGTCAGGAGACGCTGCGCATGATGCTCGAGATACCGCAGAAAAAGAAAGCTTCGTCGGCAAAAAGTGCGGCTCTGTCCCCTGCGGACGAAAAGCTGCTCATCGCTCTCAAGGAGCTGCGCAGGAGCCTCGCCATGCGGCAGAGCGTACCGGCGTATGTCGTTTTCAGCGACGCAACGCTTATGGATATGTGCCGCATAAAGCCGAAAAACCGGGATGAATTCATGGAGGTCTCCGGAGTCGGTCAAAGAAAAGCCATTCGCTACGGGGAAGTGTTTCTCGCAACCATAGCGGAGTTTTTATAAAATGCGCAACCAAGTATAAAAACTGCTGACTTTGAGCATTATACCCAAAGCCAGCAGTTTTATATGTAGGAGTTATGGAGATTGGCAATATCAATTAATTTTTATCTCTCTGCTTGAGCAACAAGCTTCTATCGTAGGCACGCTTTTCGACATACACGTAATACCGACGGCTGCGTACAACGACATAAGAAAAAATTCATCAAAAAACAGTATATCAAGGCTCATCCAAGGAAGCGCTACGCCGACACACATTAGCATAGCATATCTCCAATCTGTTTTCGATTTTTCCGCAGATTGAAATATATCTTTAAGAAAAAAGTACATCCACGCCGCAAGCAGAGGAGTGCCTATCAGTCCGAATTGAAATACAGCTTGTATAACCGTATTGTGAGAAGCTCGACCGTTTAAATTTATAGGCGTATAGCCCTCTCCCAAAATGGTAACATCAATATTCTCAATAAAATAATTTAGATAGTTCTTCCAAATATCGGTGCGTCCTGTGGTAATTCGAGAAACATTTGCCGCATCATAAGCGAATCTGTCGTCTATTATACGAAACAGCTCTTTAAATGCAGAAGATGACAGAAATATTCCGCCTGCGCACAGAATTCCGACAAACATTCTAAGCCTGCCGTTACCTCTACCGCTTTTTTCCATAAGAACCGGTATCCAAAAAAAGAACAGGCATGCCAAAACAATAACAAACATTTTTGACGCAGACAGCATTCCGCAATAAACGAGAAGAACTGCCGCAATAATAAGCACTGCTTGCCTGGCTCTATCTTTTTCGCGGCTCAGCAGCATCAGAATTCCGGCAAGGCATGCCGTGATATGGGCAGAATAAAAATTGGGATCTCCGTAATATCCGGAAAGTCTGGTTATTGTCAGATATGAATCGACAGTGATATATTGTGCTATATTATGGTACACAACAAGCTGTTGAGCCGACAACGCTGCCGTGATTATTCCTAATGCAAAAAAGATTGTTGTCTCATTAAATGAGTCGCTATCGATACGCTTTGTTATACACGGGAGCAGAAAAAGCATCGCAAGAAAAAATATATATGAGTTTGCTATATCATTTTCCTGTACCATTTTAGCTATTGCGGTCAAAATCGCTATCATAGCCGTTAACACTATTTGGTACATATTAAGTGACATTTTGTTTTTTATCAGAGCCGCTAAACATACGACCAACAGCATGACAGTAAAAAAAGATATTCCACCCTTATAAAACTTCATCAGCGGACTCCACGGGAGAAAATACAACAGTATGGGAAGTATTATATCCTTCATGCAGGCCCAAATGCATATCGCGAGCAAACCCGCAAAAAAAGCAGCGATGAGTATCATGTTAGCGGTTATCTGACCCAAGCAGATGAGAGCCGAAAGAAATATGCATCCAAGCGAGACCATAATGAGTTCTCCGCCGGAAACTTTTCGCTGCTCTTCTTTCCCAAAATTCTCCATCATACTAACTTATCAACTCCAAAAAAACAGATCATATACCATACTAAAGCTCTGCAAATCGTTAAATCAGTCACAAAATTAAATTTACTGTTTTTTCCACACTGTCTTATTAACAATACTCGTATACGACTGAATGATTTTCACCACTCTGCCGCTCACATTTTCATCTGTGTAATCTGCAACAGGGGTGCCGAAATCCGAATTTTCATTCATCTCAACAGCCAGCTTTACCGCGCGTAGCAACTCCGTTTTATCTATCCCTGCAAGCACGAAGCAACCTTTCTCAAGAGCCTCCGGCCGCTCCGTAGATGTTCTTATACAGACCGCAGGAAAAGGTTTTCCGATACTCGTAAAGAAGCTGCTTTCTTCGGGCAGCGTGCCACTGTCGGAAACGACTGCAAAGGCATTGAGCTGAAGCTTGTTGTAATCGTGAAAGCCAAACGGTTCATGGCATCTGACGCGGCTGTCGAGAACAAACCCGCTCTTTTTCAGTCTCTCCCTACTTCTCGGGTGGCACGAATACAGTATCGGCATATCATACATCGCCGCGAGTTCATTTATCGCAGAAAACAGCGACAGAAAATTTTTCTCTGTATCAATATTTTCTTCCCTGTGGGCAGAGAGTAATATATATTTTCCTGACTGCACATCTAATTTTTCAAGCACATTGCTTTTCTCTATCTCTGCGAGGTTTGCGCGGAGCACTTCAGCCATTGGAGAGCCGGTCACATACGTTCTCTCTTTCGGAAGTCCGCACTCAGCAAGATATCTGCGCGCGTGCTCAGAATAAGCCATGTTCACATCGGAAATTATATCAACTATGCGTCTGTTAGTCTCTTCCGGCAAGCACTCATCCTTGCACCTGTTTCCGGCTTCCATATGGAATATCGGGATATGGAGTCTCTTTGCCGGTATTGCCGAAAGGCAGGAATTCGTGTCGCCGAGTATAAGGAGTGCATCCGGCTTTATTTTCTGCATTAACTTATAGGAATAATTTATTATGTTGCCTATCGTCGCGCCGAGGTCATCTCCGACGGCATCCATATACACATCGGGATCATCGAGCTTTAAATCATGAAAAAACACACCGTTCAGGTTGTAGTCGTAATTCTGCCCGGTATGCGCAAGTATGCAGTCAAAATATTTTCTGCATTTGGTTATCACGGCAGAAAGTCTGATTATCTCAGGTCTCGTGCCTATTATTATCAGAAGCTTCAGCTTTCCGTTATTTTTAAAGCTTATATTTTCAAAATCTTTCATCTTTCCACCGCCTCTCCGAATGTGTCCGGGTGTAAAGGATCAAACTGTTCATTCGCCCACATAAGCGTTATTAAATCCTCATTATCACTGAGATTTATTATATTGTGCGTATATCCGGGAAGCATACGCACAGCTTCTATCTTTTCTCCGCTCACTTCGAAATTCAATATCTCATCCGATCCTATTCGTCGTTCCTGTATCAGCGCATGACCAGAAACCACAATAAATATCTCCCATTTACTGTTGTGCCAGTGCTCGCCCTTTGTTATGCCGGGTTTTGATATATTGACGCTGAACTGCCCGCAATTGGCGGTTTTCAACAGTTCCGTAAAGCTGCCGCGAGCGTCAACATTCATTTTCAAAGCGGAAATTGCTTTTTCACGCGGCAAATACGACAGGTATGTGCTATACAGCTTTTTTTCAAAGCTTCCTGCCGGGATATCCGGCATCACGAGCGTGTCCGGCTGACTCTTGAATGTGTTGAGAATCTCAACTATTCTGCCAAGCGTAACATGATGAGTTATCGGCACGGTGCAAAATTTACCGCTGTCCGATTCAATCGTGTTTGCTCCCTCGAAATTACATCTGTGTTCTTTTGCGTTTATGACATCTAACATCTCACCGACAAGATCGTCAATATAAAGCAGCTCCAACTCTATATCCGGATCGCTGACGCTTATAGGCAAATCATTTGCAATATTATTGCAGAATGTCGCTACGACGCTGTTATAGTTAGGGCGGCACCACTTACCGAAAAGGTTCGGAAAGCGATATACGAGTACGCGTGCGCTCGTTCTGTTTGCATAGTCAAGGAACAAATTTTCCGCCGTAAGCTTTGATTTACCGTATTCACTGTTTGCATACCGCCCTGCAAGAGTTGCCTGAACGGATGACGAAAAAACTATCGGACAAGTATTGTTATGCTTTTCGAGCAACCCAATCAGCGCTGATGTGAACCCCACATTTCCTGTCACAAATTCGCTGCTGTCCTTCGGTCTGTTTACTCCGGCAAAGTCAAAAACAAAATCGGTATCTTTGCAAAATCTTTCAAGCTCAGCGGAATCTGTACCGATGTCATACTCAAAAATATTATCTATTTTGAGTTCCGGTCTTGTGCGATCCTTGTTGTCCCTGATATTCTTTAACGACTCAACAAGGTTTCTCCCAACAAACCCGCGAGCTCCCGTAACAAGTATATTCATCAGCAGTCTCCCCCAAATAGTTTGAGCTTTCTGAGCAAATTCTTCATACCTTCCACATCGAGCCTCTGTGTGTTGTGAGATGTATATTGTCCGACAGTCTCAAGAGCTTTGCTTCCATTTTTAAAATAGTTGTCATAATTAAGATCACGGTTATCCGCATGTATGCGGAAAAAGCCGGGAAGATCTTCGGCTCTGAGCATTTCTTCCGCCGTCACAAGCACCTCGTAGAGTTTTTCTCCGTGACGCGTGCCTATAACCGACACTCCGGCATCCGAGTGTTTCAACTCAAGAATCGCACGCGCAAGCGTTTCAATTGTTGCAGCCGGAGCTTTTTGGACAAACAAGTCGCCCTGCCCCGCATTTTCGAATGCATAAAGCACAAGATCCACTGCATCATTGAGTGTCATCATAAACCGTGTCATATCAGGGTTTGTGACAGTAAGCGGTTTCCCTTCCTCTATCTGCTCGCAGAACAGCGGAATGACCGATCCGCGCGACGCCATAACATTTCCGTAACGTGTCAGGCACAGCACGGGATCATCTGCCAACATCTGACGTGACCGCGCAATAACATTCTTCTCCATCACGGCTTTTGTCATACCCATAGCGTTTATCGGATACGCCGCCTTGTCCGTCGAAAGAAACACAGCTTTTTTGATATGATTTTCCACGCAGGCGTCTATAACATTATTTGAACCGATAACATTGGTCTTTACCGCCTCCATCGGATAGAACTCGCAGGACGGAACCTGCTTCAAAGCCGCCGCATGAAACACATAATCCACTCCGCGGAACGCCGGAGCGATAGAACGGTAGTCACGAACATCGCCTATATAAAACTTCATTTTATTCGCGCAATCCGGATACAAAGTTTGATAAGCGTGACGCATATCGTCCTGCTTCTTCTCATCGCGAGAGAGTATTCTTATCTCTTCTATATCCGTCCCCAAGAATCTGTCAAGTACGGCATGACCGAAACTTCCGGTTCCGCCGGTAATTAAAAGGGTTTTGTTCTCAAACTGTGACATTGTATACGCTCCAATCAATCAGTTTTTATACCATGTCTGGAATTTTGAAACTGTTCAGACCACAAAATCTTTAAATTAACAGGATTTATTCCCCTGAAAATCAGTCGTCCGACAGGACGCAACGAAGGAACAACCATACACAATACAAAATTTACAAAAAACTGCGTTGCCACCGACGCGATAGCTGCCCCATTGATATTGATAATCGGTATCAAGATGTAATTTAGAGCTATATTCAGCAATGCACCTGTTAGATTAATTTTCCAAAGTATTTTTTGCTTTTGCTCAGCTAAGATCCATATGTTGCGAACAGAACCCATATAGGAAAATGAGGTATACCAAGTAACTATCCTTAATGTTGAAACAGCAGGTATATATTTCGTTCCATAGATTATTTTAATAACAAGTGGAGAAGCAATTGTCAATAGCACATTTTGCACAATTGCCAAATACATTATAATGGAATATAGCAAAGAAATATATTCATGATAGTGCAAAGTATCATTTGATTTTTTTGTTTCTAAAATTGAAGGCCTCATTGAATCAATTATAGCTGCAAAAACAAACTGGCTAAGTGACGCACATGTAACCGCCGCAGAATAGAAACCATTTGCCGCTTTTCCCAACATAAGAGTAATCATAACTCGGTCAGTAAGCGAAAAAAGCGTAACCATGATACCTGAAACAATATAGTACCGACTTCTTTGAAATAATTGTTTCGCAAGTAGAAAAGAAACCGTTAATTTTTGATGGGATTTTTTTTTGTATATTATATACAAGCAAACAGATATTAAAAAATAATCCAACGCTTGTGAGAGTGCAAACCAAAATACACTTTTTTGAGTAACAAGCAAAAAGCAACGATACGCCGAAACAACCACATATGCCGAAAGAGACATAACAGCAACATATTTTGACATCAGTTTCGCCTGAAACCAGTATTGAAGCATTTCAGTTGATTGAAATATAAGTGAAACACTGTACAACACACAAACAAGCATCATTTCTCGATCTCCGGCATTGGCAACTGCTGTAAAAGCAAACACACCTAAGATTCCGAATAAACTCGTCATCGTGCTCATGAGCAATGACGTTCCGAGTACTTTTCCCTCGTTATCCGGAGCAGAAATAACTTCATGAACAAGGGTGGAACGAAGCCCAAGTTGAACAACAGGAACCATAAATGATACAATTGCGGCAGCATAGTCGATAATTCCATAATTTGCCGGTCCAAGATATCTGGCGGACAGCGTACCGATTATAAAACTCAGCAGAGTTTGTACTATTCTGCATAATATAAGCCATGATGCATTTTTAATAATTTTTTCGGATTTTTTCGTTCTACAAAGCATAAATCCACCCGCAGCCCCCACAGTGGAGACTGCGGGCTTCGATTAATTATATCTCATTTAAGAGATAAACATTTTTCCGTCATCACCAAAGGTATAAACTCCATTGGGCACGAGACCGTTGGTTTTGGTAACATAATAATCACCAACTGCAAGATTTGCACCGCTACGTACATAGATATAACTGCCGTCATCAAGCTGCACAAGTCCGGTATTAATCTGACGT
>OGXX01000644.1_pt1 | contig 38664 bp, 37 predicted proteins | sample 1576301 | NCBI WGS metagenome assembly OGXX01 (sample SAMEA3541469, study PRJEB24748) | human gut metagenome | biome: human gut; feature: human-associated habitat; material: faeces | place: China | collected 2012
GGAGCACCTCAAAAACACCATCATACACTAAATCAGTAAGTTGGCAGCATCACCTACTTTTTAGCCAAATAACGTTTGGGAATCACCAGAATGGTGGGACAACAGCGGTTTTAGTGCCCTAAATCGTACGTTTTCATCCAGTTGCCCCTCAAACCCCATGTTCAAGTCAGAATAGTGGACAGGCGGCCAAGAACTTCGTTCATGATAGTCTCCGGAACCCGTTCGAGTCGTTTTCCGCCCCGTGCTTTCATATCAATTGTCCGGGGTTGATCGCAACGTACAACACCTGTGGTACGTATGCCAACACCATCCAACGACACCGCAAAGCCGGCAGTGCGGGCAAAATTGCCTCCGCTGGTTACGGGCACAACAACAGGCAGGCGGGTCACGCGATTAAAGGCCGCCGGTGTGACAATCAGCACCGGCCGCGTTCCCTGCTGCTCATGACCTGCGGTAGGATCAAGCGAGACAAGCCAGATTTCCCCTCTTTCCATGTCAGATTTCCTCCTGACCAGTCGCCGGTGCATCCAGCCATTCTCGTTCTTCAGCTGATATTTCAGCATTCGGATCACACTGTGCCAGTAGCTCAGCCAGTGAATATTGCGGGCGTCTGTACGGCTCAACAATCAGCCGGCCATTATCAATGACCATGCCAACTTCATTATCTGTGCCCAGAGACAGCGCATTCAGCAGTGCCGGTGGGACGGTCAGCATAACTGAGCCGCCAACCCTCTTCAGTCGGGTGGTATGCATTCTTCACCTCCATAAAAGTTATATTTAAATATAACATCCACTAAAAAAACACACCAGGCTTTAACGCACAATGTTTAATAAAAATATAACTTTCAACCAAACAGTAAACCCAGCGTGGTTGCTTCCATATGCAGCAATACCGGCAGCAGCAGGCCACCACTTCTGATCCTGGCCACTGATGTAATCAACCCCACCAGGAACAGTTCTGCCAGTGTCAGCAGGTTCTGATACTGGCTGTGCGCGGCGACGAACAACAACGACGTTATCAGCGCCCCCAGCCACATCGTCCAGCAGTACCGTGAACGGAAGACGTTCAGCATAATCCCCCGGAACAGCGTTTCCTCATTCAACGGGGCAAGGATAAAGATGGTCAGCAACGTCAGGATCACGTCAGGTATGGACTTATCGGCAAAAAGTTTCGTCATAAATGGCTCAGCAGGCAGAGCCAGCGCCTTACCGAGCAGAAATACACCGACATACACCACGGCCATCGCACCGACCAGCCACGGTACGCCAACGTTGCGCAGCTGACCAACGACCGGTAGCGGAGCTATCCAACGGCGGTATACCAGGAAAACACACAGCAGGTACATCAGAACAGTACCATGACTGAAGAACAAATAGTTTTTTCCTGATCCATAAAGCAGAACGGCCTGCTCCATGACAAATCTGGCTCCCCAACTAATGCCCCATGCAGCCAGCATAACCAGCATAAACTGCAGATATTGATTACGTGTTTGAATCATTGCATCGCCTGTAAATTTTTAACTTGTCCTATTTTTGTCATTACCACGTATATACACATGTATAACAATTCAGATATCGTTACCAGGATATGCCGCATCAGCGGCATGGAAGGCGGCACTCTGTTGTTTCATATGATACAGGAGTAAAACCGCCGAAGCCCGGCGTAAGCCGGTACTGATTGATAGATTTCACCTTACCCATCCCCAGCCCTGCCAGACCATACCCGCTTTCAGCCATGAGAGAGCTTCTGTGCGCGGTCGGAGTGGTCCCGACGAGGGTTTACCCGAAGTCGGGGCGTATCTCCGCGTTAGCGGGCCGTGAGGGCCGCTTACGAGCGTGTACTGAGAACTTCCAGCGAGAAGACTGACAGCGATGATAATATAGTTACAACATTCATAATTAAAAGCGACTCTGTTCCGGCCCTTCGGGCCGGGGCGGGGCCGCTTTTCAGTTATGAGGAGGGGCTTTGTGGTTTCAGTTCTGCGCGGGACTGGGGTTTTTCCTGGTGGTTCTGTTTGTGTGTTGTAACTAAAGTAGCTCCGCTTGGGGCCCGCCGCTTGCGGTGGGAGGTGCATATCTGTCTGTCCACAGGACAGGCAGTGAACAGGTTTTCTTTTTAAATGAATGTAATTAAGTAGTTTAAAGGAGATATAAACAGGTGTTTAAAAGATACATTGCACCCTGTAACGCTGGCGGCTGGCGCTTTATGACATGAACGGTTGTAACCTTATCGGGAAGTCCCTTGCAGTTTAATGTGGATAAGCAAAATTCCCCGTCAGTGAGGCGTGTTTTGTATCGAAAACAGGGGGGACCGGATGCATCTGAAAGTGGATGATGAGGTTATTTTTTGTATGTGGTGCTGATTTTTTGTGCGCTGACGGACTTCAGACGTGCGGAAGCCTCCGGCGCAGGCCGGATTATTCTGAGGAGGTCACTTTCAGGGGGAAGCGGTGGCCAGCCGGCTGTAATTGCGGTTACGTGACAGAATCATGCGCTCCTTCACACGACGCTCCACTTCACGTTTTATCGCCTCACGACTGGCAGTGAAGCGCCCTTCCGCGATTTCACGCGTCAGCTGCCGTTTCACCAGGGTGACGATATCCTGACGTTCCCTGCCCGCATCACGACGCGCACGGGCACGCTTTATTCCCCGGGACTTAAGCTCTGTCTGGTAACTGCGGAAACGCTCACGGACAAAACGCCAGGCTTTCGCTATCAGCTCATCCATACCCAGGGTATCCAGCCCCTGCTTTTTGCGCTGTCTGTTTTCCCATTCAACACGACTGCGGCGCGCAGCTGCCACTGCATCCTCAGACACATCGAGAGCGGCAAACAGCGCCAGTGTGAACGTGATGTCGGTCGGAATGTAGCACCCGATAAGCGGGTCATATTCCGTCTGGTAGGTAATCAACCCCAGCTCTGACAGGAACGTCAGGGCACGGGTGGCACGAGTGATGGAGAGTTTTCCTGCACCGGACTCTGTCGCCAGTCCGCATTCAATGGCCAGCGTGGTGATGGAGCACTGGACGCGGTTGGCCAGCGGATCATAGTGAAAACAGAGTCCCTGCAGCAGCGCATCAATGGCCCGGCGACGCAGCACCGGTGGCATGCGCCGACGCAGACCACGCGAACGGGCATGCGCCACATGAATGGCGAAATCAAAACGGGAGGTGAAGCCCACCGCCTTTTCCATCAGTTTTTCGCAGAACTTCAGCGTTCCGGCACCTTTACGGGGTGTAAACACCGGATTCGGGTTCTTTACCTGGCGGTAATACGTTTGTTGAAGATCAGTCACACCATCCTGCACTTACAATGCGCAGAAGGAGTGAGCACAGAAAGAAGTCTTGAACTTTTCCGGGCATATAACTATACTCCCCGCATAGCTGAATTGTTGGCTATACGGTTTTTAGATGGCCCCGGTAATCTTTCTCACTCGCCAAAGTTAAAGAAGATTATCGGGGTTTTCACTTTTCTGGCTCCTGTAAATCCACATCAGAACCAGTTCCCTGCCACCTTATGGCGTGGCCAGCCATAAAATTCCTTAAACGATCAGTAATCTAGCATGCTACGCCACAAAGTAAAGTCTTTACTTTAGTATATCCAGTCTCTGCAGTTCATCTTTGATGATTTTCTCAACGAACTGAGCCTGTGTTATCCCCTCTCTCTCGCAGTACTCAACCATGAGATCTTTCAGAGGATTTTTGACAAAAACTTTTATCTCTTTGTGTGTAAGACGTTTTCTTGCAACAGCGGCCATTTGTTTCTCAGAGTCAGTCATAGGCTTACCTCTGCGCACAAACCGCTTTTGACTCAATGAGGAAGTCACTGCATTTTCTGTCTGCGACATCTCGCCTCCTCAATTCTCAAACAGGGATCGTTTCGCAGAGGATACTACAGTTTTTTGAAATCAGCGACTTGAAAGTTGTGACGATGATCTGTGTTGGCGCACAAATCATGTCTGATTACGTCCGTTTAATGTGATTTTGATAATGAAATAACGAAAAAACAGAAAATACCTAAACCTGTGTACTGGCCCGGGCGGGATCGGCGGTTTCTGGTATATAGGGTGTCTGCCCCTGAAATACTTCACACTGCCGGGCTTCATAGGCCAGAGTTACCTGCACCACTGTATTTCCCCTGTGAATATTCAGCTCACATAACCGTTCCCTGAATATCAGGGAAAAACACAACACCGTGGCGCACACGGCGAACAACCCTATAAAGGCATATTTTCCCGTTTCCGGTGTTGGATAACTCCACCATGCGGAGGCGTCAGCCAGTCGAGCGACGTCAAAATTCCCGGATCAACGACTCTATCTCTACAGGAACCTTACGATTATTCACCAAACGCACATCAAGCGGATGATTACTGACCAGGTTAAGAGCACGCCTAAGAGCAGAGACAATCCAGCTGAGATCATTACCGAAAGCGCCTCCACCAACCAGAGTCAGATAGACTCTGGGATTACCTGTGTCGTGATAATTTAGCACCGCAGCCAGCAGGGTTGCTTCATAACAGGCCTCAAGCACTAAAGTCGCAAAAGGACCCCAGTCCCTTCGTGGGGAATAGTGATAAGCAACCGGTAAAGCAGCGCAAAGAACCTGAGTAACGCGCTGCTCCTTCGGTACACCCGGAATTGTCACTTCCGTGTCAGAATGAACCCCGACACGGAGCTTCTGCCTCACCTCATCACGCGAAAGTTCATCCATCGCCTCAATATGTTTGCTGATGGCGAGCACCGTATCCGGTTGCAGAAGAGCGTAGCCATTTTGCATTCTGATCCCCCTAATGCCAATGGCTCTGTCCATGTCCGCCAGAGCGTTGAGTTGACAGTTTTGAGTCTGCCCCCTCTGCGAACCAACCGGGACCAGATAGTTACGAAACACCGTAGCGGCAGCACAGGCCATTGCACATGCGGGCCCCTGCGTATAATCATACTGATAGTTGGTGATTCCCTTCTCCGGTGTAGTGTGTTCGTTCGGCATTTCCAGGAGGTTAAACTGACTGGCAACCTGGATTATTGCGCGATTCGCCTCCGGACACCGATGAAGTTCATAAGCGTCGGTCACCAAACTACTTAGCTTTATTTTTTCACCTCTACTTACCTCCAGGCTACAAACGGCTTTCCGTATTTCAGCCAGACTCGGCAGAGTCAGTATACCGGCATGAAAGGTACGGGATGACTGGCCCCTGGTATGAAGTAAGGGACCATCGATGTAGAAATTAGCCTGAGTTCTGGCGTAAGTTGATTCCTCAAAACCATATATATCGCTAAACCAACTCATTGGTTTACTCCTTTCTGGAAGCTAAATTTATTCAGAAACGCCGGAAGCGGGGAAAACTTGCTTTTTCCCGTTTTCGGGGTTGGACAACTGAGCAGCGCGAAGGCGTCAGCCCACCTGACGTGTATGTTCTTTGATTTTCGCCGGACATCCACTACCTCCTGAAGAACGTGGTGGATGTCCGGCCTTACCCCTGCTGCGCCGTTGGCAGTATTCTGCTCTCTGCCACGCAAACTGCTGCCAGTCAGTACGGGGAGCAATATGAGCAGCCAGCCACCATACATCCGCAGCCTCTGCCCAGAGTTCCCTGACCTCCAGCCGGACGGCTCGGTTTCCTACACACCGATAACGCCAGACCTGACTGCTTCGTGAACGGTTTCTGAATCCATTCATTTCCCCTCTCCTCTTTAATTCCGCCTGCTAAATATGTTAAAAAACAACCGAAATCCAACTTCCAACGGGCAGGGAGTTGTATCATCAGACAAGCCTTATTCTTCCGCCTCCCTTCATCTCTGAGGGAGGCATTTTTTTGCTGTTCAGTAATACTAAAGCACCAGACCACTGTATCGGAGTCAGGAACGGTCAGAGAACTCTGACCAGAAAGCCCATAAAAAACAGATGAATGGCATACGCTGGCGCAAACCAGCGTCCTGCCTGCAGACGTCGTCCGGAATCCGGTACCAGCCCGTGGACACAGAACAGCACCGTCAGTGTCAGAATCACGCCGGAAAACATCATCACATCACCGTGTCGGGCATTAAGCAGGGCAACCAGCAACAGCCAGACAGCAAACAGGGCTGGACGCAGCGTGTCCCTGACCTGCCAGACCAGCAGCGCTCCGGCAAGCATCAGCAGACCGGGGATGCCGTAGCTGGCAGAACTGAACGGTGTATACCCCATCAGTACCGTGAAGGCCGCAACACCATTACGGGCAGTAGCAGACTGCAGGAAAAGAGCCACCTGCATGACAACAGCAAAGGTGAACAGGATATTCAGTTGCCACCACGCAAGGCCGACATCCCGGAAGGCCAGCCAGTAACCCGGCTGTGCCAGGAGTGCCATCAGCCACAGGCGGTTCAGGCTGTGCTGACGTAAGGTTTTACCCGCCATGTTGCAGCCACAGACCAGCGCAAACAGGGGGAAAGCACAGCGCCCGACCATGTTCAGCAAGGGCATATCCAGCTGAAAGGCAGTAGCTGTGTGGTCCCCCACCATCGCCACAAACGCCACCATCCGGATGACATCGCGCTGCAGCGCGGAGAAATTCAGGACCGGCCTGACAGGTTGCACAGCAACGGATTTACCCTGATTCATGCTGCGGCCTCCGGACGTTGTGCGCAAAGGTGTAACCTGACGCGCTCCGCCAGCTGCTGTTCATTATCGCCACGCAGCAGCGGAATACCCGCCTGTCTGAGCACCTCTTCCAGCAGCAGGTCACGCCGCTGACGTTTCGGTGCCTGATGAGAGCGGTCGTCCAGCTCAACCGCTGCAATGATGCGACCGGCGCGGTCCGTGATAACCACATCGCAGTGCCACTGTGATACCAGACGAAATAACTGCCACCATTCCCGGCTGCCCGGCTTCCGGTCGGGGGCCACTCTGACAATATCGGCCACCCGGACCTGCGGACACAGACGCCAGCAACGGGTATCAGTTACCCTGTCCAGCCGGCGCAGAAAGCGCTGTTCCCGTTCGGTCATCAATCGGCCGGCACTGACAAATGATGGCCTGCTGCACAACAACAGCTCTGCTGTGCCAGGCCGAATCCCCCGTGACCGCAACGATTGCAGAAGTGGATGCCCTGCCCGACCAGCCTGACGGAGCAGAAGCACAAATCCGCCCAGAAGAATGACAATAATAATGAATGCAATAAACATACGTTCCTCTCCCTGACTCAGTCGCCACCGAGCGTCTTTTCCAGCTCTATCTCTTTTTCCGGCATCTTCACCACCCACTCACGTTCAGTACGCTGCATCTGTTCACGTACCTGCTGGCGGGCACCACGACCACCGGCAACCGCTTCCCGGACAGCTTCATCCAGTTCCCGGCTTTCCCGTTCTGTACCGTCACGCAGGCGGCGCTCATCATCGGCAGATAACAACGGGTCACGTTTGTCTTCGTCTTTTTGTGGTGCCACCGACAACAGTTCACGCCGGGCCTGTTCCGCCAGTTCACGGGCGGCTTTCTCCTGCACCTCCGCCAGCTTCTGCTGCTCATCCGGAGGCAGCGTAATGGGGTCTTCCGCTTTTGCCGCCGTTTCGGCGTCCGCCACGTTACGCAATGCCCGACTCAACTCGTCAGGCTCTGTGATACGTCCCCCGGTCAGCCGCGCGGCATTGAGCAGGCGCTCTTCGCCGTGCAGGCGTATCACCACCCCACTCTCCGGGTTTTCCTGCGCCAGCCGCAGTGCGGCGTCCGCACTGTCAGCTATCAGTGTCTGACCATTCCGGCTGGCCTGCAGTCCGGCAAACTGCGCATCTTCTCCGCCACGCAGCCGGGATTCTTCGCTGAGCACCACGCGCATTCCGTCATCCTCAATACGAATTTCCGTCAGCAGCGCCCCTGCCTCTTTCCCGTGACGGGTCCAGACTGGCAGGGCCACATACGGTGACGGGTACTTTTTACCGGCAGCAATGAAGCGGGCCATCGTCTCACCCTCCAGACCGTTTTCCGCCAGCACCCGGCGGCCCAGCGCCGTTTTATCCAGCCGCGAGGCGGTGGCCAGCAGGCGGTTACCGGTGTCGGACTCGCGGTCACTTTTCTCGTGCAGCAGGTCGTGGGCGGTTTTGCCGCAGTCAGACTGCCGGACCTGTTGCTGCCAGTCCTCAAGGTTGTCCGTGTAGACCTGGACATGCTCTTTTGCGCGTGACAACGTCACATAGGTGGATTCCAGGGACGCCATTCTCTTCCTGCCGCCTTCGGTGCCGGTCAGGGCAATAGCAAAACGCTCGCTGGCTCCCTGTACGCCATAGACTGTCAGGGCGTAGGCGAGGTCAATATGACGGTCCTCCGTCATGGCCTGCGGATCGACAATTTTCTCCTGATCTCCCTGGCGAAAGCGGATGGCCCCTTCGTCAGTGAACCCGGCTACCTCCCACAGGCTGTTGGCCACGTAGCCGCGGTCGGTGTCCGAGCGGGTAAAGCGCACACGGTCCCCCTGACTTATCGTCAGATCGCGGGGTGTGAAGAGGGAAATATCCTGTGCAGTGTTCTGCTGAGGAGAGAGCAGCACTGACTCCCCGTCAGCATTACGCAGCGTGACCACGGCGTCCTGCGTATCCACCTCTGCCACAGTCCAGTAGCGCTCGTTCATCATGGCCACGGCGCCGGTGTACTCCGCAAAGGTTTCAGCCGCACGCAGGGCGTTGTCTGGCACCCGGAGCGGCTCCAGCACGGTGAACGTACGTTCTTCTGCGCCGGTATCTCCCTTCTCATGCCGGGCGACATGAATGGCCTCATTGATGGCATGCCGGTCAGCGTTGAGCTCTGCCATAATCAGCGTCTGCTGCTGTGCCTCCGGGGTACGCCCCATCCAGTCATCCCGGATGGCTGCAATGATGTCGGTACGCGCCGGTGACAACTGCTCCGGCTTCAAAGCCTCCTGTGCTGCAGTCCGGCCCTGCTCCGGCTCTTTCTCCGGCTTACGGATTTCCATAACGGACTTTTCCGGAACCCATGCCCCGGCCTGACGCGGGACCTGCTGTGGGCTGACGTCATCCACCTGGCGCAGGGATGTCTCCACCTGACCTGCGATGATGCTTTCAATCGCCGGACGCAACGCCGGGGTCTGACGGACAATCTCCTGCATCACCACCGTATCGATGGCACTGCGCTGTTGTACCAGACGGAACGGCTGACCAGTGGAAACAGCCTGCAACTGCGCGGTGTCCCCGCTGGAGACCATCCGCCCGCCCCCTGCAGCAACCAGCTGATAAAGCTCAGCCATATCGCGGTTACCCACCATCGAGCTTTCATCAGTCAGGAACAGGACGTTACGAAAATCCGGCGTTTCCCCGGCCTGAATGGCCTGGCGGGTTTCGCTCAGAAAACTGGCCAGTGTGCGGGCATCCACGCCTGCTTCACGCATCTCATGCACGGCCCGGTGCGTGGGTCCCAGACCGATAACCTGCGGGCGCACGGATTCAGACAGCGTGTTCAGGGCCCCCATCACCGCCCGGAACTGGGTTGTTTTCCCCACCCCGGCGTAGCCCTGAATGGCCATAAAGCGGTCGGTATTCTCCAGTACCGTTCGCGTGGCTTCCCGCTGGCCTGCAGTCAGACCTGACAGCACCGAAGCAGGCGTCAGCGACATCAGGGGCTGTACGGCATCCTTACCCTCAGCAATATGGCGGATGATGCTCTTTTCCATCTCATACGCCACCCGCGGAACAAGAATCCTGTTTCCCGCTCCGGCAACCGAATCCAGCTGAATCAGTTCTCCGCTGCTCACCTGCCGGGCGATTTCAGTCCGGACATCAGCCAGCGGCTGGCCAGATTTTACCGCCTCTGACAGCAGGGTAATTTCACTGAGGTGTACCTGTCCCTGCTGTGCGCGCGGGATGGCCAGACTGACAGCCTGCTCAGCATCCGACATCAGACGCTCACGACTTGCCTGTATGGCGATATCCAGGTTTTCCTCGCCGGTCGACTGGCGGAGCTGGTCACTGGCAAGCCGGACGGCAGACACGCTCTCCACTTTACGCGCAGCCTGCCTTGCCTCCAGTGGCGTATAAATCCGGATATCACCACCGCTCTGCGCCAGCGCGTTCAGAACCTGTTTATTCAGTGCTCGTGGCCCAACCGCGGCCAGTACCGTGCGTGATGCACTGGTACCCGCCCCGGTTCCCTCCACATAATCATGGGCCAGCTTCACGGCCCGCTCAGTGGGCAGGCGCAACTCCCGCTCACCACTGCGCAATCGTATCGCACCATTTTCCAGAGCAGTCACCGTGAACTGCTCCTTCGCTTTGATGGCCCCCTTCAGCTCACGACCCAGCGCCCTGACGCGATCCCCCTCTGAAACTGCCAGCGTCCGGCTGCGGTACAGGCTCCAGCTGCCGTCAAGCTGCGAGACCTTCAGCGTCAGGCGACTGCCGTCTTCTCCCAGCAGAACCAGGCTGTTGGTGGCCTCAGCCACACGGTCAATGGTGTGACGTGTCATCATTTTCTTCTCAGCGTCCCACTGCTCCATCACCATCCCGGCGCGGTAATTATCGCGCTGATGACGAGTTTTGCTGTCCAGCCACACAGGCTCCAGCACCCGGATTGTCATCTGCTCCCTGCCCAGCTCCCCGGCTTCACGACGTGCGTCGCGGATGACATCCGTCAGTTGCTGCTGCTCCCGGGCACCGGTCACCTGGGCCACCACATCCCGCCCTTCTGACGACAGGCGCACATAGTCCTTTGCCAGCTGGCCATAACGGCTTCGCTTGTCCGCCTCGCTGACCAGTCGCACTTCCGGCAGTTGAGTGCCATAAAACCGGTACTGCGGGATACCGGCTTCTTTCAGCACAGACAGGGCATTCCCCGTTCCCTGCCGGTTCTCTGTATCCATGAATATTAATTGCGCCCCGGCACTGAGCGCCTTTTCCTGCAGCAGCACCGTCTCTTTCAGCGACAGCCGCTCCGCACGGTCAACGATGACCGTTCCCTGCACCGGCAATACGGTGTCAGCGTTCATCTGCGAGCGGAGCATCACATGGCCTGCCAGATGCGGACTTTCTGACATAAACTGGCCACTGCGACCATCGGCAGCAATAACCATCACCTCACGGCCCTGTGAACGGGCCATCATGGCCACGTCTTCCGTGTGCTCACGCAGGGCCTGCGCGCCTCCGCGACCACTGAGAATGGCCACCGGGCTTTTGTCCTGCGTCAGAACAGAGACAGCATCACCTGCCGGTATATCGCGTTCCTGTGCCCGTTCAGGAAAGAGCAGCACGGTCTGTTCCTGAATGGCCGTGCGCGCCAGCTGATGGACGCTGAGTTCATTCAGCAGGTGGATATCAGAGGTGAATATCCCCTTCTCACGGTCCAGAGGGATAAGACGCTGCCCTTCAATCGCGGCATCGATGCCGGCCCGGGCCTGCTCAAACAGACCGGGTGCGGAAGGCAGACGGTTGACCGTACCGGCCAGCATCTCCGACCAGGTGAACTGGACCTTTTTCTCCGACAACGCCGAAATCGTGTCGCTGACAGCTTTCCGCACCTGCTCGTCAGCAATCTCGCCGAAAGACGCGCCTCCCGACAGGTCCGGTGCATGTATACCGCTATGTCTACCTGCAACAGCACCAGGAACCTCCACGCGCGCCTGCGCCTGTCTGATGTAGCCATCGATATCAAATTTTTCATCGGCCAGCCGCCGGCGCCAGTCAGCTTTCAGCAGCTCCGGGTCGGCCCAGGCTTTGGCCTGACGGGTATCGAGCGCGGCAACGTCGCGGGATTTGGCGGACGCGTCCGGGCCGGCGGCCTCCAGGATAGTCTGACTGCGTGAGGAAAAAACATCGACAGGGACATCCTTCAGCTCCCACAGACCATTCTTTCCGGCCGCGACAGTTTCAAATCCCATCGACTCAACGTCTTCACGTAAAGCAGAACGATACAGGTTTCCCAGCGCTATCTTGGTGGCATACAGATTCTCGGAGAACCCCGTTTTCATGCGGGTATCACTGGCCAGCGACCGCCATTTTTCATCAGCAAACGTGGCGTTAAAGACCAGAGCGTGGGTATGCAACTGCGGGTCGAGGTCACGGGACGTATCATGGTTATAGAGTGCGGCCACCATGTTGCCGGTAAGTACTGTTTCCGTTTTCCCCTCTTCTGTAATGCGCGCGCTGACCAGCTTCTCAACCTCCTGCATCACCACCGCTACAGCCCGGTTATGCGCCTCAATAAAGCGTCGGTCTTCCCCGACCAGCGCCATGACGGAGACACTTTTGGGGGCAGAAAACGTCAGGTCGTAGCCGCTGCGGTGCTTATTCACACCATTTACCATACGGGAGAGATCTGAACCGTCCGGAAGTTTACCCTGACGCACAGCATCCATATCGGCGCTGGCGACTTCCCCCTTCAGTCCCAGTTTCTCCGCACCCTCCCCCATCCAGCGGGAGTCCAGTGAACCGCTGGCGTAGTAGTTGTCTTCATGACTGTAGTAGCCCGCATCACCTTTAATGGAAGAAATGGAGAGCATCAGAACACCTCCCTGTCGTCATCAAAATCACGCGCTTTATCTGTCGCATGATTGATGTTGACCTCTTCCCTGCGGGTCATATCGCGGGTCTGATGTGAAGCCTGAACCCAGTCCTCATACGCTTCGGAATCCACCACCTCACCATCGCTGTTCAGGCCCGGAGGAACGTCCTTAGGTAAATCCTGTTCAATATCCCGCTCAGTTCCTCCGGTGGAGGTGGAGCCACCTTCCGCTGCAACAGCAGTGGATCCCGTGTTTTTGGTATCTGCATCGCCGGCAGCGTTTTCTGTCTGTAATGTGCGCGTCTCAGGAGGTGTGTTCGTTTCCGCAAGAACAGCAGCCACCCGGCCAGCAGAAGGAGGGGGCGTATTCGACAGATTACTCTCCGGAACAGCCTGAATTAACGACGCCCCTTCGAACAGGCCGGCAAACTTATGCCTCTCTTCTTCAGTGCGACGGGTAATTTCATCTTCAAGCATCTGATCCAGACTGGTCTGTACATCACGCAACAACAGCGAGTCAGCCACTTTGGGCATCGCCTCATACTTCATTGTCAGTTTCACCACCGGATAACTTCCCGGCAGGGTGACAAAACACTGCAGGTCGTTCAGGGACTGCACATCGGAGTAGCTGACAATACTGACGCGTTCTTCTTCCTTGCCAAAAGAAATCCCGTCACGCACCTGTTCATGACCAAAGCTGGTCTGTTCACTGAATTTTTTTCGCCAGGTTTCACCGATATCTTCCTCCACAAACTTCGCAATCTGGGCGCTCGGGGAGCGGAAGAAGAATTTGGTATTCAGCAGGTCAAACAGCGCCGCCGCCGCTTTCGGGCCGTAAATTTCTTCCAGCTGTGCGAAGCTCTGGAAGCCCAGGACAAAACAGCCGCCAAACTTACGCGCCTCCGAAATAATTCGTGGCAGAGTCGGTAATTTGTGCAAAGAAGCCAGTTCGTCATAAAAAAACCAGACACGTCGCTGGCGGTTCGGCCCCATCGCCAGCAGACTGGTGGCTGCAATACTTAGCCACAGTGAAATCAATGGCTTAAGAGACTCATGGTTCTGTTCGTCGGAGGTAATAAAGAGCCAGCCATTTTTCGATTTATCGGCCTGGCCCTTCATCCATTCCCGGATGGTAAACTTTTCGCGTCCGGGCCTGTCGATACCCTGCAGATAACGCATCGCCTTGACGTAGTTAGTCAGCACGCTGCGGATGGAAATGGCGGTCTTCTCAATCTTACCGTCAACTAGGGTGGAAGCGGGCGTGCCGGCAAGAAACGTTCTCAGTTGATCAAGCTGAATAGCCAGCAGAGTGCGCAGGAATTTATTGTAGCTGCGGTCTTCATCCCTGCGCATGCGTTCTGCGCCTTCCGCAAAGATGGTACGCGCACTGCCCTGCCAGAACGGATCTTCACCACTGCTGGCCGGGATCAAGGTTGCACTGGCATTCTCCAGTTCGGAAATCGTACGGCACTCTTCCCACAAATCCCAGTTGGGGCAACGGGCATCCAGCGCATTAAGCACTTTATCCCGGGATTCATCGTAGAAATCCTCAATGAACGTACAGCCCTTGTCGTAGATAATGACCAGGTCCCCCCTGTCGCGCAGTTGCTTCATAATCTTGCGCATCAGAGTGGACTTACCGGTCGATACAGTACCGTGCATGGACATATTCTGTATCTCAGAATCCAGCTTCAGCGGCAGGTCATCGATGCGGATATCGGATGCTTCCCCACGTTTTTTCATCATCCGGGCAACGTCTTTTGGTGCCTCACTGAGAGCGCGGCCCCCGATGATTTCATCCTCACTCTGCTGGCGACCGGTGCGCCCGATATACCAGTACACGGCGAATGTGGCCACAAAGGCGACAAGCAGCGCGGCGCAACCAGCAATAATCAGCTCCTGCTTCAGCAACTGACCGCAATATACGGTGTAATCATCATTCAGTATCTGACGTGCACTGTACTGCAGCTTATGTTCGTAATAACGGATGGTATAGACAGGCTGACTCACCATTTTTTCCGTAAAAGGTGAAATCATCCGGACAAACCAGTAAATAATACCGTTGGTCAGATTCTGGATGCTTATTCGCATCAGCAGAACGGCAATACCAAATAACACCGTGCCCATGATAACGTAATAAGAAATCAGATTATTTATTTGCAGGAACATTTTCAGGCGCATAAAAGCGACCTGACCGCCCTGCGTTAAATCGCGAGGATTCAGGCTCATAATATTTTCCGGAGAATAATACTTAGTGAAGATACTTCAGAAAGAAACCTTCACGAACAGAACGCGTTAATTCTGATTGCGTCAGAGAATAAAATAACAGGGAAACGTTTTAATACGGGTGACCGCTGGCCACCCGGAAAGTCTTACAGGATATTAGCAACTGATTTCGCCAGTTGATCTTCAAGAACAGGTTTAGCTTCTTCAAACTTGAGATTAACTTTATTAGCGGAAGAGACAATACGCGTCTGGTATTTATGCTGATTACCTGTCTGCGTACTGGTCTGAACCTTATATCCGGATGTTCCTTGTTTCAGTGCAGCTACATTATCGGTCTGGACAGTGGCATTCGTTTTTTCAGAAATCTGAATGTCCGTGACCATGGTGTAGTTAATATCTTCAACCATCGCATCAGCGGCCATTCCCACGAGACCGGCAGCAAGGCCCACACCTAATGTCGCCCCTGCAGAGTTGGAGTTATAGGCCGTAATACCTGCCCCTAACGCCGCCCCCATTGCAGCCCCCTGATAGCCCTGGCTCAGGAATCCCTGAGCCGTACGCAGATCCATTTTATCGGCTTTGAGGACATTGGCCTGTATCCAGTAATATGCGCTTTCCGGCGCGGATGTCACAGTATACCCTTTATCCTGAAGCGCCTTCGTCACTTTCGCCTGCAGACCGGACATGTCTTTGTCGGAGGTATTCTTTATCTGAAGATATACGGTTTTCTGCGAGGACGGTTCAAGCCAGATGGTTTCACTCATCTGGGTTTTCACTTCAAGATTACGTTTCTTGATTGCTGTGCTCATCGCGCCACAACCAGATAACACCAGAGTGGAAGACAATATGGCAGTCATTGCCATTAACTTAATGTTTTGTTTCATATTTTCTCATTTCCGTATAAGTAGCATGATATCTTTCATGCTCAGAAGTGCTGCTATCATTCCTCCCTTCCCAGAGGAAGGTAATGGCTATCTTATAACCAGAAATATACTCGCATCAATACCACGGCCTGAGCGGGTTAATCGTATTGAAATGACCAATAAATGACTTAATTCCGAGATTCAGAAAGCAGTTCTTTCATTTTCAAAAGACTACTGGTTACTGCAGGAGTAACGTAGGGTGCCATCATCATATTATAAATAGATGTGGAAATTATGACCGTCACAAACCAACTCCCCCCCATAAAAGCGATCATTGCAGATTCATTTAGTGCAAAACATATCCCAACCAACAAATTAGTTACTATTGCAAAATATAAGACATATTGAAGTTTAGCCTTGGCAATGTTTAGTAATACTGACTTCCGCCTTGCTTCATCACTCAGGCACGAAATCATCATTATGGGATTATGGTAAACGATAATAAGTATAAAAGATGGAAGAAGCAAAACCCCTAAAAAACCGATAAAATAAACGATGATCGCTTCCCTACAACCTCCCCTATACTCCTCCCCCCAAATATAAAAGTCTAGAGCACTTAGAAAAAACTGTACTACCAGAGCGACGGCTATGATCTTAAATAAAAACTTAATAGAGCTCGAACTGGAAGGGATCTCATAATTTCTTTTAAGATCATCAAAAAGCATTTCTACATCTTTTTTTAAATCATCAGTTGTTACTTTCATCTCTCCCTCTTAAAAATCACTGCGTTTTATCATCTCATTTTTCAACTTATCTATATTTTCTTTTGCCTCTCCAGCATCTAAAGGTATTGCTGACTGCCTGTATTCCTCTTCTTTTTTAGCTTTATCGAATTCTTTATTACCCTGTTCATGCTCACTCTGCAAGCGGTTGTATTCTTCCTTCTGTGTATTGCCGGATGAGATCACAGTATTTTTTTCATCATGGACCTGCGATTCAGCGTGACGACGTTTGTCAGACACATCACCACTGACATCGCCCTGTTGTCTCACGCCGCTTTCGTTGGCCCTGTTTTCCATTTGCATTTGCTGCACCTGATATTCACTTTCCAGATCACCGCCACCAGAGGAGGAAGACACACTCCCCATCCCCTCTCCGGTACGAGCTTTATTCTGCTCAAATTGCTGTAACAACTGCGGCTTTATGCGCTCTTCCACAAAAGCCTGCACCAGTCTTTCGCGTTCTGCCCGCACTTCCGGGCTGGCAGTGTCAGAAAGCAGCTGGTCAGCCTCTCCCGGACGCTGGCTGGTGACATACCCGACAAACTCCTGCGAGTAGTTCTGGTTAATGTTCGCACTGTTGTTCTCTGCATAGCTGGCCAGCTGGGCATACTCATGGCTACGGGTAACGGCATCATTATATTGTGACGCCTGACTCTTCAGGCTGGAGAAGGTGGACGACAGCTGGCTGGCCAGGGAAGCTGACTCATTGTCTGTATGACTACCACTGTCAGTGACACGGCTGGAGGCCACCACATCCATTGCATCGCGAAAATCTTTAAGCTCCTGAGCACTGAACCCTTTACTGCTCCCGCCCTGGCGGGTCAGATCGGAACTGGTCCCGTGCGAAGATCCACTTCGGCCAGCGTATTTGACATGCCCTTCAGCAGAGCCTTTAAGTCCTGTTGCCAGCCCACCAATTTTACCGAGTATATGGCGATCTGTATCAAATGAAACCTGAAGGCCTCCACCTGCGCTCGCCTCCTGACTTTTTGTCGCGGCTTCTCTCACTGCTTCAGCCAGACTGACATTTTCATCGCGGGCATAGCGGTTACCAATCGACTGAATGGTATTCAGCGCTTTGGTCAGATTACTGCTGCTCGAGATGTCACTGCCCGCCACGGTGGTGTCGCTGTTGCCCCGCTGCTGACTCCACTGGCTCATCTGCGACGCGGCCAGGCTGGATGTCTGCGACAGGCTGTTAGTGAGGCTTTGCGCTTCGCTCATGGCATCACGCTGTTGCTGCTGCCAGCTGCTCGTTGCGGTTTTACCCAGCGCAATATCGACCGGCAGTTTTGAAATCGCTTCTGTGGTGTTGTAAACCGACTGTCCGGAGCTCGTCAGCGTCTTCATCGCCCCGCTCTCCAGCTGACTGGTCATATGGCCTTCACGATGGCTGTAGTTGGTGTCCCACTTGTTACCCTGTACGTTCCCGGTTGTCATATTGTTGTAGTGCCAGTTACCGTCAATGGTCTGAGACGACGATTGCGTGGAGGCAGACTGCAGGGTCTGTCCCAGATAGTTACCTGCCTGCGATACCACCTGTCCCAGACCTTTCACCATACCCCAGGCGATAAACGGGATGGACAGCGCCAGCCAGCCGGCGGTTGTGCCAATATCCGAGTAGGTATTCTGTACCTGGTCAAAATTAGCCAGCGTTACTGCTGTGCCACTGAGCTTACCCTGCAGATAGAAGTTCATGGCATGGTTCAGGATGGAGAACAGGATGGGCCACATCTGCAGATAGGCGATGGTATAGACATAGCCTTTAATAATGGTCCAGGACAGGGAACTCACCACCGCAAGCACAATCAGTACAGGGAAAAGCGCTATTGTCATGCCCAACAGTACGCTGTACATCACCGGTAGTGTGTTAGCCGCAATCGACGCACTGGTCGCCTGTGACAGTCGCATTTTTGCCATTGAGGTCTGCGTGGCTACATTCACCAGCCCTGCCGTATCCCCGCTCAGTGCGGAAAAACTCTCCAGTCCGCTGCGCAGACCGTTCATTATCACATTCTTTCGGATGATCTCCGTGGATGTCAGGGAAGTACGATGAAAATAGTTATAGCTGTCCCCCAGCATTTCAGTGAACAGCGCAGATTGCGCACCATTCGTCTGACCAAACACCTGATCAGTGAAACCATGTAACGTATTCAGGATCTGTTTCAGAAATGGGGACGTATTCGCCCCGGAAATATCACCGGAATCCGTGTTTATTCTGGTGGCAGCCTGTTCGCAGGTCAGAAAATTGCGATTTTTATCGTAGAGCCCACGCAGCGGACTCGGACGGCTGAAGATCAGTGAATAAGGGTCGGCCGCATTCATCAGCTCCCCGATGGTGTACTTGTTGTTCAGCATAATATCGCCCACCACGCAGTTATGGACGTAATCAGAGAACATACGCTGAATCTCCGGCTCAGAGAACCGGAAATCACTGCTCCCTGCAGCCAGCTGCGCACCGAAAAGCATCCCGGTTTTACTGTAGGTCAGCGCGTCAGGGCGGGCAAAAATGGTATCGTACGTCTGTGCCATACCGGCACCGATCCGGGTAATCATACTGGCGGGCGCAGCCAGGCCTGCAGGAACATTATCCACCTGATAAATCCGGGCAGGCTCAGACAGGTCAATAATCTGAACGCTTCGTTTATCGCCAATCAAAACGGCAATGACCAGAACATAAAATCCGGCCCACTTGACCAGATCCATAATATTACGGGTCCGGATATAGGTTGCAGCGCCGACTATAACTGACACGGCGGTGGCCATCGCAATCAGCGCATCGCCCGCACGGCTGTCGAGAAACGATGCCACGCCATTGAGCGTATCCTGAAACCACGCTCCGCCGGCAATCGTATAAATGGTATCAATGGCCATATTAATTCACCCTGCTGAACTGATAGTTACCGAGTACGCGATCGCTCATTTTTGAGGAGACCTGCTGGCGGATAAAACGGATTTGCTGTTGTGCAGAAATAAGCGCATTTTCCTTAATCTGAACCTCCATACGCAGTGAGTTGAGCGCCTGGCGCGCATCTGCCAGGCCATTTTTCAGTTCATTCATATTGGCCCCCGGATAGTCTTTGGTAGCCAGTGAACCATTGACCACCTTCATGACAGCTTCCAGATACTGCAGATAAATATCGACGGCGATGTAATCCGTCAGCTGAGCAAACAGGGACTGCGAAACACTCAGGGATGACTGATCCACTATCCAGGACAGGATGGGAATGGAGGTGCTGTTGATGAACTGCTTCTCTCTCTCCGTCAATGGTGTGTCCGTAATGGCTTTATTTTCTATGCTGGTCAGCGTGTCCCGCACCATGCGGATCAGAGATTTTGACTCCGAAATGGTCACGTTATTCAGGGAGGGTGACAGACATTTGTTCTGGTTATCACAGACGTACACTTTGGCGCTGCCACCACTCATCATCGCACTCAACAGGCTGCGGTCTGATGCCAGCGAAGACAGGATTCGCATTTCCCCGTTACTGCCGAAAATCACCGAACCGCTGATGCTCATGGCAAACTGGCGTAACTCTGCATTGCTGCTGAGCGTACTGTTGCTGAGAGCATCCCACATCAGGTTGATATCCTTCAGGACCTGATCTTTTTCTGCGCCGGTAGCCTTGTTCGTGACGCTTTCGTATTTCCCGCCGGATGTGCAGCCCTGACGGGAGGAGACCCAGTCCGAGAACACGTTATTCTGACCGGCGACAGACTGGCAGACGTTCTGCTGACTTTCCCCCCACAGCGACGCCACGCTGTCGACCATCGCTTTTGCCGCCTGACAGCTGGACATATTGAAACGGTTAAGGTCAGCAGCCATCTTCTGCAGGAAGTCTTTTGCCGCTTTCAACTCAGGCACGGTAGTTTCCAGTGCAAGGTCGAAAAAGTACCCCGCCGCGTTAGCCATCGTCTGTTTCACAAACGCCATAATCTGGTCGGAGTTAATAAAGGAGAAAGACCCAAGATAGACATCAATCCCGCCACATCCGGCGTTGATGGACGGCAGGCTGATGGATATCAGCTGGATATTTTTGTTTCCTGTGCGGGCATAGAACGAACCGCCGGTTACATAGCGTGCCGCCTGTCCCTGCCATGCTTTCGCTGAGGTGGCGTTGCTGGCATAGCTCATATTGTTAAAAAACGAATTCATGTCATCCTGCAGCCCGGCACTGGCGGACGTGCACAACGCAGTGCCAATGAGCAGCGAGAGAAATGATTGTCTCAGGAAAGTTTTCATTGCTCCCCCTTTCGTAAATAAAGAGGGAAACGTCCGAAAATAAATACCTTCAGGTACTGGACAACGCTAATCAGCGTTAACATCACAAAGAAGGTGACGGACACTGAAATAAACACCGGAGGAATAAGATACCCCCACATATTCAGGTCAGTGCGTACATCTTCAGGCAAAGACAGCCAGAACTCACTCTGAGCAGGGGAAGTGATCGCTTCAAAGACAGCTGACCACAGAAAGCGTGACACAAAGGCGGCAAGCAAGGCCAGCCAGAACCCTCCCCATAACCTCCTCTGTAATATGTTAAAGATCTTACTATTACCTGCACTATATAACGTTCCATACAGGCGATATTTTTCATTCATCGGACTGATAATATCGATACTGTCCTTGTTGAGACATTCAACCTGATATCCCTGCCCGACTAAAAAAAACACGATATCCTCACGCCCTTCAAAGCATCCGGCCTCTGAAAGGATACGCAGAGTACGGTCCAGAGCATCTGCAGAAGCCGGGAATTTATTTTCAGCAGTCATCGCCATCTCCTTCATTGTGTTTTTTGTAAAGCCTGACGGTCCAGGGCCATACGCAGTACGTCATCAAGACGCTTACGGACCTCTCCGGCCTCTGCGGCGCCCTGCAGCATAGGCCAGGTTTCCATCGTGTTAACGTTGGTCAGAAAGGTGGTCGGTGTAGCCACCGGCACACCGCTCTGGAAAAACTCCACCATCACATCCGGGGTGGCCGGAAGCACATCGGGAAATTCAGCGTCTCCTTTTCCGTCAAGGCTTACCGGGAAGACACTGAGACCGGTCTGCTGCGACAGGGACTTCAGCACCGGCGCAAACTGGCGGCAGTACTGACAGGTCGACTGCATAAACAGCACCAGTTTCCAGTCCTGCAGATTTACCCGCCGCCCGTCACTCAGCGGATACCAGATGGGCGACGCCTTTTCGCTGAGTCCTAGTGGCGATGGTGTGTTGCTCTCAGGAAGACGCAGCCCGTCCAGTGCAGGTGCACTACGTCCGTTTTTTCCGGCTTCAAGTTCACGGATATCATCCAGTGTCCCGGCCAGCAGACAGCCGGACAGCATCGCCGCCATCAGGATGGCGGTTCGCAATACGAGAATAAGCATGGATTACCTCAGAAAAGGCGTTATCAGTAGTCAGGTTTAAAATGGGTAAGAACGTTGACCATCTGGCGATCCAGGTCATCGTGGCTCATAAACCCCCATGCCAGGGGCTGCCACTGGTGCGTTTTCGGATCGACCAGGAAAGTCGCCGGGAAATGCGTGGCGCGCATCTGTTCAGCCTGTCCGCTGTCCGGGCGACTCTGCGGGAGCTGATCGCTGATTTTACCGTCCACGCTGACGGCCATGAGCGTGATACCCCGGTCTTCGCAGAACGCGCGGATGACACCGGCCATCAGGTTGTCGACGGCATTATTCCCCCGGTAGAAGAAGAACAGACCGTAGCGCTGCGCCACCTGACGGATGACCGCATTCTGAACCTTCCTTTCTTCGGTAAGACGCGCTTCCACCGAACCGTTGTAATGGCTGCGCTTCACGTTGTAGTCAAGCTCCGGATATTTCAGGCGCGCCAGCTTTGATGTCTGGGTAAAATCGGTCGCCCGGTCAGTCCAGAAGTTCTGCAACATCATAAAGCGGCGGAAGTTCTCCGCTGAGGGATACAGGATGGCCGTATCCAGCGCTTCACGGGTCGCCTGCTGCAGGACCTTTTTCTGCTCAGATGGCGTCATGCTAACCAGACGTTCCTGGAGGGTCGGCACCTGTGTGGCCCCGGACTCAGTGTCTTCCGCATTCGGGTTGTACCACTGCCAGCCTTCTTCCCGGGCATAGTTGGGGGTCAGTACATCATCGGGAGCCGCATGCAGTGATGCAGTTGCAAGAAGAACAAGCACACCGGCGACAGCTCTCATGGTGCGTTCTCCTTCATCTTTTCAGCGATAATGTCCTGTGCTTTCTTCAACAAGGCCTGGTCTTCCGGAATATCGCTGCCGGCATTGAGATCATCATAGAAATCGCTGAAGTTCATCACGCCAAAGTCCAGCTTCTGCAGTTCATCCACCGTGATGCCCCGACAGTCCGGAGATTTGCCACTGCCGAAACCAATGCCCAGCTGGCCACGGCGCCCCTGCTCCTGGACAATGCGTGCCAGTTTGGAATCAAACACGCAGTAACCGCGTTTCTTCTCCAGGCATACACCCAGCACTTTTTTACTGCAGTATTCCCCGACATAGACCGTCAGTTTTTTCTCTTTAGCCTTACCCAGTGCCTTTTCATCGCTGCTGCAGCTGGACAGTCCGATATCCTGCCCCCAGCCAGAATCCTTACAGCAGTTATTGAAACCCGCCGCCATCTTTTTGCATGATTTTGCTGTACCGGTGAATGCCCTGACGTTTTCGCCATTCAGTTCAGCGACGTCTTTACCGGCGGCTGCGACTGCGGCCAGCGCAGAGACGGCCTGCCCGAACATATTGCTGGTCCCCGTCTGTGCCTGGGCGCAACTGCCGTCTTTACAGAAGAACTCCCCGCCGCAAATCTGGCCGTTTCCCTCTTTTTTACGCTCACAGGAGTAGGTGACCTGCTGGCTGACACAGAAGCCATCGACCTGGTCGGCACACTCACTTCGGGTCACCGTGCAGGCAGGGTTCTTCATATACTCACCGCAGGTTCCCTCGGTTTCGGTCTGTGTCAGATATGTGTCCTTCCACTTCCAGCAGTCCTGGTGGATGCTGTAGGTTTTTCCGTCAACAACGACGGTCCGGGTGCCTCCTGGCTCTACACACTGAGATCCGGTTATTGCACCTTCAGACTTGCTGAACGGGCAGCTTTCTGTCCAGACAACCTCAGGTACCCATTTTCTGGAAGGAACCTGAATCGTCAGCGTAATGGTGAAACGGTACTTCATATTTGAGCTATACCAGATGGAAGACACTGTAGGTTTGTTGCGTCTATTCGTTATGGAAAACGGCAATGACTGCCCATCTGTTATATTCAGCCCGGAATTCAGCGTGACGCTCCCTTCAGAATCATCCATTGAAATTAAACCAAATGGCGTGGTCACTCTCATGAACCAGTGATCGTTGCCGTAAGCAAGTTTCTTATTCCAGGAGTAAACCGCGCTGGCAGCGATCACTTTCCCTCCAGTGCTGACCTTAAATTCACCAGAAAAAGAATTGTTCTTTTCAGTGAACCGAATCGAGGAAGATTCAATCACTATCTGTTTGATTTCTGTCGTATCCTCATAGTGGCCTGTGATTGTCGCGGTTCGCGTGCAGTACTGCTCTATCTTCGGATCACGCAAGCACTGATGCGTGGTGGTTTCGGTAAAACTGGCAGGCTGGTCCACGCAGCCGGCAAATCCTCCACCAGTAATGGTCTCGGCCTTATCCTTCATGGCCAGCCCTTCTGAAATAAACGGCGCATCCAGCGACGGCTTGTTATCCGGCGGCGTATTGAGAATGGACTCCGTGATTATTTTACCCGCTTCAGATGTGTTCAGCGCTGCTGAACCCGGGGCGGTCATATCCACACCGGAAGATGTCACACCACCGTAATACCCACTTTCCGGCGGCGAGTCGGTATAACCGGGGATGACCTCCGCAGGATTAAACCCCTGAATGGCACTGGCCCCCTGTCCCTTATTCTGGCTACTCAGATTCATTCCCTGGTTAAACTGCTCATTTGCGACAAGCGGCTGTACCAGGCAGAAAGATGCCGCCAGCATCAGTAAAGGAAGGTATCGTTTCATTCTCCCTCCTCACCAAGCAGGCTCCTGGCGGTGTCAGCACAGTCGCCCTCTTCTGCCACCCGCTTCAGGGCCTGATGCAGCGTAAGATCCCCCTGCAGACGATCGACTTTCTCACCCTGATTACCACAGGCTACAACCAGCACCGGCACGGCGGTAATGTTGTATTTACGAAACGTCGTCGGATCTATCTGTACCCCACCGGTATTGCTCTCTTTCACCAGACCGGCAACGGCATTAGCCGTCGCCCGCATATCGCCGTTAACCATTCCCCGGATAACCACCGGAATATTGAGTTGTGCTGCATCCTTTACACGCTGCTTCAACTCCTCCGCCGGCATCGAGAAGGACACAAACACCAGGGCCGTATTCACCGGGCGTTCCCCGGGCTGCATGGATTGCCGGAACTGCTGTGCCTGCGCGTCGAGAAACGACTGCTCCTGCGGTGCCACCGGACGGGTCTGCTTCAGGAATTCCGGGGTTTGCAGAGACTGAAATCGCTGACGGTCCAGTTGCAGCTGCTCATGGATAAACTGACGGTTCTCCGTATGATTATTCGCCATGCCGCCCCCGCTGACCAGAAGCAGGGCCAGCGATACCATTACTCGTTTCATCGCGTTTCCTCCTGTGACGGGCGGTGTGCCATACCGTAGGCGCGATCCGCAGAACGAATGTCCAGCATCTCCTCCCACATGCGTCGTTCCCGGACTGACATCTGCCGTCTCAGTACCGGAAGCAGACCGCTTATCCATCTGTCCACAAACGCCAGACGCTCCAGTGTCAGCCATACCTGTTCACTACCTGACGATGACAGCGCCATCGCCGCTTCCCGGCACTCCAGAATACATTTGAACGGCCCGCCATTTTTCTGTAGCGCGCCGTTCAGCTCTGCCTGCTGACGCTCCAGCAGGTCAGCACGGGAGGCGGCCTGTTCGTAGCGGGCGAGCAGAAAGTCATACTTTTTTTTACTCACGAGCATACTGTGCTCCTTACAGAAAGACGCAGTTGCGCTTACGCCAGAAGAGATACCCAAAGTTACGCCGGTCATTGGGCATGTTCTTGCCCGCTTCCCAGCGGGTTACGCTACGCCCCAGCGGATGACACTGTCCGGCATCGGGATACTTGTTGACCATGTGATATCGCCAGCGGCTTTTGGGGATGATCGGGGATGGATATTCAAAGCAGACAGCCCTGTTTTCACCGATGCTGTTCATGATCATGCCCTGGCGGTGAAGCTTGAACGCCATGCGCTCACTGAGTAACAGTGACGTCTGTAACGGACTGAATTCGTTAGAAACATAGCCGTTAAACGGGTACATACTGCCCTGACTGCCGGCACACCAGAAAAGGGCGTCGATGGGTTTACTCACCAGACTGGCCACGGCATCAGCGGCACAGGCTCCCTGGGCGATGATGTTGCCAAAGAGAATCGCTTCCGGCTGGATAATCATGCTGAGAGAGCTGCTGTCCCACATGGGATCAAGTTCCGACAGATAACCAATATCCAGGTCGCCACCCTGCAGGCAGCCCATCGACGTGATAATGTTCAGCCAGTAGGTCAACGGGTATTTGTACCAGTGAACATGGTAGAAGGCCCCCGGTTTAGCGCGGCTTTCCTGACCACCACTGCCGCTGCCGACATTCCCGATATTGATATTAAAGCCCCCCAGATTCACCATGCAGTAAGGGGAGCGTGTCACATCCGTCAGCGCCATCGGCTCCCAGTAACCAATGGCCAGCCCCACCCGGTATAAAATGCCCATCGGGCAAAACTGGATCGGCATGGAAGGATTCGGCGTATCCGGCTGACGTCCTTTGGCGACCGGAACATTGCCAATGGTTACCGGAAAAATACACTCCCAGCAGATATCCGTTATTGGATTGACAAAATTGCCTTCACATTCAGACGAAGCGGCTCTGGCCGTCCCGGTCAGGCATAACAACATCAGCGCCAGTCCTGTTACATAACGGTTCATGGCTTCACCTCCGGCACATCCAGTGCAAACGAATCCACCCGCAGACGGCGACGATCTTCCGCCAGCGTCACACGGGCCGGGATGGTTTTGAGTTCAAACTTCCGGCTGAGCGAGCCATCCTGATCGAAGTAAATGCGTGTATTCAGGGCATTGGTCGCTTCTCGAACATCCCCATTGACCAGTATGACGCGGTACGTCAGCGTGCCGGGATTCTGCTTCTTCATCCACGCCAGCTGCTGCGGATTATCCGCATCAATAAAATACAGCGTGTCGGTAAAGGGCACCGTATCAAGCGGATTAATCACCTGTCCCTTACGGGCAAACACCCGCCCCTGATGGTCTTTCAGATCTTCACTGACCGTCAGCGATGGATCGATATAGTGCGTGGTGTTTTCCTGCGCCAACGTCAGCCCTTCCACCGGCTTAGGACGCAGGGTGTTTTCTATGACACGCTGTTTGAATGCTTCCTGCTCCCGGGCCATCTCACCACTGGCCTCCATTGCTTTCAGCCGGGTCTGAATGGTGGTCAGCATGTCCTGCTCGGCAATGGGGTACATCTCCCCCCATGTGCCCAGGTTTTTTGCCTGTACCATGCCGGACAGGGCAAGCAGTATGAGCAGACGTCGGTACATTACTGCCCCCCTCCGGCGGCCATTTTTTGTGCCACTGCAGACTGAATTTCACCGGTAATGTCTGCCGCACCGCTGACCACCGCCGGCGTCACCAGGATAAGGACGTTGTGATCGCGCTGGTATTCCTGAAGTTCTGTGCTAAGTGTCTGCATAAAGCGTTCTGTCAGGACGCTCATCTGCGCCTCATTCAGGGACTGTGCCCCCGCCTGGTCGGTGAACTGATCGACCGTGCCCTTCATATCAAAAGACACAACCGTCGGTGTACGCCAGCTAATCAGCAGAGACGTGACCGCCGCGTTAACGCACAGAACAGTGGCAGCGACCAGCAGCAGATTACGCAGACAACGGCGACGGCGTTGCTCCCGCCGGCTCCCTTTAACATTAATATTCCCCCCTTTTCTGACTGACTCAGCAGAAACAGAGGATTCAGACAGTGCTGAGTTAAGGTTTTGCTCTGTGGTCATGCTGCCTCCGCAAGCGCTTCCAGTTCGCGCATCTCATCAGGGAAGTTGCGTTGTGCCAGCAGGTAGACGGCGTCATGGATATCCATGTTCTGTTCCCGGCACTGGCGGATAAATTCGAAGTCATCGCCCTTTGAACTGAACATCGCGCGACTGAGCGGATCGACAAAGAGACGATGGAAACTGCAGTTATCGTTGATGCGCAGCATAAAGGAGGAGAACCACTGGTCTTTGGCATCCCCGAATTTGGAGATAACGCTGCGCTCCAGCTCACTGAACTGGTTGGGGCGGTTCTGGTTGTACTGTTTGAATTCCGACGCATCCTGCTTGAGAACCACCTTGAAGGCAGAGTTACCCCAGGCTGCTTTTGCTGCGCCGGAGGCATCATCGGCATCAAAGTCCTTGATGTTCTGACTTATGGTGATGAACGCGCCACGGTGACGTCGCACAGTGCGGTAGCCGGTCTCAATGAACTGACCGACCTTCTCATTTTTGAAGTTGAGCAGCTTCCAGCCTTCGTCGATGGTGCAGCACTTCTTCAGGCTGCGCGGCGTGCGGTACATCTTGTCCTCGATGTAGATGATGAGGGAGAACATCACCGCAACCAGCAGATCAGGCTTGTCCTGCAGGCCGCCCAGCTCCAGGACGATAAAGCGGGCATCGTCAGTCAGTGACGGCTCGTTGCTGTTGAAATATTCGCCGTAAATCCCCCAGGAGCAGTACTTCCCGAGTAGTTCGATAATCTCATCCAGCCGGTTGGTGATACCCGGCGACTTCTGGTATTTATCATGCTCGCGAATAGCCGTCAGCTTCTGGACAACATGGTCAATACGGGCTTTTTCCTTATGTTCTTCCCAGGCCTCCTGAACCCCGCGCAACAGCAGGCTGTGGTGGACTTCATCCAGCGTCCCGTTGGGGCTGGCCAGTACCGCCAGCTGATCGCGGATACGTTCCCCGGATTCATTGATGTTGGAAATATTGGCAAACGGGTTGAATTTGAGTGACTTGCCGTCCAGGTATGTCCCGCCGACGTTCTCACAGAACGACTTGTAGCCGTCCCCCATGTCAAACACCCAGGCGATACCACCGGAGTCCAGCACGCTGCGCAGAATAGGCTGAACCAGACCGGTTTTACCGGCTCCGGAAGTGCCGGTCACCGCCATGTTGTAGTTGGTGTTGCCCATCCCGTCCCCGTAGATATCAAGGAACGCCAGCTGATTACGGTAGGACGGCGTCAGCAGCCCCCCCTGACACAGACGGTTGTCGGCCACTACCGGCAGCAGATTCACGGCCTGGATACTCTCAGCCCGGCAGGTGGCTCCGCCCATTTTGATGTCTTCCCACAGCCCTTCCGCATGAATGAAAGGGATCATCGCTATCCAGTTACGGAACTGCATATAGGTCGGGGAAAACAGCTCTATGCCGTTCTTCTTGAACGTATTAATGACCTGCTGCTCGCAGACCAGCGCGTCCTCATCCGTGTCCGGACAGAACGTGGTGATGTTGTAGTAATAGCGGACAATACAGGTCTGGTTGCTGTTGAGACGCTCACGAATGTCCTTCCACTCCTGGGCCTGTTTGGCCACACCGGGAAACAGTGTGGCATAGGGGGATTTCGCTTTTTTGTCTCGATCGAGATACTTGCGCGTGGCCTCCCCCTGCGTTGCCACCTGGTCCTCGGCCTCCATTACCATGGTGATGACGAACGGGCTGGCAATGGTCAGATCAGGGCTGAGCAGGTTAGAGATGTTATCGCCGCCCATCCACAGCATGAACATGTCCGGGTTATTCTCCAGCATAAAGTTCATAGCCCGTGTTGTGGTCACACTGCCCTGCCTGTCAGCCAGGCTGATACGCACATCGTCAGGACGGACATCGATGCCGATACGCTGATCAATACAGCGCTGATGCAGTTCATCAAATTTGCCGACACGTACGTCGTCCGGATACAACTGATCATGGCGGGCATTCAGCATCCCGTGAACCAGCGTGGCCAGTTCCTGAGCATCTGCCGTCTGTGTGAAAATTTTTGCTGCATCCAGTGAAGAACGAAGAACTTTCAGTGTGTGGGCAACCTCCGTCATTACTGCCGCTGTGCGTTTCCTGGCTTTCACACAGTAGGAGATATACAGACGGTAGTCCCTTAAGGTCAGCGGCAAGCCCGTCGGACTGTTGAACTGCTGCTGCGCTGCACGCCGGTAATACGCCCGTGTGATACGGTTAAATTTATCCGCACGCTTCCCCTGCCAGCGGAACTCAGACAGGCCGCGATCAAGCTGACCGCCAATCAGTTTGCTGGATACCAGGTGGAAGGAAATCGGCGTCTTACGCGGCAGCTTGCTTTTGATAAGGTCTTCCAGCACATACACAATCTGTTCGTTAGCACCGATAAGGGGTTCCGCCCGCAGCAGAAAACCAACCGTACTGCGGTTCACAAACAGCCCGGAGTCACGGTCATAGTCGCGATACGGCAGGACGCTGGTCAGCTGCGGAAAATCCAGGCTGGCCAGATTGCGCGTCATCTCAGATGCACCATCCGGCATCCGGAAAGCATTCGTGAGGTTCTCCAGCACGCTCAGAAATTTTTTCACCTGACTCTCCTTAGTTTATGCGGGACGGAAGAAGCCATTCGGCAGAGGTAACCACAAAGGAGACCCGACCGGGCTGATGGAAAGCGTTATCGCTGTCCACCCAGGGGGCAATCCAGACGGTGGCTATGCGATCCTGGCTGCGCAGAGGATGTACAGAGCCGGGATTATCACAACGCACGTTCTGGCATGAGGGCGCCGGATTGCCCACGGATACAGCCGGACGCGAAACTGGTGTTACCGGCGTTTCGGTAACCGGACGGTGCACCAGTGTTGACGTTGTGGCGGTCGTGTTTGTACCCGCAGCTGTGCTGCCTGATACTGTCGGTCTGTCGCTGGTTACCTGCACACCGGAAGAGCTGCTGGCAGCGGAGCGGGATGCTGACGGATGCACCGCCGCAGAAGTGGTCGGGAGATTAACCAGGGAAGGCAGCCCGCCCGCAGCCTGCTTTCCCGTATTTTTTGCCGCCTTGTCCCGTGCCAGTTGATTGGCTTTCGTCATGGTCATGCAGGTATCAGATGTTGTGGCATCGCAGTCGAAACTGCTTTTAACGCCGGCACAGCCGGTCAACAGCAGGACACTGCCTGCCAGCAGAAAGGTGTATTTGTTCATTGAAGTATTCCTTGTCATTCAGGCGTCAAAAGGTGTGGGAGATGACGGTCTTACTGCTGCCGGTTTTCACCGGCACCATCACATTGCCTTTCCTTTTTTCATCCTTCACCTCAGGTAGTGTTTTTGCCGGATTTCCAGTACCCGCTGGCATTCCGTGCAGGTTCGTACACCAGGTATCGTTTGCTGGCGTTTGAGAGGAATGTCGTTGCCACAGCATTCACACTCGCTGAGGCTTTCCCCACCCCTTATGAGCAACTGCCGGGCAGCCTGAATATGCAGCCGGTTCAGCAGGTCTTCCTGCATCTGTAAATGGTCCAGTACGTCGGCCATCGGTTCTCCTTGTTTACGTTGTCCGGACACGCTACCGCCCATCCCTTTCACGTCTTTCAGGGCACTGACTGTTCCGGATTGTGTGGTTCTGGCCGGTATTCCGGCTCCCGTTTACTGCGTGACAACCAGGCCTGTGGCCGGGTCGACGGTGTCCCCCAGCCTGAAGTCCTGCAGGTGTTTAAGCATGTCCGTCGTGTTGCCGGGCATGGCAGCAGGCGCAGATGAGGCTGACGGTTGATTTTGTTTTTTGCGTGCAGCCACTTTCGCGCGGGCTTCTTCCAGCGTTTCAAGCTGGAAGCCATCCTGGAAAACCAGGGTGACTTCATTACCCGCACCAATCGGAATAACCGGGTGGTACTGTTCAGCACGTTTGATGTAGTAATCCGAGAGTGTTTTAGCCGCAGAGCTGACACCGCCACCGAACCCGGCCTGACCGATTTCACCGGCACTCATACTGGCAGTGGCCCCAACGCCCACGGTTGTGGAAGAGGCTTTCTCAATACCCTTCCCGATACCATCAAGAAAGCCTGATCCCCCCGCATACAGCAGGATTTGACCATTACGCATGACCACTTCGCCCTTGATGCCGTTTTTGCCCATAAAGGACACATGACCGGCAATCTTCTGGTCGATATTGTCATCACCCAGCTTGCAGCTGATGGAGCGGGTCCTGACGATGGCCCGTTCACTGGAAACATCCCCCCAGGCTTCGAGAGTCACAAAACACCCGGTTAGATCGAATTCCTGATCGTTAGGCATCTGAACTTTGCCGGTCAGGCGAAGCTGCATCGGGACGGTATTTTTATCGCCGGTGACAGAGGCATTGGCATCAGCGCCTTCCACCACAATGGCTTCGGCAAAACTACCGGAGGAAATCCACGGGAAACGGGGCTTTTCCGGAGCGATGTCCGGCAGAGTGAATTCCTGGCTGTCCATCATTCCCGGACGCTGAACCGGGGTCATCACCGGGGCGGCAGGAGCCTGTCCGCCACCGGCGGGCCAGAAAGTGGTCGGGGGAGGAATATCACCGGCCTGTGCTGCAGGTTTTCCCTGTGAGGCGAGTGCCCCTGGCAGCGGTTCAGCACTGAGAGAGTCAAAATTCTTCCCGGCTTCGATTTGTGTCTGCAGGAGTTTATTTTCATCTTCCAGCTCACGGATACGCTCCTGAGAGCCTTTCAGATCACGCCCGATAATTCCCATTTCTGTACGTAGCTTTTTAATTTCAGCCTGCGTTTCCTTGTTCAGACGCTGGGCTTCCGCAATGGCGGAACGCTGGACTTTATTGTCAAAGGACTGATTGACCACCCCGGTCATATCCGGCGCAGGTTCGCCTTTTGGGGCTTTTGCCGGCGGGGCTTTCTTCAGGTTCATCTCGGATACCATCCAGGTTCCTGCCCCACCCGCACCAATACCCAGCACAAGCGCGATAAACAGAGCGAGCTGACGACGACGAACGATTTTGTTAACGTTGGCCATCTGTTCCCTCCCCGTTTTCACGGATAACGGTGACAGTCAGCCGTCCCCCGCCCATCAGGGTCTGTGCATTGCTGTCAAACATGACGGCACGAACACCGGGCTTCCAGAAGTCCTGCTCACGCAGAGCCACTCCCCACGTATTGGCATTGCGCAGTTCATAACGATCGACCCGTAACTGGTCGCCCGCCCATGCTTTCTTCGGCGTGGCGGAAAAACCACCTGGTACGTTGATACCGTCTGCAAGCGGTTTCACCTCGCCATAGCCATCAGGCATTTTGTCGGTCAGCACAGACCGGGTGAGTGCGATGAGCAGTTTTTCGTAAGCCTGGGCGGTTTCCCACTGGCGGGTTTCGGGCCGCGACGGCGGTTCTGCGCTCATCAGTCGGTAGACTCGCCCCTCACCTTTGACGGGTGTGGCCACGACCGAGAAGGTTTGTCCCAGGGCAGTTTCCACATACAACGTGAAGGCCCGGGTCGCCACGGAGGTGAACAGCACCCCGCCGGCAGACGTCAGTCGTTTATCTGCCAGCATGCCGTTCTGGGCTGTGATGGCCGTGACTTTATCTCCCGGAATGAAAATCATATTGGGATCGGTATTACTGATACTGAGCCGGAACTGCCCCCCCTGCGGAAAGCTGAGTGTGGCAGGAGACTGTGCATATACAGTCCCGGGCGAAGAGACCATCATGGCGGTGCCCAAAAGCAGCGCCGGAAAGTTATTTTTCATTGGTTACCTCATAGAAACGGCCAATGCGGGTAAAGCCACCGGCGTACTTAAGGCGGAGACGATAGTTTTTTAATTCCGTGGTGGGTTTTGAGTTGCCGATCCACATTTTCAGCACGCCCCTGACATCCACGCGTCCGTCAACGGGATAGACTTTGATTTCCGTGGTGTAGAATGTGGAATTCACATCACTGGCCTTTATCTGTGCGGCCTCTTCCTGCAGAACTTTTTTAAATTCCTCCCTGACTTCTGGTTCGACAAAAGACATCAGAAAAGCGTGGTTGGAATCTACAGTTTCGGGGGAGACGTTAAGACGCAGGGCCAGGAAGGACAGCGTCATCATCCGGAAAAACTCGGTATCCGCTTTTGTTTCAGATACCGCGAAAGGCGCGTTATAGGTCATCGGGGTGACGACCGTACGCTGCTCATGAATGAGTGTTCTGTTAGTCACCGCCAGCCAGGTAACAGCAAATCCCAGAATAAAGACCAGAGCCGTGAGTGACAGAATAATAATGGCAATAATTTTGGTGGATGAGTTACGAGCGCTTATTTCCATAAGATGGCCCTGCAATATTTTACTTTATCCATTTCCTGTAACTGGAGTCGGGAATAACGCGGTAGACAACCCGGAATAATTCAACAGGCAGATGCCAGTAACACCAGTTATATAACCAGCGGGAACTCTTTCCACGTTTTGCCGCCCGGATTAGCTGCCAGACCACTGTCGCAATAATCAGACCAAATACATATTTCTTGGCGAAAAATCCCCACAGCACTAACACGGCTGCGGGGATGGCTTCATCAAGTGGCAGTCCGATAATGCGGTTCTGCTCTGACAGAGTTTTCGGGAAACGGAATTTTTCTAAATCGTTTCCCGACATATCAGCTGACGAATGTCAGGCCAACGGTGGTGAAGACAATAACCACGACGAGTCCCAGCAGAATCAGCAGGTTCTTGGTTCGGATATACGTCGCAACACCGATAACGATTTCAGCGATATAAATACACATGATGACGAATGAGTCGGCACCAAAGGTCGCTTTTACATCGTCCTTGCCCCCGGCCAGCAGGTCAGTGGCATGGGCCATCTGCCCCATACCCAGTAACAGCAGCGGAGAGAACGCAGCCAGACGGGACAGTGCTTTTGGGGTGCACACTCCACGCCATGCCATCTGGCAATAATGCCATGCACGGTTTTTTACAGACGCGGGGCGGCCGCCTTTAGATAAGGATAAATTCATAAAAACTCCATTTATGTTATTTACAAAAAAACCAGAGCGGTATTGACTGGTTAAGTCAATCCGGCACAGAACCATCGCAAATGATTCTGTGCCGGAATTACTCCTTCATTCCCAAAGCCTCTTCAATTTTAAGCGCAGCAGTCTTGGGTATATTTCTGGAATCCTTCTTGGCTATTTTCCTCAACTCTTCATAAACGATCCCATCCACATATACCCGAATAAACTTACCTGCAGGGCGAGGTTTGAGGGGGATGTTTTTATTCATTTAATAACGCTCCACAAGTCCAAAATCTATATATATGTTGAACTAAAAAAAGTGGTTGTCCAGTTGCAGATAAAACTATTTTTACTACTCATAACCCAATGAAAATAAATAACTTTAGATATATGCAAGAAAACTCCTGCAACCGTAAATTGATCTAAATCAACAATAAAACGTGATGCAGATCACATCACGTTTTATCACGAATCAGCTCACTTACTGCTCAGGGGTGAGTTCAATTCTTAGTTCAAGAAAGGAATGTAAGGCCAGCCTTGTAATGTACAAAGTTTTAAGTGCCTCATTTGATGGGGAGTTGTATTGCTCACATAGCTCTTTTAGTGCTTTATACACGGCCTGATGCGTCGTATTCCTGTAAACAGAAATCTCCCTGACAGTCATACCAAAAGCAAAAAGTGTGAACACTTCGATCTTGATATCATTAATTTCAGGAAAGACCTTGCGTAAAATCTCCATACGGATAGGATCGATGATAGCCATCGTGACCTCCTGTTAAAAATGATTGCGTTATTGGTGGCTAGCGATGACAAGGGGGGCATCCCTTGTCATCGCGACTAAAGTAAATCAATTTAATAATCTACACTCGCCTCCCAGGAATTATTGATTCACCTTAAAACAAATATATCCGACCCCAGATCGACCCTCAATAAATTATGATATAAACACTAGTTTTTTGACAGTTATCACAAAAAAAACGACATTTTCAATCTGAATAATTAAATAAAAATGGTCACACCATGAATGATGATACAAAAAGCAACCGACAGATATGCATCATTATTCTCAGGGAGAATTAAAAAGAATGGCTTGTGTTAGAATCAAACGTTAAGAGGTCGCCACTTATTATACAAAGGGAGGAGAAAAGCAGAATTGTAATTGCACAGCATTTAAGAAAAAAAACATGAAAGCACCTTGTGCAACAAAACTCACAAGGCGCGTTGATATATAGATAACAGGAGCTACTCTGTCTTGTCATCGTTATGAAAAAAAATACCGACCTGCTCATTAACAAACTTCTCCATAGCAGGCTTAATCTTTTCAATCGTGAAATGACCGCTGGCAACAGACTCCTGATTGAGCATACTCATGTTCATAATTTCACTACACATAAATCTCACTCTTGATATATTGTCCAGCATGAGTTTGTTGTACTCCATCTGATTAAAACCACTCTCCTTCTTTTCTCTCTGAATCCTGTATACTCTGAGACCGAGTTCTATAAGCATTGAAGTAACAGACGATACCGTAGCATCGTTTTCCGTCGCCCCCTCTTGCCTCCTTTCTGTTACCAGAGATTCAATTTCTTCACGGACCTGATTACTGACAAAAGTTTGTATGCGTGGCATCGCTAATCCTTTTCAAACCAACAACCATCTTCAATATAAAATATTGTCTGAATAAATTTATCCATAGTATAAGGCGAGTATACCATTAAAATAAGCAGAGTATAGATGCGAGTATGGAAGGCTGCGGAGCAAGAGTATACTCGCGAGTACACTCTACATAACAGATTGAATTTATTAAAATACTCTAATTAGAGTATACCCAACACTCTAATTAGAGTATCATAAGAGTATAGTTATACTCTGCATCACACCCTTTCTTCCAAAATACCACATAAAAATAACAGTAACCATATGTTTTTAAAGACATATCATGCAAGATTAAATCTTGCGACGGGTGTGGGCTTTTGATGTTAAGGAGCAGGTATATGAAAATATTCGCACCGGGCAGGATTCAGTATTAATGGACGTTGCCGTTTTTTATTAAAAATGGCATTCTGACTAATGCACAATAATGAATATGGAATATAAAACATGACCAAACTTCTTCTTATTGGATTACTCACTCTTTCATCTCATGTTATTGCTCAGGACTGTTTTGAACTGGCTGGTAGAGATTACAAAATCGATCCCGATTTACTGAGAGCGATTTCATGGCATGAATCCCGTAACAGGGTTAATGCTATCGGCATTAACCCTGTTACGGGATATGGCTCCGGCCTGATGCAAATCGACTCCCAGCATTTTAAGGAACTGTCCCGTTATGGAATAGAACCGGAACACCTGGTAACAGATCCTTGCATGAATATTTATACCGGTGCGTATTACCTGGCAATAGCGTTCAAAAAATGGGGAGTAACATGGAGAGCAGTCGGCGCTTACAATGCTGGTTTTCGCAACACAGAGGAACAGGATCGGCGCAGGAAAACTTATGCAGAAAAAATACAGAACATTTATCGAAATATAAAAAACAAGCAAGGGCAATGAAATATGTTATGCCGCGACAGCAGCATGGAAGGCCAGTTGATGAATTTGAGGCATAACAGACAACACAGCAATGCCGCAGCGGAAACATAAAGGTCGAATATTGGTGAAGGAAGACTACATCGCATTCATGCCGAAACAAAATTTAAGAACGGCATTGCATAACCTTGCATTGGCGATCGAATATTACAATGAAAACCATCCGCATAGTGCGTTTTGTTATCTCTCTCCGCGAGAATATCGACATCAGCGGGTAACGTTAACTTAAGATACAATCCCTGCCTGGAAATAAATGAAAATAATACCAGTAATATTGATATATCACTGGCTATAACGCTGTCTGCTGTACAAATGCCTTTATCCGAATATGAGAATCTTCATATACTGTATTCCACGAGGACGAATCCAAATCGGACGACCTAAGCGGCTCAGCATATATTTATCTTACCACCCAGAAATATAAAAATGAAAACTGTTATTACAGGAAGCGACATTGCCCAAACAAAAACGATTAGATTATTTTTCCTGCCGATATTGAAAACTATACCTGCCAGCAACGCTAAAAAGAAAAATACAGCTGGCACAGTCCATGTAATGGCGGGATTATAGTTTATAATGCCGAAATCAAAGATGCATTGTTCCATAGAGTAAAATTCCTCCTGCTCTGTATCCAGATCATCATCAGTCATTGTCAGATTTATCCGCTTTGCTGCGGATGCCGATGCCGTTTTTTGTGCCGCAGAACTTACAAACTGGCGCAAATCCAGTGGATTAATTTCCTGATCTATTTTCTTGGGGAGCCTTGCCATAGGATATACTGTTTTATGTAAAGTGCGTAATTATACGCACCTTTATAACTAGTAGAAGTTCCAGCATTCAGGTGCTGCAAATTGCCGGGTCACTTGCAAGAAGAAGCATAGCTGCATCATGCATACCGCGCGGATGCCAGAAAATGCCAGTAGCGTCTCCTGCTGGCATGGTCCGTTCAGACTTCTGTCGATCCGATCCACATACCATTCAGATAAGCATCAAATGCTTCTTCCCCGTCCCGCACCTTCTGTGGCTGAACAAGACTGAGGCTTTCATGTGTCCAGCCGCTTTCAGGAGCAGGCATTTTCAGCAGAATATGCCCATCAGAATCACGAATCTCCAGATCAGCAAAAGCATTCCCGCTCAGGATATCTGATTCACCGGGTCGTTGATCTGTAACATATGTGATATATCCCATCCATTCTCTCCACATTAAATATTTCAGCACTATACTGAACGTCAAAAAAAAACTTTCGAATTGACACGCTCAATCTGACGCAGAAACTGTTTGAAGTGATCGGCTTCCGCAACGTTGATATGGCGGAACTTCGTATCCACCCCCTGACTGAGCGCGTAGCTATAGCTGAAGGCCATCTTTTCCGGGTGGCTTTTGCGATATTTTTTCAGCTCAGTCAGGCTGCTGAATTCCAGGACGTCCCACTCTTCTCGGGTGTTTTTTTTCCTCCCGGCAACAAGAATCGTGTACGACACAGTGCTAACGTGGATATTTCGGGTACTCATCCTGCTTTCTCCTCTCTCTGGTTTTCAGCCCCCATCATCTGTTGAGTTTCGGGAGCCGCGGTTTTGACGTTTTGCGGGGACCTGCCGTTTGTTCCCTCCGGTATTCACCATCACCTGTTTGAGAACCTTCGCCGCAAGGGGCATCACTGCCACGGACGGAAACGACTGTCCG
>OGXX01000647.1_pt1 | contig 38645 bp, 32 predicted proteins | sample 1576301 | NCBI WGS metagenome assembly OGXX01 (sample SAMEA3541469, study PRJEB24748) | human gut metagenome | biome: human gut; feature: human-associated habitat; material: faeces | place: China | collected 2012
GTCCGACGTGCGTGCCCTTGTTAATCGACGCTATAATAATTTATTATATTATACCCAAGAAATAACAGCCGTGCAAGCGCTATTTAAGTTAACAATAAAATATTATGGTAAACAGAAAACAAGACAGTGAAGAGGATAGAAGAAACAGCCGGCCCCCGGCAAGGACGCGGGGTGAGCCGAGCTTTTCGCTTTCTTTCCGGGAAGCGATCCGGTCAGCCATCGCAGGCTTCGGGCATGCAAAAGAGCTTGCCGCCTGCAATTTGCAGACGGCAAGCTCTTTTAACCGTTTGAACGGTTTCGGTCATATTTTCACGCTTGGAGGTGCTTCCGCTTCAGGTCTTCTTTTCAAAGGCGTACCCGCAGCGCGGGCAGGTGATGCGGATCTTTCCCTTGCCGCGCGGGACGCGCACGACCTCCCTGCAGCTTGGGCAGCGGAAGAAAGCATACTCCTTTCTCTGGCGGAAGCAGCTTTTGAGCAGCCGGAACGAGCCGAAAAAGCGGTTCCGGTACGAAAGATACTTCCGGTTTTCCTCGCTCCGGGCTGCGACCTTCCGCGAGAAAATGCGCACATAGCACCAGATGAGCAGCGCGAGCGCCGCCGCGGAGAATACGGCGGAGAAGAAAGCGCTCTTCCCGCGCACGGCGACGGAGAGGAGAATGCATATACATCCGCATACGGAAAGAAACCGGCCGAGCGCATCTGCGCCGTACCGGCCGGCCATGAAGGCGGTAAAATTTCGGTTGGGGGAACCACGCCGCATAAAAAGACCTCCGGGGAAAAAGGGCATTCCAACGCCCGCTTCTTTCATAGACTTTAATACGAAATCGTAAATAAGTCGTGAACTTTCCGCCGAATTAACAAAAAATTCATTTTTTGCCATGAACCGCTCGACGAAATATTGACAAAAATCGCCGCGGGCGGTATAATTTCATCAAAATTTTTATGCATTCAGGGAAGCGAGGAAAAACAATGCGTCCGGACGGAATCCTTGTAAAAAATGAAGACCCCATGTACTATCTCATCCCGTATTTTCTCACAAAGCGGTATGATGCCATGAACATGATCACGCTGGACATTCCGGAAATGCCCATGCGCGCCTATATGAACGAAAAGCGGAAAGAGGGAAAGCAGATCAGCCATCTCGCGCTGGTGCTCACGGCGTATCTCCACACGCTGGAAAAGTACCCCGCGCTCAACCGCTTCATCAAAGGACATAACATTTACCAGCACAAGGACATCAAGGTGTCCATGGTCGTTCTCAAGCCGGACGGCAGCGATACGATGTCAAAGATTGATCTCGTGCCTACGGATGACGTGTTCGACGTGCAGGCGAAGATCACCGGCTATATCGACCAGAACCGACAGGTCGGCGAGGCCAACTCCTTTGATACGGCGATGAAGATCCTCACGACGAAGCTGCGCTGGCTCCTGCCGCCGATCATCGGCTTGATCCGGTTTCTGGATAACCACGGCCTTCTGCCACAGTCGCTCATCGATCTGACGCCGTTCCACGCGAGCCTTCTTATCTCCAACCTTGCAAGCATCCGCACGAACCATATCTACCACCATGTGTATGAGTTCGGCACGACGAGCATTGCCATCACCATGGGCAACATGCGCGAGGTGCCGCGCCGCACCAAGGACGGCATCGTCTTTGACCGGTGCATGCCGCTCGGCGTCGTGATGGACGAGCGCATCGCCAGCGGCCACTATATGGCGCAGGCGTTCGCGCAGATCAAGAAATACCTTGCCGACCCGCGCCTGATGGAGCGTGAAAACCTTGACGCCGAGAAAGCGGCGGAGCAGAGCGCGGAAGCGGCGGAAAAAGCGGAATAATCCATGCCTTCAGACGGTCTCCCCGCGGCCTTGCCGCAGGGAGGCCGTTTTGACTTGGGAAAACCCCGGCAGGTTTTGACAGATACAGCGCAGTGTGATATTCTAAAAAGAAACGGAATTCTTCTTTCGGAGGCGCCAATATATGCTTCACGATTTTAAACCGGCGGACGACGGACTCGATAAAGCCCAGCGAAAGGCGGAGATCCGCCGCCTCCGCGAAAGGCTCGCGGCGCAGCAGCAGAGCGTCATGGCGGCAAAGCTGCCGGTGGTCGTTCTCGTGGAGGGCTGGGACTGCGCGGGAAAGGGCCATCTCATCAACGAGCTCATCAGCGAGATGGACCCGCGGTTTTACCGCGTGGCGGTCTATAAGCGCGTGCCGGAAAACGAGGAGCGCTATCCGTTCCTCCGGAAGTTCTTCGAGCCGCTGCCGGAAAACGGCAAGTTCCTTTTTATGGACACCGGCTGGATGGAGGACTGCGTCTATAAATACCTGCGCCGGGAGATCACCGCGGAGGAATACGAGCGCCGCGTGGATGCGTGCAACATCTTTGAGCGGCAGCTGCGCGACAACGGATATATCGTTGTGAAGCTCTTTCTGCATATTTCGCGCGAGGAACAGCTCTCGCGCATCGCGGAGCTGCGCGAGAATATCGATACCGAGTGGCGCGTAACGGGCGACGATCTCTGGCAGCACAAGGAGTACAAGGCCTTCCGCCGTGCCTACGGCGAGTTTATGGAGAAAACGTCCGTCTGCGGCGAATGGCACGTTCTTGACGCCGGGAACCGGAAAAAGCGCCTGCTCGCGGGCTTTCGCGCCATCACGGAGGCGATCGACAACGGTCTGGAAAATGGCCGCTGTATCGGCAAGGCAGGGAAGAATGATTTCCCGCTGCTCGGCACACCCTCGCTCCGCGACGCCGATCTCACAAAGAGCGTTGCCCCGGAGGAATACAAGGCCGAGCTCAAGCGCCTGCAGGAAAAGCTCGCGGCGCTCCATAATAAGATCTACCGCAAGCGCATCCCCGTCGTCATCTGCTATGAGGGCTGGGACGCCGCCGGAAAGGGCGGCAATATCCGCCGTCTGGCGTATCCGCTCGACCCGCGTGGGTTTGACGTGATCCCCATTGCAAGCCCCACGCCGGGCGAGCTTGCGAGGCATTATCTCTGGCGGTTCTGGACGCGCCTGCCGCGCAGCGGCCATGTGACGATCTTTGACCGCAGCTGGTACGGCCGCGTCATGGTCGAGCGCATCGAGGGCTACTGCGGCGAGGACGACTGGAAGCGCGCCTACGGCGAGATCAACGAATTTGAAAAAGAGCTCGCCGATTACGGCACGATCGTTCTCAAATTCTGGATCCACATCGATCCGGAAACGCAGCTCGAACGCTTTGAGCTGCGGCAGAATACGCCGGAAAAGCAGTGGAAGATCACCGACGAGGACTGGCGCAACCGAGAAAAGTGGCCGCTGTATGAAACGGCGGTCGAGGAAATGCTGCAAAAGACGAGCACGGCGTATGCCCCCTGGCATATCATTGAATCCGTGGATAAGAAATACGCCCGCATCCGCGTTCTTCAGATCGTGACGGACGCGCTGGAGCAGGCGGTGAACGAGCATATCACCCGAGGAGTGAAGAAAGAATGTGCCAAGCCGAAAAAGGACCGGAGCTGACCGCCCCCGCCGCGCCGGAAGCATCGGAGCCGGAGACAGAGCTTCTTGCCGAGGCAAAGGCCGCGGGCCTGTTTCTGGACCGCGAGCTGAGCTGGCTGCAATTCAATCGGCGCGTGCTGGAACAGGCGGGCGATCCGACCGTGCCGCTTTTGGAGCGGCTCAAATTCCTCGGTATTTACCGCTCGAATCTCGAAGAGTTTTTCATGGTACGCGTCGGCTCGCTCACGCACCGCGCAGCGCTGCTGCCGGACGAGCGGGATGAAAAGACCGGATGCACGCCCGGCGAGCAGGTGAGCGCCATCCTTGCCGCCGTCGCCGCGCAGCAGCCGCGCGAGGAGCGCATCTACCGGCGGCTTCTGGAAGACATGCGCGACGCCGGGATCGACGTGCTGGACTTTCATAAAATGACGAAGCCCGAGGAGGTCGTGGCGAAAAAGTATTTCTCCGAACTGCGCCCGCTCCTCTCGCCGCGCGTTGTGGACGGGGGACATCCGTTCCCGTTCATCGCCAACCGTGAGATATATGTGGCGGCGACGATCGGCAAGGGCGACGATTTCCGGCTCGGCCTTGTTTCGCTGCTACGTCTCCCGCCGTGGCGCGTCGTGGAGCTGGACGGACGGCAGAAGGTGATGCTCACGGCAGAGCTCGTGCGCCACTTTGTGCCGCAGCTTTTCAAAAAGCAGGAGGTGCGCGACGCTGTCCTATTGCAGGTTACGCGCAATGCCGACGTATTCATCGACGATGACCTGCACGGATACGACGCGGACTTCCGCGCCAGCATGGAAAAAATGCTGCGCAAGCGCAAGCGCCAGCAGCCGGTGCGTCTTGTGATCGGCGGCAAGCCGTCCGCAAGGCTGCGCGCGGCGCTCATCAAGGATCTCAAGGTCTCGGAGAGCAACGTGTTCACTACGAAGCTGCCGTTCGACCTCTCCTTCGGCTCCGGCGTGAAGAAAGCGCCCGGCATGAAATACGCCGAGCGCCGCAGCCAGAAAACGGTGAAGCTCCAAAAGGGCGAGTTTTTCCCGTATCTGGAAAAGAAGGATCTGCTGCTGTCGTACCCGTTTCAGAGCATGAGCGCATTCGTGGAATATCTCTACGAAGCGGCGGACGATCCGGACGTCGTGTCCATCCGCATCACGCTCTACCGGCTCTCGGCAAGCAGCAAGGTTGCCGCAGCGCTCGCGTATGCCGCCGACAGGGGAAAGAGCGTGCTCTGCCTTCTGGAGCTGCGTGCCCGGTTTGACGAGCAGAATAACATTGACTATTCCGAGGTGCTCGAAGACGCCGGATGTCAGGTCATTTACGGCCTGCCGGAGATGAAAGTGCACAGCAAGCTCTGCCTCATCACGCGAAAGCGCGGCGAGAGCGTGCAGTACTTCACGCAGGTCGGCACCGGAAACTATAACGAGGTCACGAGCGAGCAGTACACCGATCTTTCGGTCATTACGTCTGACGAGCGCGTCGGGCGTGACGCTGCGCAGACGTTTGAAGCGCTCGCCACCGGCCAGACGCCGCCGGAGACGGAAGCGCTCTGGGTCGCCCCGCTGAGTTACCGCTCCCGTGCGCTCGAACTCATTGAGACCGAGACCGCGAAGGGGGAGGCCGGGCGCATTGCGATCAAGGTCAACTCCATGAACGACATCGGCGTTATGACCGCGCTCATCCGCGCGTCCCGCGCGGGCGTGCGCACGGAGCTTTTCATCCGCGGCATCTGCTGCCTGCGGCCGGGCGTCGCAGGGTATACGGAGAATATCACGGTGCGCAGCGTTGTGGGGCGGTATCTCGAGCATTCGCGCATCTTCGCCTTCGGCGAGGGTGCGGAACAGCGCATTTTCATCGGCTCCGGCGATCTTCTCAACCGCAACACCCGCCGCCGCGTTGAGGCGTTCATCGAATGCGTCACGCCGGAAACGCGCGAGGGCGTGCTGGCCATTCTTGACGCGCTGCGCGCTGACCGGGAGAAGAGCTGGACGATGCAGCCGGACGGGAGCTATTCCCGCACAGAGACCGTCCCCGGCACGGCGAGCCACGACATGCTCTATGAGTACTTCGGAGAAAAGACCGTGGAACCGCTCCCGCCGGAGAAGAAGCACGGCTGGCTCTGGCGGCTCTTCCATCCGAACAAGAAAAAACTGCACGGAAATGAGGCATAAGGCTATGAACGATGCATTGGCGCTGGTATTTGATGTCGGAACGCAGAGCGTGCGGGCAATGCTCTTCGATGCCGCCGGACACATTGTCCGCTCGGCGCAGGACATTTATGAGCAGCCCTATTATTCCCGCAATCCGAACTGGGCGGAGCAGCGGCCCGATTTCTATTTTGAGCATATATGCATCGTCTCCCAGCGGCTGAAGGATCAGTCCCCGGAAGATTTTGCGCGCGCCGCGAGCGTCGCGGTGACGGTGTTCCGCGATACGACCGTCTGCATGGGCAAGGACGGGCGGCCGCTGCGCGACTGCATCCTCTGGATGGATCAGCGCCGCGCCGAAAACCCGAAGCCGCTCCCGGCAGAACGCAGGGCGATCTTCGCGCTCGCCGGTATGACGGAGACCGTTGAAATGCTCCACCGCACCTCGGCCTGCAACTGGATCGCCGAGAACGAGCCGGAGCTTTGGAAGAAAACGGATAAGTACGTCTGCCTGTCCACGTATCTCAACTATCGCTTCACCGGCCGCATTGCCGACAGCAGCGCGAGCCTCATGGCGAAGATCCCCTATGACTACAAAAACCGCAAGTGGGACAAAAACGGTCTCACCCGCTGCGTGTACGATATCCCGCAGGATAAGCTCTGCGAGATCTTGCCCTCCGGCTCGGTCGTCGGCGGCGTGACGCCGGAGGCGTCGCGGCTGACCGGCATCCCGGCGGGGCTGCCGATGCTCGCCACCGGCTCGGACAAGGGCTGCGAGACGATCGGCCTTTCCGTCATCCGCGAGGATCAGGCGGCGCTCTCGTTCGGCACGAGCTGCACCGTGCAGTTCACGACCGGAAAGTACTTTGAACCGACGCCGTTCATGCCCGCGTACCCGGCGGTGCCGAACGACATGTATAACCCGGAAATTCAAATTCTGCGCGGCTATTGGATGCTCACCTGGTTCAAGCAGAACTTCGCTCAGGCGGAGGTCGAGGCGGCCAAGGCGCTCGGCTGCTCGGCGGAGGAAATATTGAACAAGCACCTCGGCGATATCCCCGCCGGGAGCGACGGTCTGCTCGTGCTGCCGCACTGGACGCCGGGCCTCTCCACGCCGAACACGCGCGGCGCGATGATCGGCTTTACCGACCACCACACGAAATACCACATGTACCGCGCCATCATTGAGGGGCTGAACTTTGCCCTCATGGACGGCATGTACGGCATGGAGCGCCGCTCGGGGCAGAAGATCCGCCATCTCTATCTCGGCGGCGGCGGCAGCCGCAGCGAGGAGATCTGCCAGATTACGGCGAATATGTTCGGTCTGCCGGTCTCCCGCATCCAGACGCACGAATCCTGTGCGCTCGGCGCGGCCATCTGCTCGTTCGTCTCGCTCGGAAAATTTGATTCCTACGAGGACGCCATTGCCCACATGGTGCAGATCCGCGACACGTTCACGCCGGACGCGGAGGAGCATAAGCTCTATGATCGCATCTACCGCGAGGTCTACCGCCGGTACTACCGCGCCGTGACCCCGCTCCATAAGCTCCTCGGCGCGATCACGCGCAAGGAAAAATAAGAAAAACCGTTCTCTGCATGAAGCGCAGAGAACGGTTTTTCATTCATCGTATACGACCGGCGGACGATTGGGATCAAGAACGCTGTCCACGTCGAAAAAGAGCTCATTCAATATATCGCGGTAATACGTCATCGAATAACCGCCGATCTCAATGCGCGACTGAAGCGCGTAATTATCGTACAGCTCGTTGACCACATGGTCGTCCACGGTGCAGTAGATATTGAACCCGGCATTGAGCACATGCTGCAATGCCTCGCCCGTCGCGCGGTAGCCGAAGGGGGCGAGAAAGAGGTTCGTTTCACCGATCCACGGCGACACGCGATCGACCCACTTGTTGATGTCGTAATAAATTTTATCGGGGATGCAGCCCGTGCCCCAGAAGCCGTACACGCCGGAGTTATGCGTATAGCTGTGGCTGGCAAAGCTCCAGCCGTCGGCGCGCAGCGCGTCGGCGACTTTTTTGATCTCGGTCTGGTATGCGGGATCGTCATAACTCGGGTAGCCGAACGCTCCCTGAAACCCGGTGAGCGCGATCGTTCCCTTGTGCCCGTTCCACGAGAAGTCCGGGTGCTCGGCAACAAAAGCGTCCACAACGCCCATCACATCGCCGTCTGCGATGATGTCCACGCCGCCGGAGGGGTTCGGCACCTCGTAGAGCAGCGCACCGGCATCATCGACGAAAAGCCGCCGCGCGTACCCGTCGCCGTAGGCATACGCCACATCGTCCACCGAGAGGATGAGCGGCATTTTTCCGGCGGGCAGCAAAATCTCCTTTCGCTGCATTCTGCCGTCTGCCATCTCGTAGCACTCGTTCAGATCATAGAGCACATACCCGCGCTCGTAGAGCTGCGGCAGGATCTTTTCGAGCTCCGCCTTTTCGGAAAACCCGGCGTTGTAGCCGCCCATCGGCGTTTCGCGGTCGGTGAACACCATTTCGGGATAGACGATCAGACTGTGGAAGAAGATGTGCCGTATTTCGCCCTCATAGGGAACGAGCGGCTCCGGCGTCGGTTCGGGTGTCGGCGTCGGCTCCGCGGTGGGGGAGGGCGTCGGTTCCGCGGTCGCCGTGGGCGACGGCGTCGGGAAAAAGATGTCGAGCGCGCTGCCGCTGCACCCGGCGAGGAGCGCCGCACAAAGCAGCGCCGGGAGAAGGAAAAATATCTTTCGTTTCATCATGCTCTCATACTATCCGCCGCGCCGGAAAAAGTCAAGGCAAGAAGATTTCCAAATCTTGGATGCGCGGTATTGACAATGTTGTGAACGCTGTATATTCTTGAATTATATAAATATGCTGTTCGACATTTGAATTTTAAAGGGAGGAGCGTGGATCGGATGCGGAAACGGATATGGGTGATGCTTGCTTTTTTTCTCGTCCTTGGCATCGTGAGTTTTTCTGTGCAGAGTGGGCCCCATTGCAATACACACCGCCTGCAAGTGAACGATCAACCGATACTCATGTATGAGACTCCGGAGGAAGCGTTATCTTCTATGACAGAGAGTCCTCTGCTGCCAGAGGTGAACCGGCTGAGTCTGTCGTGCGAGGGAGGCAGGCCGGAACATGATATTCAGCTTTATCTTCGCTTGGCCAAGGAAAACGACGGAACGATCCTGACTTCCCCCTATGCCACGCTATATAATTTTTCGCCAACCCAAGACGAAGCTGCCTTTGCCATGAATGATGTATTGGATCTGGATGAGGCATCAAATTATGATCTTGTTCTGTTTGAGCTGATTACGTATAAAAAAGCGGCTGCACCCACGTATCAATATGCGGTTTTCCGCTAAACGCCATTTTCTTAAAGCGAACAAAGCGAAAGAGGACGGGAGCACCGTCCTCTTTCGCTTCCAATGGAAAAAATCAAAAAATCCCATGATTGTATTTGATCTGTCCGTACAGAATGAATGCCAGACCGACGGCGAGCCCCGGAAGAACGATGAACGAAACGGCAGCCTCATTCCGCAGGGAAACAAAAAACGCCGCAGCGAGCGAAACGCCGATGATGAGCGTTCCCGTGCCGACGGCGCGGCCGTATTTCGGGATGTCCTCTTCTCTGACGTTCCGGCGGTTGCAGGCGTGGATCGTGCGGATGTTCCCCTTTATATTCACCGCACCGAGAACGGACAAAAGAATGCCCACAATGAGCAGCAGATAGTTTTCCATGACGGCCTCCTTAAAAATAAAACAGCTCTTCAAATTTCTTATCCAGAGCGATGCAGAGGACTAAGGCAAGCTTTGCCGTGGGATTGAATTGGCCCGTTTCAATGGAGCTGATCGTATTTCGTGATACGCCCACCATCTCCGCAAGCTGCGCCTGAGAAAGCGCCTTTTCCGTACGAGCCTCCTTCAGGCGGTTTCGGAGTTTCAGCTCATCGTTCATCCGCGCACCCCAACGAGCCGTACAGCGAAAAGAACAAGGAACAGGAGAAACATGGCAAAATACAAAATGGTGAGCGGCAGCTCCGTTTTCCTTTTCTTTTTTCGGTATGTCACCAGACTGTGCGTGCCGAGAATGCTGAAATAAATGACCCAGGGACTGTAGAGCATCGTTCCGGTCGCCCAGACGAAGACCACGGACACCAGACAGCACACACATGCGCCGACACGCCCGGCAATATTCCCGGCCTGCTGTGCTGTTGCCGCTTCCGCAAGATCCCGGTTCTTGTTTTCCCGGCGGCTGATCGCCAGAATTTCTTCCTTTTCCATATCGATCCTCCTATGCCAAGTTTTCTTGTCATTATTATAGCAACGCCAAGTAAACTTGTCAACAGGAAACAATGCTCCTTGCCCGGCGCGGGGAATTGTGGTAAAATTCATATCCAATCTTTTGAAGGAGACACCACGCATGGATAAATTCACCCCCCTTCTTGCGAAGGAGTTTTCCCGCCGGGAGGAGCATATAGAGAACATCCTCCGTCTGCTCGACGAGGGCAACACCGTCCCGTTCATCGCGCGCTACCGCAAGGAGATGCACGGCACGACCGACGATCAGACCATCCGCGCCATCGCGGACAGGCTCGCGTATCTGCGCGGTCTCGACGAGCGCAAGGCCGCCGTCGTGAGCGCCATTGAAGCGCAGGGCAAGCTCACGGACGAACTCTCCGCCGCCATCGAAAACGCGCAGACGCTCGCCGAGGTCGAGGATATTTACCGCCCCTACAAGCAGAAGCGCCGCACGCGCGCCACGATCGCGCGTGAAAAGGGACTTGCCCCGCTCGCGGAGCTGCTGCTCTCGCAGACGGTCACATCCGGCACACTGGAAGCGCTGGCCGCGCCGTATGTGAACGAAGAAAAAGGAGTTATGTCAACTGATGACGCGCTCGCCGGTGCGGGCGATATCATCGCCGAAACGATCTCGGACGATGCCGCCATCCGCGCCGCGCTCCGGCGGCTGTACCGCACGCGCGGCGTGCTCTGGGCAAAGGCCGCAACGGACGAGGACAGCGTGTACCGCCTGTACTATGACTACCGCGAGCCGGTGTCCAGGGTGCAGGGCCACCGCGTTCTCGCGGTGAACCGCGGCGAGCGGGAGGGAATGCTCAAGGCCGGCGTGGAGATCGAGGACGCGCTCGCCCTGCAGGAGATCCGCCGGGCGGTGTTCCGCGGCATCAGCATTTCGAATGCTTTCGTAAATGCCTGCTGTGAAGACGCGTGGCGGCGGCTCATTGAGCCGTCCGCGGAGCGGGAGATCCGCGGCGAGCTGACGGACGCGGCGGACGAGGCGGCCATCCGCGCCTTCGGACAGAATCTCCAGCCGCTGCTGATGCAGCCGCCGCTCCGGAACCGCGTCACGATGGGCTTTGACCCGGCATACCGCACCGGCTGCAAGATCGCCGTCGTGGACGAGACGGGCAAGGTGCTGGAAACCGGCGTTGTGTACCCCACGCCGCCGCACAACCGGAAGGACGAGGCGCGCAAAACTCTCACCGCCATGATCCGCCGCCACGGCGTTACCGCCATCGCCATCGGCAACGGGACGGCGTCCAAGGAGTCGGAGATATTTATCGCCGATATGATCCGCGACCTTCCCGGCGTGGCCTACATGGTCGTAAACGAGGCGGGGGCGAGCGTCTATTCGGCGTCCAAGCTCGGCGCGGAGGAATTTCCGGATTATGATGTTTCGCTCCGCTCCGCGGTATCCATCGCGCGGCGCTTGCAGGACCCGCTCGCCGAGCTCGTGAAGATCGAGCCGAAGAGCATCGGCGTCGGGCAGTACCAGCACGATATGCCCCCCGCGCGGCTGGACGAAACGCTCCGCGGCGTGGTGGAGGACTGTGTAAACTCCGTTGGCGCCGATCTGAACACGGCGTCGGCGCCGCTCCTTTCCTATGTCGCCGGGCTCAACGACACGGCGGCGAAAAATATTGTCGCCTACCGCGAGGCAAACGGGGCGTACCCGTCGCGCGCCGCGCTCAAAAAGGTGCCGCGCATCGGGCCGAAGGCGTTTGAGCAGTGCGCGGGCTTCCTGCGCGTGACGCAGGGGAAAAACGTTCTCGACGCGACCGGCGTCCATCCGGAGTCTTACGCCGCGGCGGAAAAGCTGCTCGCCCTGTGCGGCTATACGGAGGCGGATGTGCGCGCGCACCGCGTCGGAGAGCTGCGTGAGCGCGTAAAGGCGCTCGGTGAGGAAAAGGCGGCGGCGCACTGCGGCGTCGGCGTGCCGACGCTCTCGGACATCGTATCCGATCTGATGAAGCCCGGACGCGACCCGCGCGACGAGCTGCCCGCGCCGCTGCTGCGCACCGATATTCTGGAGCTCAAGGATCTGAAGCCCGGCATGAAGCTGCGCGGCACGGTGCGCAATGTTGTGGACTTCGGCGCGTTCGTCGATATCGGCGTGCATCAGGACGGCCTTGTGCATATATCCCGCCTTTCGGACAACTTTGTGCGAAAGCCCTCGGACGTCGTCCGCGTGGGCGACGTGGTGGATGTTGCCGTCGTCGAGGTGGACGCGGCGAAAAAGCGCATTGCGCTTTCAATGCTCGCTGCCGACGTTGGCAGAAACTGACAGAAAAAAGTCAAAACTGTAACTTGCCCGAGCGCCCTGCGGCCCGTATACTTGATTTACATAAAAAACACTTTTTTCACTTATGTAAATCATGAAGGAGGCGCACCATGCGCATTACATACATCCGGCACAGCGCGTTTCTTGCGGAATGGGAGGATATTGTCTGTCTTTTTGACTATGCCGAGGGCGAGCTGCCGGAGATAGACCGCGATAAGCGCCTGTGCGTTTTCGCGAGCCACCATCATTCCGACCACTTCAATCCGGAGATATTTACCCGCTTTGCCGACCACCCGCGTCACACGTTCATTCTCTCGGACGATATACGCACCGTTCCTGCCGGGGAAAAGGCCCCGGTTGTCCGTACTGGGCCAGACTGCCGCCGCATCTTTCCGGGCGGAAAGAGGGGGGCGATGAGTGTTTCCACCATAGGCTCGACCGACTGCGGCGTTGCGTTCGTTGTAAACTACGCCGGAAAGACCGTATACCACGCGGGCGATCTCCACTGGTGGGCGTGGCCGGACGATACGCCGGAGGAGGAGCGCGATATGAAAAACCGTTACTTTGCCGAGATCGCTAAGCTCAACGGCGTCCGGCTGGATGCGGCGTTTCTTCCGCTCGACCCGCGTCTCGGCGCAAACTACTGGATGGGCTTTGACGCCATGATGCGCTCGGCGGACATCCGCAAAGCGTTCCCGATGCACATGTGGGAAAAGTATGAGTATATCCCCAAGTTCAAGGCGATGAGCGTAACGGAAGCCTACCGCGATAGGATCGCCGATATAACCGCGCCCAACCAGACATTCACGATCTGAAAGGAAGAAAAGCCATGCAGTTCAAAATGATCCATGAAAACTATAACGTCTGCGACCTTGCCGCCTCGCTTGCGTTTTACGAGAAAGCGCTCGGCCTGCACGAAAAGCGGCGCAAGGAAGCCGCCGACGGCTCGTATATCATCGTGTATGTCGGCAACGACGCTTCCGACTTTGAACTCGAGCTCACGTGGCTGCGCGACCATCCGCAGGCCTACGACATCGGCGAGGAAGAATTCCATCTCGCGTTCTGTGCGGACGATTTCGCCGCGGCGCACGCGCTCCACAGCGAAATGGGCTGCATCTGCTTTGAAAACGACGCCATGGGCATCTACTTCATTCAGGATCCGGACGGCTACTGGCTGGAGATCGTCCCGACAAGATAAAATCCCCCGGCGAACACGGAGAAAACGTATGATTTATTTAGAAACGGAGAGGCTGTCTCTTCGGAATCTGGAGCTATCCGATGCGGAAAGTATCAGCGGATACCGAAACGACGAGGCATGCCGACGGTATCAGCGGTGGGAGGCCTTCACGCTTCCGGATATCGAGGCGTATATTGAGAAGTTTCAAAGCGATGTTTTCCTGTCAGACAAGCAGGAACAGCACTTTGGGATCGCCCAAAGAAACAACTTGGAGCTTGTAGGCGAACTGGCGTACTTTTATAAGCCGGGGGACTGTATCACGCTGGGTATCACCGTTGCCCCTCGTTTCCAGAGAAATGGATATGCCTGCGAAATGCTGCGGGAAGTGATCCGTTCTGCCCGGGAAAAGTATCCGACATTGGATATTGTTGCGCTGATCGACAAAGACAATCGGAAAAGCCTGTGCCTTTTTGAAAAGCTGGGTTTTCGGCAGGAGTGCTACGCGGATTCGATTGCCTCTTTTGTTTATGTGCTCTCTGCATAGGAAAAGTCCGCGGCGAGAATACCGCGGGCTTTTCCTATTTCGGAAACTGTGCTATACTGAAAAAAACACAGCAGGAGAATATTATGTCAACCAATAAACTGTATCTCGGCTACCACGTATCCTCTGCCGGAGGGTATATGGCGATGGGGAAGCGCGCCGCGGCGCTCGGCGCGAACACGTTCGCCTTCTTTACGCGCAATCCGCGCGGCGGCGCGGCGGCCAAGGTGGAGGAAGCGGACGTCGCAGCGTTCCGCGCGTGGGCGGCCGAACAGGGCTTCGGCCCGCTCGTGGCGCACTCGCCCTATACGCTCAACCCGTGCAGCGACAAGCCCTCGGTGCGCGACTTTGCCAAACGCGCCTTTACGGAAGATCTGGAACGCATGGAGCTCACGCCCGGCTGCTTTTATAATTTCCATCCCGGCAGCCACGTCGGGCAGGGGACGGAGGCCGGGATCGAAATGATCGCGGAGCTTTTAAATGCGGTTCTCTCGCCGGACATGCACACAACGGTGCTTCTGGAGACGATGGCCGGAAAGGGCAGCGAGATCGGCGGAAAGTTTGAGGAGCTGCGCGAGATCATCGACCGCGTGGAGCTTAAAGACAAGCTCGGCGTCTGTCTCGACACGTGCCACATCTGGGACGGCGGCTACGATATCGTCTCCGACCCGGACGCGGTGTTTGCCGAGTTTGACCGCGTGATCGGTCTCGACCGGCTCAAGGCGGTACATCTCAACAACTCCCTCAACGGTCTCGGCAGCCATAAGGACCGCCATGCCAAAATCCTTGAGGGCGTTCTGCCGCCGGAGGCGCTGGTGCGCATCGTCTGCCACAAAGCCCTTGCCGGACGGCCGTTCATTCTCGAAACGCCGAATGACGATGCCGGGTACGCCGCGGAGATCGCGTGGCTGCGGGAACAGTGGGAGGTGCGCCATGCGTGAGATCAAAGCCGTCCTCTGGGACGTGGACGGGACGCTTCTCGACTTTCTCGCCGCCGAGCGCGAGGCAATAAAGACTTGCTTTTCTCTCTTCGGTCTCGGCGAGTGTGCCGATGAGATGATCGCGCAGTATTCCGCCATCAACGTCCGCTGGTGGCAGGCGCTCGAGCGCGGCGAGTATACGAAGCCGGAGATCCTGGTCGGGCGCTTTGCGGAGTTTTTCACCGCGCGCGGCATCGACACCGCCGTTGCCCCGGCGTTCAACGCGGAATACCAGCTCCGTCTCGGCGATACGATCAAGTTCTGCCCGCACGCGCTCGAAACCGTGCAGGCCCTCCGCGGCATAGCTGCGCAGTGCGCCGTGACGAACGGCACGAAGATCGCGCAGGACAAAAAGCTCGAACGCTCGGGGCTTGATACACTGCTCGACCCGATCTTCATCTCCGAGGTCGTGGGGGCGGAAAAGCCGTCGCCGGCGTTCTTTGCCCCGGTGTTCGCGGCATTTCCCGGCATAAAGCCGGAGGAGATGCTGATCGTCGGCGACTCGCTCACGAGTGATATCCGCGGCGGCGTCAACGCCGGAATACAGACTTGCTGGTATAACCCCCACGGCCACGCTGCGCCGCCGGAGCTCCGTATCGACTACACGGTCTCGGATATCGCCGAGGTGCTGCAAATCGTAGAGAAAAGCGCGCGGTGAATGGGTAACTTTGTCCTATTGACTTTTTCGGGCAAAGTGGATAGAATCATCTGACTTTCAGAAGTCTTATCGGGAGGAAACACAGGCCTATGGAAACCGCAACGCTCGGAAAGGGCAAACTCTTCGGCCCGGCGAGCTTTTATAAAAAGGCGCTGCTCATCGCGCTGCCGGTCATGCTGCAGATGCTCATTCAGAACATGGTGTCGCTCATCGACAACTTCATGGTCTCGGGCCTCGGCGACGTGAAAATGTCTGGCGTCAATATCTCCGGGCAGATCCTCTTTGTTTTCATGGTGCTGCTCAATACGATCTGCACCGCGGGCGGCATCTTCATGTCGCAGTATTACGGCGCGGGCGATAAGCGTGGTATGCGTCAGGCGCTGAGCTTCAAGGCGGTGCTTGCGGCGGTGGCCATTGTGCTCTATCTTCTTGTGTGCATGGTGTTCCCGCGGCAGGTACTCTCGCTCATGGTTGTCGGCAACTCGCAGGCGGACGCCATATTGGACGAGGCCGTGAAGTACATGTTCCTCATGGGCTTCAACGGTATTCCCATGGCCATTTCCACGATCTGCTCGTCGTCCCTGCGCGAGATCGGCCGGGTGCGTACGCCGCTTTTTATCTCCGTTATTGCCACGCTCGTCAACACGTTTTTCAACTGGGTGCTGATCTACGGCAATCTCGGCGCGCCGCGGCTCGAGGTACAGGGCGCGGCCATTGCCACGATCATCGCGCGTCTCACGGAAATGACGATGTTTCTCATTTTCATTGCCGTCAAGCGCCCGCCGTTTTCCGCTACGCCGAAAGAGCTTGTGAGCGTAGATTTCCCGCTCTTCTTCCGCATGCTCAAAAAGGGCTCGATGGTGCTTGGCTCGGAAATGCTCTGGGTCATTTCTGAAACGGTCACGACCGCGCTTTACAATGGCCGCGGCGGCGCGGACGTCGTCTCCGGTATGGCGGCGAGCTTCGCCATTGCCAATCTCTTTTTCGTAGCGTTCAGCGGCATCACAACGGCGACCGGCGTTATCCTCGGCTCTACGCTCGGCAGCGGTGAACTGGACAAAGCCCGGCAGGAAAAGCGCTGGCTTATGACGGCGGGGGTCGTGTTCGGGTTCTTTATGATCTTTGTCGGATTGCTCACTGTTCCGCTCATCCCGGTGGTGTTCGGCCATTTGAGCGCAAGCGCCCAGAGCATCACGCGCCAGATGATCGTTCTCATGTCGCTCTTTATGCCGCCGTGGGTGTATATCAATGTCCAGCTTGCCGTGTCCCGCGCCGGAGGCGATACCGCCATGGGCCTATGGGTGGACGCCACAACGACGCTTCTTATGATCATCCCCGGCATCTTCCTTGTAGCGCGCTATACGACGATCGGCCCGGTGGCCATGTACGGCATGGTCAAGGCCGTAGACTTCGTGAAAATCACCATCGCGCACTTCATGCTCAAGCGCGAGCGCTGGGTGCGCAATCTCACGGACATTGTCCAGCCGGTAAAAACAACGGAATGATCCGAAAAACAATAAAGGCTCCCTTCACGTTTTTTTAAACGTGAAGGGAGCCTTTTTCCGTATTTACAGCGATTCCACGAACGCGGCGATGCGCGTGTCGATCTGTCCGGCGTCGAGCTGGGAGTAATCGGTCTCCAGCGCCATATACGGCACGCCCAGACTGCGGCAGAGCTCGCGGAGAGAACGGCCTTCGATGAGATAAGTGTGGCAGCTCGAAAGGGCGATATCGAGCACAGCATCGGCGTGAAATTCCTCGATGAGCGCGGGGATCATATCGAACCGGCGGCGGTTCGGTGTCATCACGGCGCAGCCGATGGTGAGATAGGCGTCGGCAATGGCGCTCAGAATATCCTTCGCCCCGGCGTCTACGTGGCAGCGCGCCGGTTTGATGCCCGCGCAGTTTTCAAAGCAGACGACCTGCGCGCCCGCGCGCTCCGCCGCGCCGAGCACCTTCTGGTACACGCCGCCGATCGGGCAGCCGGTGACGAGAAGCCGCGGTCCCCCTGCCGTGGCGGAGGGCTTTGTTTCCCGCAGACGCGCGGCAAGCTCCTCCACATGCGCCACAGCGTGGGGGAGGTCAAAATCAAACCCCAGCCCGTCGAGTACCTTATAAAGCTCCGTGCCGGAAACGGGCGCGGGGTCGGCGCGCAGCACTTCCATGAGATGGGAGCGGGCCTCGCGCAGCGCGTTTCTTTGCCGCGCCGCGGCGCGCAGCGCATCGTCCGTGATCTCCGCGCCGAAGCGCTCTTCAAGATATTCCTTCAGCCGCCGCACCTCGGCGCGCCACATATCGCGCGCATACGGAAGATCGACGCCCTGCGGCAGATGCAGCAGAAAGAGCTCCTTGCCGCGCGCCATCAGCTCATACATCTTTTTCTTCCCGTCGCACGTCGTCTCGCCGACAATGAGATCGGAAAAGTAGGTATACGGGCACTTGTCGCTCACATAGAAGCCGTAGCTCGATTTGATGAGCGGGCAGAGATTGCGCGGCAGATCGACCTCTGCGGCGGGGATCGTCTCGGCGCTCATGCCGCAGAGACTCACGGCGAGCATCCCGGCGGCGTCCAGGATCTCCAACGGCGTAAACGTGCAGAACGTACCGGCCACGCGCCGCCCGCCTTCTTTGGCGGCCTTCACCTTGAGAAAGCCCGCTTTGCGCGCGTCGGAATAGGCTTCAAATGTTTCGGGAAGAGAGAGCTCCATACTTGTGTGACCTCGTTTCTTGTTATCGGGAGAGCCTGCGCGCGGCGAGCGCCGCGCCGATGGCCCCGGCAAAACGCCCCTGCGGATGCGTGAGGACCGGCGCGCCGAGCTTTTCGGCAATGGCGTCGGGCAGGTATTCCGTCTGGCAGAGCCCGCCGGTGAGACATACCGCGCCATAGCTCCCGCCGAGCTTTTTTGCCTGTGTGACAACCTTTCCGGCAATGGAATCCACGACCGCATAAGCGATATCCTCGCGCGGCGCGCCCTGACCGATGAGACTTACGACCTCACTTTCGGCGAACACCGTGCAAATCGAGCTGATGGACGCGCCGCCGCCGCGCGCGGCAAGCGCACACAGCTCCTCGGGGCGCATACCGAGCCGGTTCGCCATGATCTCGAGAAAACGCCCCGTTCCGGCGGAGCACTTGTCGTTCATAAGAAAGTCCTGCACCGCACCGCCGGATACGCCGATGACCTTCGTATCCTGCCCGCCGATGTCGATCACGAGAAGATCGTCCCGCCTGTGCAGAAAGCACGCGCCGCGCGCATGGCAGGTGATCTCCGTGACGCTCTTTCCGGCATACGGCACGGCGACGCGCCCGTACCCCGTCGCAACACAGGGGCACGCTTCCGGCGAAAAGTGCGCCGCTTCGAGCTCGGCGCGGATGCTCTCCGCCGTGTCCACACTGCTCCAGCCCGTCGGCCGCGCCGAGAGCAGGGCGAAAGACCCGTCGGCGGCGAGTACCGCCGTCTTTGCGCAGGTGGAGCCGATATCGATGCCGATGGCGTAGTCCATGCCGTGATTCTCCCCTCGTTTTTCTCGCGCCTACTATAACACGCCTTTCGCTCTTTTGCCACGGTAATTGAAAAAACCGAAGAAAGCGACGAGAGCAGCGAAAAAGCCGATAAAAATCCATTATCCCGATTGCTCAATCGATAAACCCGATGAAATTGGTAAAATGATTTGGAACTCCAATTTGACGAAGCGATTGCCCCGACTATAATGAAAAAGTCTGAAATCAAAGAAAGAGAATGTGGTCCCATGCTCGATGAAGCAAAAACAAAAAAGGAACAGAGCACCGATCTTGCGCTGCTCTCAGGTCTGACCCGCCGCCAGCTCAGGGAGCTGGAGGAAAAGGAAAAGACACCCGCCCAGAAAACGGCGGAGGCGGTCATTATGGTGCTGCCGCTGCTCTGCGGCGGTATCGCGCTGCTCGAATATCTCCTCGTGCCGAACAACAGCCGCAACCGGAACCCGTGGAGCTATGTCTGGGTGCTCGGCGCGGCGCTGGTGGTGTATATCGTCTGCCTGCTCGCAGCGGTGATCGGAAAACAGCACGGGAAGAAAGACTTTTATGAGTCGCTGCACTATAGAGCGCCGCGCTATTCGGTGCTGCTGCTGTTCCTGACGCTGTACGATTATCTCACGCTGAAGACCGGCGTGTTGACGCAGCCGTTTGTGCCGTGCATGAACTATATCATCAATGCGTTTCTTGCCGATTACAAAATGCTGGCTGACTGTACGCTCAACACGCTCAAGCTGCTGTTTCTCGGCTACTTTATCGGTGTATCCCTCGGCCTTGTGACGGGCATTGCATGCGGCTATTCCAAGCGCATCCGCTACTGGATCGACCCAATCATCAAGTTTTTGGGGCCGATCCCCACATCCACGTGGATTCCGATCATCATGGTCATTGCTACCTCACTTTTCGGCGGCGCGGTGTTCATCATTGCACTCAGTTCCTGGTTCGCTGTGACGGTAGCCTCGCTCACTGGCATCGCCAACGTAGGCAAGGAGTATTTTGAAGCGGCGCGCACTCTCGGCGCGAACGACCGTCAGCTCGTGTTCCGCGTGGCGATCCCGCACGCCATGCCGTCCATTCTGCAGGGCTGCACGCAGGCGATGAGTTCTTCGTGTATCGTGATCATGATTGCGGAAATGCTCGGCGTAAAGTCCGGCCTCGGCTGGTATATGACATGGCAGACCGGCTGGGCGAGCTACGATAAATCCTTCGCGGCGCTCTTCGTGATCTGCTTCATCTTCACGCTGGTCACCAAGGGGCTCGAACGGATCAAACGCTATCTGCTCAGATGGCAGAACGGAGCGGAAAAGTAATGCGAAACGAAAAGAAAGATGTCTGCCTGACGCTGGAAAACGTCAGCAAGGTTTTTGCCAAAGTCGAAAGCGACGAGGTGACGCACGCGCTGCAGGATGTGAGCGTTACGATGAAAAGCGGGGAGTTTGTCTCCCTTGTCGGCCCTTCCGGCTGCGGAAAGTCCACGATCCTCCGCCTTGTGGCGGGCCTCATCCTGCCGACACTCGGCCGTGTCACGGTAGACGGCGCGGAGGTGGAGACACCTTCGCCGGAACGCGGCGTCGTGTTTCAGAATCCTACGCTTTTCCCGTGGCTCACGGTGGAAAAGAACATTGCGTTCAGTCTGGATGTACGCGGCATGAAAGACGGGAAAGCCGAGCGAGTGAATCAAATGATCCGCATGATCGGTCTGGAACGGTTTCGGAACGACTATCCCGCACAGCTCTCCGGCGGTATGGCACAGCGCGTGGCGCTCGTGCGCACGCTCATCAACGAGCCGGAGATATTGCTGCTCGATGAGCCCCTCGGCGCGCTGGACGAGTTCACGCGCATGAATATGCAGGACGAGATATTGAACATCTGGTCGCAGAAAAAGCAGCTCGCGCTCATGGTGACGCACAGCATTGACGAGGCCGTGTATATGGGCACGCGTGTGCTCGTGATGGAGTCCAACCCCGGCCGCATCGTTGCCGATATCCGGATCAACGAGGACTTCCCGCGCGACCGTTCGTCCGCGAGCTTCGTCGAGTACCGCAACGAAATTCTCAACCGTCTCCACTTCGGCGGAAAAAAGACTGAATAAGAATTTATATGGCAATGCCCTGTAAATAAAAAAATGAAGGAGAAAAGTACATGAAAAAGACCATTGCCCTTGTGCTCGCGCTCGTCATGGTGTTCGCGCTCTGCGCGTGCGGCGCACAGGCCCCCGAAACCGGCGACAACGCCGGAACCGGAAACACCGGTTCCTCTACCCTGATCGCCGACGAGAACAACGACGGCCAGATCGAGATCGGCACCGTGGAAGATGTGGAAGTCAACGAAGCCAGCGAACACATGGACGCTGCCGAGGCCGCAGCTTCCGGCAACTGGGAAGCGCTGTTCGTCCCTGTGCAGATCGAGGGCCGCGCGATCGAAATGACCGATTTCGATCTCACCCCGACCGCAGAAGAGCTCGAAGCCATGAAGAATGAGCCGGCTTATGGCCGTCCCATCGTGTACCTCATGTCCGACGGCTGCACCTCCGGCCCGACCATGGCTGATCATCTCGGTTATTATGCCGAGGCCGGTCTGACGGCCGAGGGCGTTAAGGGCACCACGGACGTGGAAGGTCTCGGCACCGGCAAGGTGGATGTTGCCTCCGGCATGATGGCGAAGATGCTCGTTCCCATCACCAACGGCGTGGATATCACGTTCGTCGGCGGCTCTCATATCGGCTGCAAGTCTCTGTACGTTCTCGCGGACAGCGAATACAACACCACCGCCGACCTGAAGGGTCAGAAGATCTCCACTCCGAACGGCATCGGCATGTCCGACTATAACATCACCGCTCTGCTGCTTGACGCTGACGGCATCAACTATGCCACCGACGTGGAACTCGTGAAGGTCACCGCTGACGCCTGCGTCGCCGCTATGGAAAACGGCGAGATCGCCGCGGCGCTGCTGAGTGATACCTTTGCCTATGCCATGGTGAAGGATGGCAAGCTCAAGTGCATCCGCTCCCAGCAGGATACCGACTTTGCGGACCGCACCTGCTGCGTTCTGGCTATGAACGGCCAGTTTGTGCGTGAGAATCCCACCATTGCCAAGAAGGTGGCGCAGGCCGTGCAGAAGGCGCACAGCTGGATGCGCGATAACTCCGCGGAAGCCACGCAGGTGCTCATGGACATGGGCTGGAACGGCGGCAACTACGAGATGAACATCATGATCAACAATGCGCTGCAGTTCGGCCTTTCCGACGAATTCACCGGCGCGACGCTCAAGGACTTTATCGAGCGCTACGTCCGCCTCGGCCTCATCACCTCCATGGACGATACGGACGAGATCCTGAACCTCGCCTGGACGCCTATCCTCTAAACCTTAAACGATACCCTATAGAACAACCTCCCCGATTGCAGCTGCATTCGGGGAGGTTGTTCGTCTCGGACAGGAATGTCAAAAGAGAAGCTTCATTCGCCTTTTTTCGTCCGGGGTTTTCGTTGGTTTTTCGGTCCGCTGCTTTTTTTACGCAGACAACTGGCCGCCCATTCAAAAAACCATGGGGAGGATTCATACAGATACGTGGAATTCATCACGGCGTCGGTCAATTCCTCAATGGTTGATGGCTGGTATCCGAAGGGGGAAAGCTCATCGACAATATCGTCCAGACCACCGCGGGCAGCCGTTTGGAAAAATTTTTTGGTGTCCTTGTTTACGGTCGCCAGACAGCAGAGATATTCTTCGGCTTTTCCAGCCCGCGGCAAGCGAGGACCGCGCCGACGGCGCAGACCGCCGCAGCGATCCATGCCGTTGCCGGAGCGGAAAGAACATCGAGCAGACGCCCGGAGATGAGACTTGCGAGCACGCCGCCCATGGTCGTCATGCTGAAGGCAAGGCTCTGCCCCTTGGCAGCGTCGTCGTAGGGGACGACGAGCGTGACGTAGGCCACGATCGCGGGCGCGTACAGCGCATAGGACAGCACCTGAAGAGACTCCGCGGCAAAGAGCAGCGGGATGTTCGGCGCCGCGGCGATCGCGGCGGTCTTGAGCGTGAAGAAGATAAACGAAAACCGCAGCACGGCAGCGCAGCTCCTCCGACGGAAAATGCGCGAGAAGAACAGCATCGTCGGCACCTCGAGCGCGGTGAGGAACGCGGTGAGATAGCCGAGCGTCTCGGTATCGCCGCCGGCGTGCTCCACAAAGTTGATGAGAAACGTGGACGTGGTGTTGTGCGAGAAAAAGAGGAGCGCCATTCCGGCGAGCAGCAGACAGAAGCGGGGACTCTCCCGCAGAAATACGCCGAGCGAACGGCCCTGCGGCGCCGGTGCGGCATGGCCGGAGAGCAGCTTCCTGCGCAGCCGGAGGACGGAGCGCGAGAGCAGCGCGTTGGAAACGCCCTGCAGCGCGGTGACGGCAAGCCCGGCAATGGGGATGACGCGCACGCCAAAGCGCGTGACCCAAACGCCGAGCAGCATGGAAAGTACCATATATGCTGCCGACCCCATGCTGCGGGCAATGCCGTAATTGACGGGGGATTCGTAATGCTCAAAATCGGCGCAGAGCTTCAGATTGAGCGTGTTCACCGCGAGAGTGAACGCCAGCAGCAGCGGATAGCACAGCGTCGTAACGACGCCGCGCGCCGGGAAAAACAGCAGAAGGAGGAAGAAAGCCGCCTGAAGCGTCAGCACCGGCCAGAGCACATCCGCCGCGTTGAAGCGCGGAGAGGTGTCCACAAAGGAGGAGAGCCCTGTGCCGAGCAGAAAGCCGAGGATGCTGCCCAGCGCGAGCATGCTGCCGAGCTCTGTGTTGCTGTAGCCGAGAGCGCCGAGATAAACGGCGGCAAAGCTGCTGGAAAGGCAGAAGACCATCCAGAATCCCACTTGATTGAGCGAGTAATACACCGTGATCCGCTTCGTGCTCACGCCGCGCCTCCTTTCGCCGTTGACGGTGATTCTATTATTCACAAAGGACACGCCGGTGTCAAGTCTGCGTACCTGCACCGGCGTGCCGTAATGATTCGGATTTTTATTTCGCGGCGGCGTAGATCTTTTCGATATCCGCGGCGTACAGCCGGACAAGACCGCCAATCTTGAGCGTGTCGTTCTGCGTGCATTTCACGGCCATTTCGTGCATCTGTGCCTCAGTAATATCGCCAAGGCCGAGCTCGTGCAGATTCGACGGCATGCCGACCGAGCGGCAGAAGCTCTCGAACGCGGCGACGCCCGCGAGAGCGGTCTCCTCGGGGTTCGCGTAATTCATCTCGCAGCCCATGACTTCCACGGCAAAGCGCGTGAAGCGGGGGAGATTGGCGTGCATCACATACCGCGCCCAGCTGCCCCATACGGCGGCGAGACCGGCGCCGTGCGCCACATCGAACATACCGCCGAGCTCGTGCTCGATCTTGTGCGTCGCCCAGTCCTGCACCTTGCCGACGCCCATAAGATTGTTGTGGGAAAGGCTGCCCGCCCACATGAGCTCGGCGCGCGCGTCGTAGTCGTTCGGCTCGGCGAGCGCCTTTTTGGTGTTCGCCATTACGGTTTTGAGCAGTCCCTCGCTCATACGGTCGAGAAGCTCGGTGTGCTCGGTGTTGGAGAAATAGCGCTCCATCGTGTGCATCATAATGTCCACGCCGCCGCTGGCGGTCTGATACGGGGGCAGCGTGCAGGTGAGCGCGGGGTTCATAATGGCAAAGCGCGGGCGGGAGCATTCGTAGTTGACACCCTTTTTGAGCCAGCCGTCCTCGTTGGTGATGACGCAGGAGTTGCTCGTCTCGCTGCCCGCGGCGGAGATCGTCAGCACCGCGCCGACGGGGGCGCACGCCTTCGCCGTGGCCTTGCCCATGAAGAGATCCCAGATATCAAATTCGGGATTGGCGAGCGCGTAGCCGATGGCCTTCGCCGTGTCGATCACGCTGCCACCGCCGACGGCGAGCAGAAAGTCCGCGCCGGTCTCCTTCGCAAGAGCGATGCCCTCGCGCACGCGGCTGAGCCGGGGATTCGGCTGCACGCCGCCGAGCAGCTCGTAAGGGATACCCGCGGCCTTGAGCGAATCGGTGCAGCGGCCGAGCAGTCCCGAGCGCACGGCGCTGCCGCCGCCGTAAACGACGAGCGCGTGCGTGCCGCCGCATTCGCGGACAAGCTCACCGCAGCGGCTTTCGGTGTCGCGCCCGAAAACGACCTTCGTGGGAACGCAGTATTCAAAGTTCTGCATGATGAGTCCTTCTTTCCAGTGTATCTATGTAGGATTTTACGTCAAATGGGTCGAGCGGCGTATCGCGCCGCAGATAGAGTGGATGATGGGGGTGGCCCTTTACGGAGCGCTTGCCCGCCGTGAACCACTTCGCGCCAAGCTCCTCGCCGGCGGCGATCATGTCCGAAACGCAGCGCGGGAGATACGGGCGCATTTCAATGATGTTGCCCCAGGCTGCCCATACCGCCGGGCGGCGGGGGAGAGAGGCTTCGAGAACGTACCGGAACGCCGCCATATTCTCCGCGTGCAGATGCTCATTGAGCGCGGCGTCCATGTCGTTCGGGCGCGTGGCGCGCTGGGCGTAGACATTGAACATGATAAAGCTGTCATACCCGTTTGAGAGCGCGATGCGCTGCACGCTCTGGAGCGTCGGGTCGAGGGCGTCCGGCGCGGCGGTCGAGGGATTCACGCCGATGCAGATGAGCGGCTTTTCCCCGCGCGTGCCGAGAATGTATCGGTACTCGGTATAAAAATCCGGAACGTACAGCCAGCGCGCGGCGTCATAATCGCCGCGCTGTCCGCTCTTTTCCAGCGCCTCGCGGAACGGCAGCAGCTCGAGCGTATCGGTGTCGGCGGTCGGAATGTGCATGGAGAGGTCTCCTTATCTTTCGTTACTGCCGCAGCAGCGCGCGGCGCGCCTCGTGGTCAGGCATGACGGAGGCGATGAAGCGGTAAAAGGCCGCCGAGTGGTCGTGGTGGCGGATGTGCGCGAGCTCGTGCACGACGACATAGTCGATCGCCTCCTCGGGGTACTGCATCAGCCGCCACGAAAAGCTGATCGCGTTCCTGCCGCTGCAGCTGCCGAAGCGGGTGCGCGCGCCGGTGATCGTCACGCGCGTCGGGGCCACGCCCATGAGCGCGGCATAGTGCTCGATCTTCGGCGGAAGGATCGTTTTGGCCTTTTCGATGAGCGCGCGGCGCTGCGCTTCGTCTGGCTCGGGATGCGCGGCCTGCCGCGCCGCGAACCGCTCATGCTCGCGCGCGAGCCATGCGCTCTCCTTTTCCACGATCCGGCGGATCTCTGCCTCCGACGTGCAATACGGCGCGCGAACGACGAGCTGCCCGTCTTTATCGAGCCGCAGCCCGACGGTCCTCCGGTTTGCGCGGATGACGGTGTAGCTTTCCATCAGTACCACGCCCACCCGAAGAGGAGAATTTTGATGAGCCATTGCCCGACGGTATAGTCGACCGTTACGGGGATCTCCTTCGTGACGAACCCGTCGCCGGAAACGCAGGTGAGAACGGTCTCGCCGCGCGCGCAGGCGCGCACCTCGCCGGTCGAGAGATCGACCGAGACAATGTTGATGTTCGTGTACCAGCGGACGGTTTTGTCGGAAGCGTCCTCCGGCGTGATCACGGCTTCGAGCGTCACGGTGTCCTTATAGTGCAGCGTGAGCGCGTCCGGCAGTCCCTCTATGCCGCTCGCGGCGATGAGCATGGGGATGCTCTCCTCGCCGAGCAGCACACCGCAGTCGGCACAGAAGCGCTGGCGCAGCCCCTCGCGGTCATACGTCGGCGCGGTGACGGTCATCCAATCGCCGGAAACGTGCTTCGGCACGGCGCGTTTTTCCGTTTCCGCGCCGCAGAGCGCGCAGCGGAGCGTCTCCTCGCCGTCTTCGGCCTCGGTGGGCGCTTTCGTTTCCGTCCACTCGCCGGGGGTGTGCTGCGGCGGCGTGAACGTGTCGCGGTAGGAATAGCCGCACACGGCGCAGGTGTGCTCGGTATAGCCGAAGGTATCGCAGTTCCCGGTGACCTCCGTGTCGGTGTAGGACGGTTCAGCGCATTTTTCCGGCTTTACGGCGGCGGAGTAATCGAAGATCTCATTCCGCTGAAAATCGGCGGTGCATTCGGTGATGTTCGTCCAGGTGAGAAACTCTCCGGCAAACGCTTCGCAGTAGGCGCGCCGGTCGGCGTTGTCCTCGAAAAACGTGATCTTGCCGGTCACGGCGCAGCCGGAGATCGTGCCGATGTCCACGGTCTTGTCGTACTGATAGAACATACCGACAAGTCCGCCGTTGTGCGCATAGCCGCGGCAGGCGGCGTAGCCGTCGATCGCGGCGGTGCAGCCGGTGAGTGCCGCATTGCCGCAGGAAAGAATGCCGCCGAGAAACTCCTCGCAGCGGAGCGACGCAATGCTCTCATCGGAGAAAACGAGTGTGGAATCCGCGGAGCAGTTCGTATACGTTCCGCCGCCGAAGCCGACGAGCCCACCGATACCGGCGATGCAGCGGTCGTGCTCATCGATAGGTTCGCGCTGGCATGTCTCCGTGAGATCGATGCGGGCATCAAAAACGGAGACGTTTTCGAGCACCGTTTCAGGCGAAGCAAAGCCCGCGAGCGTTCCGGCGAACACATTCTCCGGCGTCTCCACGGCGATGTTCACGCCGCGCAGCGAAAGATCACGGACCGAAGCGCCGCTGAGCACGGAGAAAAAGCCCGTGAGCGCGGTGTCGTAGGTCTTGTCGTTCCCGTCCACCGTCTCGGCGCGATCTGCGCCGAGCGAGGTGACCGTGAGATTGTAAATGGTATGTCCGCCGCCGTCGAGCGTGCCGGAAAAGGCGATCGGCTGCCAGTCCACGCCGGTCATGTCGATGTCGGCGGTGAGAACAAAGTCGCCGTCCGGCGTCTCGCGCAGGAGCGAAAGCTCCTCCGCGGAGGATATTTCGCAGGGCGCGTCCGCCGCCGCAGCGGGGCAGAGCGCGAGCAGAAGTACGGCGCAAAGCGCGCCGGAAAGAAAGCGTTTAACGTTCATACAATGCCTCCTGTAATGCTGTCTAAGTATATCACGCGCGTCAAATGTTTTGCAACTGCCGCCGCTATGCGATATAATGAAAAACCGGTAGGGACGGGGCTTCGCTCCGCCCGCGAACCATCGCCTCTTTCTTTATGGAGTTATGCAGACATGAAATACTATTTCGCCCCCATGGAGGGGATCACGACGCACGTTTTCCGCGCGGTCCATTCGCGCCGTTTTCCCGGCGCGGACCGATACTATACGCCGTTTTTCTCCCCGACGTCCGACCATCTCTTTACGCCGCGGGAGCTGCGCGAGCTGACGCCGGAGACGCCCTGTGCCGCGCCGGTCGTGCCGCAGATTCTCTCCAAGTGCGCCGCGGACATCGTCTGGGCCGCCGAGGGGCTGCAAGACATGGGATATACGGTCTTTAACCTCAATCTCGGCTGCCCGTCGGCAACCGTGACGGCAAAGAGCAAGGGCGCGGGGCTTCTGCAAAAGCCGGACGCGCTCGACACGCTGCTCGCAGACGTGTTTGCTGCCTCGCCCATTGCCGTGTCGCTCAAAAGCCGCATCGGGTATCTTGCGCCGGAGGAATTTCCGCGCCTTCTGTCGATCTACCGGCAATATGACGCGCAGGAGCTCATCCTTCATCCGCGCACGCGAAAGGAAATGTACTCCGGCGCGGTACATATGGATGCCTTCGCTCTCGCCGCGGCGGGGAGTCCTTTCCCGGTCGTATATAACGGCGATCTCTTCACCGCGGAGGATGTCCTTGCCTTTGAAGCCGCCCACCCGGAGACGGAGGCGGTCATGCTCGGCCGCGGCGCGGCGGCCGACCCCGCGCTCTTCCGCCGCCTGCGCGGCGGGGCGGCGGCCTCCCGCGAGGAACTGCGGCAGTTCCACGAAGAACTGTACGAGGCCTACCGCGCCGAGCTCGGCGGCGTGAACGCCATGCGCAAAATGAAGGAGCTCTGGCACTATCTCTCTTCGCTCTTTATCGGCGGCGACGAGCTCGCCAAAAAGATCGCCCGCACAAAGGACGTCTATAAATTCAACGACTACATATCCGAAGCACTCTCCAACCTGCCGCTCCGGAGCGGGGAATAGGAATCCAAAAGCTGCCGCGACCGAAAGCCACGGCAGCTTTTTTCAGAAAATATGAAACCTTTTGCTCCGCTTTTGCGACTTTAGGAGTGTAAGGAGGTGGGAAGCATGAACGACGCGGGCATCATCGATCTCTATTGGCAGCGCTCCGAGCGTGCCATCCCGGAAACGGAGAATGCCTACGGGCGGTATTGCCACACGGTGGCGTATAATCTCCTGCGGAATGCCGAGGACGCGGAGGAGAGCGTGAACGATACGTGGCTCGCGGCCTGGAACGCCATGCCGCCGGAGCGCCCGAACAGCCTGAAGGCGTTTCTCGGCCGGATCACGCGCAATATTTCCGTAACACGCCTGCGCCGCAGCGGAAGCCAAAAGCGCGGCGGCGGGGAAGCGAGCCTTGCGATCGACGAGCTCTCCGAGTGCTTGCTGGGAGGGAGCGATCCGGCGCGGACGGCGGAAAACCGCGAGCTTCTCCGGAGCATCGATGCGTTCCTCTCATTGCTTCCCAAACGTGAACGGGTCATTTTCCTCGGACGGTACTTCTACGCGCTGACCGCGGAGGAGATCGCCGCGCGGCTCGGCATGAAGACTGCCGCGGTGAAAACCTCGCTGTACCGGACGCGGAAACGCCTAGCGCAAAAGCTGGAAGAGGAGGGATATTGAATGAACGGCGGAGATATTCTGTTTGACGCGCTGAACGGCGTATCCGACTGCTTCGTGCTGGAAGCGGGGGATTTGCTCCGGATCGGCGAGGAAAAGCCGCACGGACGCGGAAAGGCAAAGCTCTGGAAAACGGCGCTGCTTGCCGCGGCGCTCGCGCTGCTGCTCGCTGCCGCGGCCTATGCTGCCGGGCTGCTGCACTGGAAGGATCAGACATATTCCATTGAGGGAACGAACCGCGTTATCGTTGTGCCGAACGGACTGCGCGGCACAAAAACATACGAAGGCACCGCCGCATGGTGGACGTGGGCCGCGGCGCAGCGGAAGATCTGGACGGAACCCGACTGGAGCTTCACGCAAGGGGACGACGCTCTGCGCAAAACCTGCGAGACATACCGGGCGACGACGCCGGAGGCCGCGGCAAAGCTGCGGGAGATCGCGGAGAACTACGGTCTTGAGCTTTATTCCGAGAGCTTCCCTCTGACCGGACGAGACGAGCTGTATGACCGCAGCGGCATGCAGCCGTATGTAAAAGACGGCACGGACGAGATGCAAAGCGGGTATATCTTCTCGGACGGCTCCTTTTATACGGAGGGCCATCTGGTATTCGGAGAGACGCGGCTTCCCGTGACGCTCCAGCGCGTCTCGACCGGGGCGCTCTATCCCTTCGGCTTCCCTGCGCCCGCGGCGGAGTATACCGAGCGGGAATACCGAAGCGCACTCGGGCAGAGCGCGAATCTTGTCCTGTGGGAGAATGGGAGGCTGGAGATCTGGTATCTCTCCGAGGACGGCGAAATGTTTGCGGCGCTGCGCATGTATGATTTTGACCGGCCGACGGCGCGGAAAATGCGCGCGCTCGGCGCGGAGAATGCCGGGGAGCTTGCGGAATTTCTTGCCGATCACATCGATTTCTCCGCGGTCTGCGAAAATAACGGCGCAGCGCGCTCTCTTGTGGAAAGAGCGCGTGTGTCGTACGACCCGGACGCGGCAGCGCGGCTGGAAGCGTTTTATAAGAGCTGCGCTTTCCGCGCGGCACGGGAGTTTCAGAGCTTCTTTACGGAGAATTTTTACGGCGCGTGCTTCACCGGCGTGTACGGGCAGAGCGGCTACGAGGACATCAGCGCAAAGCTCTCGGAGCTTGCGGAGCGGTACGGCCTTCAGTATGCCAGTGCTAAAGCGAAGGAAGAGAACAAGGTCATCTACGATAACGGCGCGTTCTACGAGGAACGGCCCCAGCCGGAGGCAGTGGGCAGCGGAAAATGGCTCGGACATTACATCCCAAAGCCCGCCCTGTACACCCGCATGACGCACTACACGGATTTTGCCGAGTATCGAAGAGTGTGGAGCTGCGAAACGGCATCGGGGCAGAGCATTGTGTGCGCGACGGACGGGCCGGAGAAGATCAGCGGAAGCTACCTCTTTTATGAAACGGACAGCGCCTATGTTCTTGTCAACGTCGGCGTGAGCGACGCCTCGCTTATGGAGAAAGCTGCTGAGACGATCGACTGGACGGCGTTTGATAAGGAAGGAGACGGGAAATGAAACGGATCATCGTTTTTCTGCTGCTGGCGGCGCTGCTGCTCGGCGGCTGCGGCACGCGGACGCCGGAGGCGGAAACATCAGAAACACCGAACGCAAGTGCCGCCGCGCCGAACACGGAAATTCGCGACTGGTCGGAGCCGAACGCGGTGGACGACAGCTACTCTTTTCAGCACGACCCAACGGCGTATTATGAGCAGACCGGCGACGATTCCGGCCCCTACGGCTTGATAACGAAAACCTGCCTTCCGGAATATGTGGATCGCTGGGTAGACGGTGGGGAGATTTTGCGGACGGAGTTTCATGGTCTGAGCAGCGGCGGAAACCAGAGCGGCGCTTATTACGGCTGGATCGCCTTCACAGGCACGCCGAAAACCGAGCTTGGCTGGCGCACGGCGGACTTTAACGGAACTGAATGCTACTGCCGCAGCATCTTTATCCGCGAGATCCCCAATGGAGACGGCACATACACGGTCGTCACGGCAAAGAGCTGGCCCATGGAGGTTGTCCTTGTCAACGATACCGTCGCGGCCATCGGGATTGAGGATCTGTTTTCCGGCCGCATGCTCCCAACGCTCGCGAGCGCAGAGCTGTACGTTCCGCAGCTCGGACAGAGCTTCGTCATGACGGAGGAGACGGCGCTCCGTTCTCTCGAAAAGGCGCTCTCCAAAGAGGCGGACACCGTGCGCATCACCGCCACGGGGGCGGATTTCGCTGAGCAGGAAAATCTCTGCCCGCTCTACCTGCGCTTTGCCGACGGGAGACGCGCGCTTCTCTTCACCGCCGGGGACGTCGCGGACGGCTGTGCCGACGGGTCGCTGCTGCCGTGCGCGGTGTTCGGCGCGGAAAGCGTATTCGAGCGCTTCGGCGTGCCGATGGACGCGGCAGGCTATACCCATAACACCGACGGCACTACCACCGTGACCAATTCGGTGGGCGGCGGTGCTTCCGACGGCATGACGAGCACGGCACGCTACGACGTCCAGGGACGGTTGGTGTATTGGGAACGGGCTTGGACGTGGGCCAATCGGGACGATACGGATGTCCATATCGAGACGGTTTCCTACCGCGAGGACGGAAAAATCGCTTCCACATTGGGCCGCTCGCATTTCGGCCAGAGCGACGAATATACAACGCTCACAACGTATGTCTACAATGAGCGCGGCGATCTCACGCGCATCAACGTGGAATACGATCCGACGGATATTTTCGGCCCCGGGTACTACCGGGAACTGCGCTATGATGAGCAGAACCGGCTCGTCGCCTACGTTTTCCACTATGCCGACGGCAGGGAAGGCCTGCCGAGCGGCAACACCTATTTCTGGTACACGGAGGATGGGCAGCGCTGCTACTACCACGTGGACACGAACGGCAATCTTGTCGGCGGGCCAGACGGTACGTCGGGCGATAATCCCGTCCGCCGGTAATGCGGACACCCCCAAAACAATAAGACAGAGCCTGCATCTCCCAAAGGGAGCGGCAGGCTCTGTTTCTGTCTTTATTCGGCTTCCAGCGCCTCGCGCACAATCTGCCACGCATCGACGAGCGCGTCAAGCGAGCGCGCGGCGTTTGCGGGGCTCGTGGAGGGAAGAACGGTGTCCTCCCGCCCGGTGAGCGGGTAGATATACTTCCGGTACAGCCGGTGGGCCGTTCCGCCGTTCGTGAAGATCTGCCGGATGGAGGCCGTTTCCAGAATGGGCGTGAGGTCATTCGGCACAGCGTTCCGAATGGATGCGTCGGACGAACCCGCAATATCGCACGAGGCGATCACATCCCAGAGCGCAATGTGATTCGCCAGAAGAAACGCGCGCTTTTCCGCCACCGTCTGCGGCACGTCCGCGCCGAGCTTGTCGGTCTTTGCAAGATACTCGCCGTAGAATTCCTGACCGGCAAGCTCCGCAAGCGTGTGGGTTTCCAGCGCTGCGGCGAGCTTTTCGCAGGCCCGTCTGCACGCTTCGCCTGTCACGAGCGTCTGGCGGGAGCCGGAGGTATCGCCGGAATCCGGTGCGATCCAGGTGTTCGAGCGCTCATAGACGATATCGCCGCGCGTCAGCGGCGTATTCGTGACGATCATCTGCACGAGCACCGTGCCGACGCCCTGGCCGATGCACGAAGCGCCCGCGTAGATATGCACCTTTGCGTCGTCTTCCACGATCAGCTTGCAGCGGCCCCAGTCGGGGATGCCGACGCCGACGCCCGCGTTTTTCATCGCGCAGGCAATGCCGACGGGCTTGCCCAGCTTCATGGCCTCGTCGTAATACGGCTTGACCGCCTCCAGCGTCTCGACAAGGCCCGTCTCCGCGCCGACGATCTGGCCGTTCGGCAGTTCCTGTCCGGGCCGGATGGCGTTGCGGTAACGGATCTCCCACGGGGTGATGCCGACCTTATCGGCCATTTCGTTCAGAAGCGTCTCGGTGGCGAAGCACGTCTGCGTGACGCCGAAGCCGCGGAACGCGCCCGCGGGCGGGTTGTTGGTATAGTAGGCCGTGCCTTCGATCTCGAAATTCTGATAGTTATAGGGGCCGGCTGCGTGCGTACACGCACGCTCAAGCACCGGGCCGCCCAGAGAGGCGAACGCGCCGGTGTCGGAATAGACCTTAGCCTTGACGCCCTGAATGATGCCGTTTTCGTCGCAGCCCATGGTGAAGTCCATCCAGAACGGGTGGCGCTTGGGATGGATGAGCAGGGATTCGGGCCGCGTGAGCTTGACCTTGACGGTCCTGCCGGTCAAGTACGTGATGAGCGCGGCATGGTGCTGGACGCTCATGTCCTCTTTTCCGCCGAAGCCGCCGCCGACGAGCTGGTTCTGCACGCGGACCTTGTCAGAGCCGAGCAGGAGCTTGCACTCGTGCAGCGTCGTGTGCGAGGACTGGTCGGTCGAGAGTACCATGACGTAGCCGTCTGGATCGATGTACGAGACAGCGCACTCCGGCTCTAAAAACGCGTGTTCTGTCCAAGGCGTCTCGAAATGCTGCGAGATCACATATTTGGAGTTTTTGATGGCCGTATCCGCGTCGCCGCGCGCGATATGCTTATACGCCTGCACGTTCGATTCTTCCTCGTCAAATACACGCGGCGCGTCCTCCGCCCACGCCTCGGGCGGGTTATGGACGGCGGGCAGCGGCTCATAGGTCACCTTTACGAGCTTTTTCGCCTTTTCCAGAATCTCAGGCGTTTCCGCGACCACGAGCGCAATTGCGTCGCCCAGATAATGCGTCAGCCCGCCGATGGGGATGAGCGAATACTGGTCGTGCTTCAGATGGCCGACCTTGTTTTCGCCGGGGATATCTGCCGCCGTAATGACGCGCACGACGCCGGGCAGCGCCTCCGCCTTCGACGCGTCGATGGCAAGGACTCTGGCACGCGGATACTGGCTGCGCACGGCGGAGCCGTAGCACATATCGGGCAGGTACCAGTCGTCTGGATACTTGCCGTAGCCCAGCACCTTTTCCTCCACGTCGATGCGGTGGACGCTCGAGCCGAGCTTCCAGTCGTTTTCCGACGCTTCGGGGATCACGCCCTCGCGGCGGCATTTCGCCGCCAGACGCACGGCGTCCATGATCTTCACATAGCCCGTGCAGCGGCAGTAATTGTTGCGCAGGGCATAGCGGATCTGATCGTCTGTCGGGTTCAGGTTCCGGTCGAGCAGCGCCTTTGTGCACAGCACCATACCCGGAATACAGAAGCCGCACTGCACGGCTCCGGCCTCGCCGTAGGCGTAGGTGTAGAGCCTCTTTTCTTCATCCGTCAGACCCTCGACGGTGATGACGTGACGGCCCGCCAGCGAATCGGTGAACGGTGTGCAGGCGCGGATGGGTTCGCCGTCAATGAGCACGGTGCACGCGCCGCAGGCGCCCTCCGAACAGCCGTCCTTGACGCTTGTCAGGTGCAGCGTGTCGCGCAGATAGCGCAGCAGGCGCTGATTCTTCTCCACCGTGACTTCCGTTCCGTTTACAAAAAATACGGCCATGGCAAAAAACTCCCTTCATTTGAATCTCGGCTCTCACGTCACAGCCGCAGCTGTTCTCGGCACATGGCCACCGTAATTCCGAAGTTTCCCGGCCACGGGACATAATTCCTAAAAATCTTTTATCATTATACAATATTTTTTTGCATGTTGCAAGGAATGTGCCGCCGTATCGTTATTCTTTTTATAAATAACGGCAGGCGGCGGGGTTTATGCGGCACGATTCGGCAGGTTCTCCACAATTTCCACACGGTTGTCCACATCTTGTGTTTCCTGGCGATTTCCCGCCACAATTTATTGTGGCGGGCGTCCGTTTTTCGCGCGTTTTTGCGCCTGGCTTGTCCTACTATAGAGGTGTCAGAAGTCCTTGCAGAGGAGAGAAGCTATGCCAAAGACGAGAAGTCCGTCGGTACTGGGGTCTGGCCGGGTCCTGTATCTGCCGACAGCGCGGATCCGGCCCAATCCCATGCAGCCGCGCAAGCATTTTGATACCGGCGGCCTGCAGGAGCTGGCCGGGAGCATCCGGCAGTACGGCGTTTTGCAGCCGCTGACCGTCCGCAAGGCGGGCGGTGCGTATGAGCTGGTGGCGGGAGAGCGCCGCCTGCGCGCAGCGCGGCTGGCCGGACTGACGGAGGTCCCGTGCCTGCTTGCGGACGTGGACGAGGAGGCGTCCGGGATGCTGGCGCTGGTGGAAAATCTGCAGCGGCGCGATCTGGATTACATCGAAGAGGCCGAGGGCCTGCAAAAGCTCATGCAGCAGTACCATCTGAGCCAGGAGCAGGCTGCCCGCCGCATCGGCAAGAGCCAGTCCGCCGTCGCAAACAAGCTGCGCATCCTGCGCCATCCGCCGTCCGTTTTGCAGGCGCTGCGCGAAAATCACCTGACCGAGCGCCATGCCCGCGCGCTTCTGCGCCTGCCGGACGAGGAAGAGCGCCTGCGCGTGATCGGCCTGATCGTCCAGGGAGAGTGGACGGTCGCGAAAACGGAGCAGTACATCGATGCGCGGCTCGCGCCCAAAGTGCCGCAGCGGCGCGAGCTCGGCACGTTCGTCCTGCGCGACGTGCGCGTGTTCTTGAACTCCATTGACCACCAGCTCGACCTCGTCCGCGCCGCAGGTGTCAGCGCCAGCCGCGACCGGCAGGAGACAGACCGCGAAATCGTCCTGACCATCCGCATTCCGAAGTCCAACCCACCCGCAGCCGGATAGCACGCCCGGCTGCGGGTTTTGTGCATAGCGCAGCAGGAAAGAACTGCACGGTATGTGCATTTCTTACAATATGATTTCTGATATTGCGTTCTCTTGCCGCTGATATGGCACTTTGGCCAGTTTTCAGGTGCAGGCTGTCTCGAAATCTAACATTTTTTTAGAGAAAATAAAAACTTTTTAGATTGCAAACCCCCGGAAATATGGTATAGTATGTATTTGTCTGAAGAATCTGAAGGATAAAAAATGACATGGCGGCGGCGCAAAGGGCGACCAGCCGCAACACTGGAAAGGGGTTTACCAAATGTCTCACAAGTACGTCTATCTTTTCTCCGAGGGCAACGGCAAAATGCGCGAGCTGCTCGGCGGCAAGGGCGCGAACCTGGCCGAAATGACCAATCTCGGTATGCCGGTCCCGCAGGGCTTCACCATCACGACCGAGGCCTGCACACAGTATTATAAGGACGACCACCAGATCAACGCCGAGATCGAGGCCGAGATCATGGAGTACGTCGAAAAGCTCGAGGAGATGACCGGCAAGAAGTTCGGTGATCTGTACAACCCGCTGCTCGTCTCCGTCCGCTCCGGCGCACGCGCTTCCATGCCCGGCATGATGGACACCATCCTGAACCTTGGCCTGAACGACGAGGTCGTCGTCGCTTTCGCCAAGAAGACCAATAATCCCCGCTTTGCATACGACTCCTACCGCCGCTTCATCCAGATGTACTCCGACGTTGTCATGGAGGTCGGCAAGAAGTATTTTGAGCAGCTCATCGACGAGATGAAGGAAAAGAAGGGCGTGAAGCTCGACACCGAGCTCGACGCCAACGATCTCAAGGAGCTGGCTGAGAAGTTCAAGGCCGAATACAAGGACAAGCTCGGCGAGGAATTCCCGCAGGACCCGAAAATGCAGCTGATGGGCGCCATCAAGGCCGTCTTCCGCTCCTGGGACAATCCCCGCGCGATCTACTACCGCCGCATGAACGACATCCCCTCCGACTGGGGTACCGCCGTCAACGTCCAGTCCATGGTCTTCGGCAACACCGGCGATACCTCCGGCACGGGCGTCGCGTTTACCCGCAACCCCGCCACCGGCGAAAAGAAGCTGTTCGGCGAGTTCCTGATGAACGCGCAGGGTGAAGACGTCGTGGCCGGCGTCCGCACCCCGCAGACCATCGACCAGCTGGCCGAGGTCATGCCCGAGGCATATAAGCAGTTTACCGATATCTGCGCCAAGCTCGAATATCACTACCGCGATATGCAGGATATGGAGTTCACCATTGAGGACAAGAAGCTCTATATGCTCCAGACCCGCAACGGCAAGCGCACCGCTGCCGCCGCGATGAAGATCGCCTGCGATCTCGTGGACGAGGGCATGATCACCGAGGAAGAGGCCGTCGCCATGATCGACCCGAAGAGCCTCGATTCTCTCCTGCACCCGACGTTCGATCCTGCCGCCCTGAAGAAGGCCAAGGTCGTCGGCACGGGCCTCGCCGCGTCTCCGGGCGCCGCCTGCGGTCAGATCGTTTTCTCCGCCGAGAAAGCAACAGACTGGGCCAAGAACGGTCATAAGGTCGTGCTTGTCCGTCTGGAGACCTCGCCCGAGGATATCGAGGGTATGCACTACGCGCAGGGCGTCCTGACCGTCCGCGGCGGCATGACCTCCCACGCGGCCGTCGTGGCGCGCGGCATGGGCAAGTGCTGCGTCTCCGGCTGCGGCGACATCAAGATGGATGAGGAGAACAAGCAGTTCGAGCTCGCCGGCAAGGTCTACCACGAGGGCGATTGGCTCTCCATCGACGGCTCCACCGGCAACATCTACGACGGCGCAGTCCCCACGGTCGACGCCTCCATCGGCGGCGAGTTCGGCCGCGTCATGGGCTGGGCGGACAAGTATCGCCGTCTGGGCGTCCGCACCAACGCCGATAACCCGCACGATACCGCGCAGGCGGTCAAGTTCGGCGCCGAGGGCATCGGCCTCTGCCGCACCGAGCATATGTTCTTCGAGGCTGACCGTATCCCCGCCATCCGCGAGATGATCTGCGCCGACACGCTCGAGCAGCGTGAGAAGGCGCTCGCCAAGCTCGAGCCGATGCAGCAGGGCGACTTCGAGG
>OGXX01000649.1_pt1 | contig 38553 bp, 41 predicted proteins | sample 1576301 | NCBI WGS metagenome assembly OGXX01 (sample SAMEA3541469, study PRJEB24748) | human gut metagenome | biome: human gut; feature: human-associated habitat; material: faeces | place: China | collected 2012
ATAGTTTCTTAATTAAATTTTATGAAAATTTATTATTAGGTAAGAATAATAATCTACATTCAAAAGATTTAATTGTAGAAGAATTATTTAATAAAGAGAATTAAAAGAAGAGGCGCTAGTACAGGCTTATTAATTTAATAGGTTTTTGTAGTGGCGTTTTTTAGTAGGAGGTAGCATATGAAATTTACTAAATTAAGTTTAAAAAATTTTAGAAATTTTAATGATAGTGAAATTAATTTAGATAATAAAAATATTTTTTTCGGGTTAAACGATGTGGGAAAAACTAATGCTTTGTACGCATTAAGATTTTTATTTGATAATGAACAAAGAAAGAAAGGAATTGTTGAAACTGATTTTTATAAAAAGAATATCAATTGTCCAATAGAAATTATTGTTACAATTGATATAAGTGATGATTCAGAAGATGATAAAAAAATTAGAGCAATCATGAAAGGAAATCTATTAAGTGAAACTGAATTAATTTATATTAAATTTACTGCTATTTTCAATCAAGAAAATGGAATGGGAGATATATCTATGTTTTGGGGATATGATATAGAAAATTTGGCTGAAATGGTAAGTAAAGGTTATTCTTTTGAAATTGATAAAATATTTAGCGTAACATATATTGATTCTTATGTTGATTTGTTTTCATTATTTAAAAAAAATTTGAAGACATTTATAATAAATGATGAAGAAATTGATAAAGAAAAAATAGATGAGATAAAGAAAAATATAAATGATTTGAATAATAATATTTCTCAACTATCAGGAATAAAAAAATTTGAGGAAATAATAATGCCAAAATATGAGAAATATAAAAAAGATGATCTAAAAATTTCTATTAAATCCGAGATTGCTATAAAAGGGTTTTATTCTGATTTAGTGCCATATTTACATAAAATCGATGATGTTAATGATTATCCTACTGCGGGAGATGGTCGAAAAAAAATATTAACTTATTCTTTATATGATTTAATAAATGAGAACAAGAAAGAAAGCAAAATAGTTTTATATTTGATAGAGGAACCAGAAAATCATTTGCACAAAACATTACAAATATCATTATCAAGAGTGTTATTTTCTACAGAAAGTTATGACTATGTGTTTTTAACGACTCATTCTCCATATATTATATATGAAATAGATAATACAAATTTAATAAGAATATATAAGGATAGAGAAATGTTAACACCAAGCGTGTTATATCAAGTGCCAGATTCTTTTAAAAAACATAAGAAAATATTAAATAAATCTTTATCAGAAGCATTATTTTCTTCTAAGGTATTACTCGTTGAGGGACCATCAGAGCAATTACTTTTTGAACGAGTTTTTCAAGCAATTAATGTTAATTATGAAGAAGAAGGAATATATATATTACCAGTCAACGGAATAGGATTCGAAAAATATAAAACAATATTAGATGAACTTAAAATTTTTAATGCAATAAAAACAGATAATGATTTACGCAAAGATGAACAACAGTATATTTTACTTGGTTTTAGGCGTTGTAATAAATTATGTGGTACTAAAGTATTAAGCGAAGAAAATATTAAGTATTATAAAAATGAAGTTGCGGTTAAAAGAAAAATGTTTAAAGATAATGTAAAATTAATAAATTCAATAAGAAAAGATTATAAGATATTTTTATCAGAAGTTGATCTTGAAAACGATTTGAATAAAATATTGCATAAAAAGCTTGTTGAATATTTAAACAAAACTAATTCAGTTAAATATTTACAAGAAAAAAAGCAAATTAGAATGTTTGAATTAATCAATTTGTTGACTGATGAAGACTGTATAAAAATATATAATGGCAAAAATTTTGAAATTTTAAAACTTTTTATATAAAGAGGTGATTAAAATAATTAAGTTAACTGATGAACAAAAACAAATTGTTGAATGTTGTGGAAATATTGTGGTAAGTGCCAATGCTGGTACGGGGAAGACAGCAACACTTATTGAAAAAATAAATTTTGAAAATTCATCTAATAACACATACAAAATGATTGGCGCTATTACATTTACAATTAAGGCAACTAATGAAATCAAAGAGCGATTAACAGCCAAAACTGAAAAAGTATATGTTAATACTAATAATGGCTTTGTTTTTGATGAGATAATTACTCCTTTTTATAAAGATTGTAATAGAGAATGTAATATTGAAGCCTATACGACAGATTATAATCAAAAGTTCGAATCTTATAATGATGGCATTAGATTATTGTTAAATAAGGGAATAATAGGTTCTTATAAAAATCCTAAATTAAATTTTATTTTTGAACTTGCAAATTATATTTTAGATAATTCAATAGCGTGTCAAAAATATTTAAAATCTAAATATAAACTTATATGTATAGATGAATATCAAGATACTGATGATGAAATGCATAAATTGTTTATGAAGTTAAAAAATATATTAGAGATAAATTTATTTATTATAGGAGATACAAAGCAATCTATTTATATTTGGAGAAATTCTAAACCTGAACTATTTGAAAATGTTATACACGACACAGAGTTTAATTATTTTCAATTAACAAAAAATTTTCGTTCAACAAAGTCTATTCAAAATTATTCAAATATTTTATTAGCAGAAACACAATCATTAGTAGATTTTAATAATATTGATAGACAAGATGTAAGTATAATTATGAGCAGCTCTGAAACAGAAAATCTAATAACAGCTTTAAATAAATGTGATAAATCAAAACCTTTTGCTTTGCTAAGATTCTCAAGAACAAATGCATCAAATGATGCAAAAATAATAAATGATTATGGCATTGAATGCAACTATATTCCATTAATACCAATTAGAGAAATAACTACTAATAGCTCGTGGTTGTATATTGGATTATCAGAATATTTAATAAAGCCAGCTTTTAGTGAGTATGATTTTTTTCAACAAATTCCTGGAGGTATAGATAATAATGAAGAATTAAAATATATAAAAATGATGCTAAAAAAAATAAAAAAGCTTTATGTTGATAATGACAAAAAAAGCTTGTTTAATGAGATAAAGAAGCTTGGAATATATTATGATTATAATATCTCAGAAGAACATTTTGAATTGTTTTATCAATCTATTACACAGGATGAATACATAAAAGCAATTAAAATTGATATGAATAAAACAAATATCTCTTTAACTTTTCATACATCAAAAGGACTGCAATTTGAACAAGTAATAATAAATGCAGCAGATTATCCCTTAAATAACATAGAAAGTGTATATAATCATTATGTAGCATCTACTAGAGCTAAAAGCAAATTAATAATTTTACTTAATACTCAAAATTATAATTGTAGGCAATTTGCTATGAATATAAACGAAAGAGCAAAAAGTGTCAATGCATCAGCAAATGAAATATTTAATATAATAAAAAAAGAGACCTAGTCCAATTAAAGGACTAGGTCATCTTTGTCTTTTGCTTTAACTATTTTATATTCCTCATAATTTTCATAATTGTATGATTCTTCTGGTTCAGGTAATGATTTTTTATGCTCTAATAAAATTGTTGGTTTAGTTTCAATAACATTATTATTTAATCTACTATTTTGTAATTCAATAATATTAACAATAGTATCAAGTTTATTTTGATACATATGGGAATAAGTGTTCAATGTTTCATCAATTTTAGTGTGTCCAAGATACTTTGCTACCAAAGTTATATTAGCACCACTATCAATTAATAAAGATGCACAACTGTGTCTAAAATCATGAATTCTAATATCTTTAACTCTAGCCATAAAATCATTCTTTGTTTTTCTATCTAATAGAGTAGTAGCAGCTAATGGATCAATATTACCAAACACATACCAAGAATCTCTAAAGCCATAATAGTTAGCGTCATCATTATATAAATCAGATAAATCTTTTAATAAGAAATTTGGAATAGGAATAGTTCTATAACTTGAACTTGTTTTAGGACTAGTAACAGTATAAGGTTTACCAGTTTTAGGGTCAGGTACTTTAACAATGTTTTTATTAACAGTTAAAGTGCTTCTATTAAAGTCTATATCATTCCAAGTTAATCATCTTAATTCACCATTTCTAAGTCCACAATAAAATAAAGTTTGAAATGCACATCTAAATTTTAAATTTGTTTCGACTGATAAGAATCTTTGAAACTCATCTAATGTATAAAATAACATTTCTTTTTTTCTTTCGTTTGGATTAGTAAAGTTTGTCATTTTATTATAAACTTTTACAAAATTAATATCATACCATTTAGTACCAAAATTCATTAATGCTTTTAAGTATTTATAAACACCATTTTTATATCTAGTAGAAATAGGTTTACTATTCATAAATTGTCTCCACATTTCAAAGTGTCTAATATTAAAAGCCTCTAATTTAATATTTTCTAATGGTTCTAAATATACCATCATATTTCTATAATTGGATAGAGTAGTTACTTTGACTTTATCTTGTTGATATTGATAGTGTTCTTGTATTAAATCTTTAAAAGTTAAATCAACATACCAGCTTCTACCATCTTTTGTACATTCATTAATTTTAGCTTGTCTTATTGATATAAATATCACATCCTTTCTATAATTCAAATAACTTATGAAATTCATCAGCAGCTTCTTCTGCTTCTTTATTAAGTTTATTAGCGGTTTTAATTGAATCAGCTAAGCCGATATAATCACTTACATATCTCATAGGTTTTCTATTTAATTTAATATCTAAAGCATTAGATACTTTTTTAAAAGCATTTCTCCAATAATCAATCTCATCATCTTTATTTTTTAATTCTATATTTTGTTTATAAATATATTTTTTACTATCAATTAATTCTTTGTTATTTTTATAAAAATTATTTTCTATTGATAATCTATTAATAGTGTTTTCATTAGAATCTAATTTGTTTTTATTTATGTTATTTAATCTTTCTAAATCGTTAGAGTAGTCAATTAACTTTTCAACATCTTTAGAATTATAACCAATAATATTTTTCTTGATATTTAAATTATTATTTTTAATATTATTTTTTAAAACTTCTTTAGATTTATTTAATTCAATATTATAATTTTCTATATCTTTATATAAATTATTAACTTCTGATTTTAATTCATTAATCTTATATTCTAATTTAGTTTGATGAACTTTATTAGAACCAATATTACCTCTATCTAATTTAAAACCACAAGAAGTTATATATTTATTAAATTTATCTTGAATATTAGCAAATTAATTTCTACCACCTAAATCCTTCCAAAACTGATCATTATTTAAGAAGTTGCCTTTAATAGATTCATAGATGATTTTCCCAGAGTCATAAAAAACTCTGGGCCACTTGTAAATGTTACACCATTTAGTATATTTGTTTTTGTTTTATGAGAACATTCTATATTTCTATCTTCTAAAATAGATTTAACTTCTTGATATAAATTATTATTATTAATATCTTTATAATGTACATTAAATTTAGTTCTTTCAGAATCATAATTACCTGTACCAATTCTTCTATTCATTTCATTACCTATAAGATATAACTCTTTAGTTTTATAATTGTTAATAAATCTTAATACTTGTTTTCCAACATACATATATCAACCTCTTTATATGAAAAAACAACCTTAATGGTTGTTGGTTTGATTTTCAATTTCATTAAATTTTTCAGATATTTCTAATGTGTTAAATAAAACAGAAAACCATCTTAAACAGTTAGCTTCTGTTCCAAATTTTTTTGAATATCCATGTAATATAGCATTTCTGTTGTAAGGAATATTACTATATTTTTGGGGCTCATCTTTATAGCTTATTAACAATTGATTAGCGTTAAGTAAGTCATCATCCTCAATATATTGTGAGAATAATAGATAATTTGTTTCCTTATTTTTCATAATTTGTTTTTCTAATAGTTTATTTCTTACTTTGTTTCGTTGAGTAAAATCTAAATATTCAAGTTGGGAGTTGTTAATTATTGAAATTAAATTAATTAACGATAAGATACATAATCTATGATTTCGATCTTTGTATAATTTATATATTTCGTTAATTTCTTTTTTGTAACTTGGATAAAAACTTAATAATAATTTTTGGTGGGATTTAATATCTAATTTTACGCCTTCTTTAATAATTTTTATTTGTTTTATTTTGTTATTTGTATCTACTAATTCTTCATATTTTATATTTGTATTTTTATACGGATAAAAACCATTGGATAAATATTTAATAGCAATTTCTTTGTAAATAAAATCCAATGCAGAAAAATTTATTTTTTCAAATATTTTAGTAATGTTTTCTGAAATGTTCTTTATAATGGGATTGTACAATTCAGTGATTTTTTTACTAAATTCTGTTAATGGTTCTATCATTGAAGTGAATAGTTTTTGACTTTGTATTGCTTGATTTATATATAATTGAGAAATATTTTTGCTTGCATCAATTAATGGTTGCATTGCTTTAATCATTGCTTCATTTGTTTTTTTGCCAAGGTTATTAGTCACTTCGATTATGTTAGATATTTCGGTTATATTTTCAGCTTTTTCCTTGTTTGGCATTTTTATATAACCATCAATTTTAGTTTCTTTGTTTTCGGCCATTATTATCACCTCAACATCTATTATACCACTATAATTAGTCATTTTATGACTTATCTCACTAGGGCATAGCCCAAAATGTGAGTTAGGATAAATTCTAAAACCATATTCTTCTAAACTAAGCGGTTCAATAAACTTAGCTTTATAATTTCTAGATGTAGCAGTTCTATTTAACTCAACATATATTCCTTCTTGCTCTAATCTTTTAATATTACTATTTAATAATCTTCCAAGGCGAGAAGGGGTAATTAATAAATTTAATTCAGCTACTATTTCAGCTGAATTAAATATAACTTCTTTTTTTTTATTACATATCTCATAAATGCAGATAAATTAAAATCTAATTCAGTATTATCTTCATTAATAATTTCAAATTCAAGTTTATCATTTCTTATAAGATTAAGATTTTGTTCTTCAAAGTCTCTATTAATTATTTTTAAAGTATAAGTATTATCTTTATTATTGATTAATGTTAATATACCATTCATATTACCATCAATACCTGTACTACTTAATGTTTTACCTTCTTTATTTAAATGGTGTATTAGAAGAAATGTTAAATTATATTTTTAGATAGTTCTCTATATTTATCAAACATTCTTTTCATAACATCATTATAGTTATTAATATCAGTTTCATATCCATAATCTATTCCACACATAATATCTATAATTACAAATCTTCCATTATAGGTTTCTGAGAATTTTTTTAAATCTAATAATAAATCATATCTAATACATAATTTATGTTGTTCATCTTTTTGTACAAAGAAGAATGAATTAGGTTTAAAAGTATATCCTGTTATTTCTAATCTTTCTTTAAGTTGTAATTCTGATATTTCTGTGCTAACGTATAAGACGGATGTGGGATTAGTTTTGAATCCTAAGAATTGCTTATTATTTATCAAAGAGTTGGAAAGCTATAATGCTAAAAATGACTTACCAACTTTTGGTTCTGCAACTAAGCAATATAATCCATTTGCCTTCATTATTCCATCAATAATGTTATCTTTTTTTATGGTTATATTTAATTCTTCTATAGGTTTCATTTATTTCTCAAGTTCTGCCATATCTTTAAGGTAAGGAACATTAATATTTAGTTTATTAACTACTTCACACACTGGTATTAAATTACATGGTAGTTTATAACCTTGACCTGTAAGATCAGTTATTATTTCTTTTCTAATTTTAAGTGCTGAGTTTCTACCAAGACTAGTTAATTTCATTAAGTTTTGTAAAGTACACCATTGTTTAGATAATATTTATAATGTTTCAACTGCAGTCATATATCAAACCTCATATCTGTTATTCATTATTATTTTGTTCATTTTATATAATGCATTTATTAATTTTTTTTATTAAAAATGTTCCAAAATGGAAATAATATGTTATAATGATATCAAGAAGAGAATAGGAGGATATTCATGGAAAATAGAAAACAAATGGATATTATTATTGGAAACAATATGGCTGCTATTAGAAAAAGTCGTGAATATAAGCAAAGAGAAATTTGCCAAGTATTAGGTATGAATGCATCTACTTATAAGCATTATGAGTTAGGAGACAGATGTGTACCACCTTCAGTTTTAAAAGCATTAGCAAATTTCTACAAGATACATGTTGATTATTTCTTTGAAAATGTGCCTAAATCTGATGATATAAGAGAACATTTATTTTTTACTAATTATAGATTAGATGCTGTTGAATCAAAAGGAATAGTAGGAAAACCTAGAGATAGTTTTAAAGATGTATTAAAGGATGCTGAAAAAAGAGTTCAAGCAAGAGCTAGATTTAGAATAAAAGAGTATCGTACAGAAAATAAAAAATCACAACAAGAAGTTGCAGATTATTTAGGAATAGAGATCTCTACTTATAATAAGTATGAAAAAGGTAGTAGAAAACTAAATAATGAGGTAGTTAGAAAGATAGCTGAATATTACAATATTAAAGTCAGCGATATATTAGATTAATGACAGAATGACACTAGAAATAGGTGTAGACTAAACCGATAGTTAATGTCATAGTGTCACAGGAGGTAAGTATGAATAAGCAAGTTTTACAGTTTATTTTAGAAGAGGAAAACCCTAATGGAATTATAGAGTGTTCGGTTGATGATTGGTTTGGAATTAGTTATAAAATACCTAGAAATAAATTAAAAGAAGCATCATCACTTGAATATATAAATAATACAGGAGTATATATTTTGTTCGGAGATGATGAAAATACTGCAGAAAAAATTGCATATATAGGTGAAGCAGAGGATATTTATAATAGATTATCACAACACAACAAAAATAAAGATTTTTGGAATGAGTGTATTGTATTCGTTAGTAAAGATAATTCATTAAACAAAGCTCATATAAAATACATTGAACATGAACTATATGAGATGAGTAGAAAAGCAAGCAGATATATTATAAAAAATGAATCAAATCCAACTAAATCATCTTTAAGCAATGCAGATGAAATTAGAGCAGAGAAATTTATATCTAAAATAAAAATAATAGCCAATATGTTTGGATATAAATTATTTATTAGTTTAGTTGATAAAAATGATAAAGAAGATAAAACTCTTCATTTAACTAATAATGGCATTGAATATGCACATGGTATGTTAACAGATGAAGGATTTGTTGTTTTAAAAGGATCTAAAGTTAAAGAAGGTGTATTTGAAAGTTTATCACCTTCATTAAATGGATTTTTTGAAAAAGAAAGAAGTTCAACAGATTTAGTAGATAATGTATATATAAATGATCATTTATTTTCATCACCTTCAATGGCAGCGATTGCTATTCTAGGTAGAAATGCAAATGGTTATACTGAATGGAAAAATAAAGATAATGTTTCTTTAAAAAAAATAATAGGTGGTGAGTAGTATGGTAAGTATTAAAGAATTAAGTGAAGAAGATATTAAAATTAAATATATTACTCCAGCAATTCAAAAATCTAACTGGGATATTCAAACTCAAGTTAGATGTGAGTATTATTATACTGCCGGCAAAATGAATGTTAGAGAAAATGTTGCTACTAGAGGTAAGAGAAAATTTGTTGATTATCTGTTATCATATAAATCAAATTTACCAATAGCAATTATTGAAGCTAAGGACAATAATGTTACTGAAGCGCATGGTATTCAACAAGCAATAGGTTATGCAGTTGATTTGGATATTCCTTTTGCATATTCTTCAAATGGTTCTAAGTTTTATGAACATGATAGGTTAACAGGTAAAGAAAGAGAATTATCTATGGAAGAATTCCCAACACCTGAAGAGTTATGGAATAGATATGTAGAAGAAAAGGAATTAACTGAGGAACAATTAAAAGTTATTACTGAACCTTATTATTTTATGAGTGCATATAAAACTCCAAGATATTATCAAAGAATTGCAATTAATAAAACTGTTGAAGCGATAGCAAAAGGTCAAAAGAGAATTCTTTTAGTAATGGCTACTGGAACAGGTAAAACATTTACTGCTTTTCAAATAATCCATAGATTATACAAGTCTGGTTCAAAAAAGAAAATACTATATCTTGCTGATAGAAATATTCTTATTGATCAAACAATGCAAAATGATTTTAAACCTTTCCAAAAAGTTATGACAAAAGTTGAAAATAGAAATATGGATTCATCATATGAAATATATATGTCCTTATATCATCAATTAAGAAGTAGTGAAGCACAAATATATAAACAATTTAAACCTGACTTCTTTGACTTAATTATAGTAGATGAGTGTCATAGAAGTAGTGCCAGAGATGATTCAAACTGGCATGAGATATTAACCTATTTTAATAGTGCTACACAAATTGGTATGACAGCTACTCCAAAAGAAACAAATGATGTTTCAAATATTAATTATTTTGGTGAACCAATTTATACATATTCTTTAAAAGATGGAATTGAAGATGGTTTCCTAGCACCATATAAAGTTATTAAAGTAAGTTTAGATAAAGACTTAGAAGGTTATAGACCTGAAAAAGGGAAACTAGATGAAGATGGATATGAAGTAGAGGATAAGGAGTATACAGTCCATGATTTTGATAGAACTATTGTAATAGATGAAAGAACGCAAGTTGTTGCTAAAAGAATTACAGAATACCTTAAAGCAACAGATAGATATTCAAGAACAATAGTATTTTGTGTAGACACTGAACATGCTTTAAGAATGAGAAATGCATTAGCAAATGAAAATGCAGATATGATGCAACAAAATCCAAATTATGTTGTTAGAATAACAAGTAATGATATGGAAGGTAAAAATAAATTATATGATTTTATTGATGCTAATACTGTATATCCAGTAATAGCTACAACTTCTAAATTACTTACTACTGGTGTGGATACTAAAACAGTTAAACTAATTGCACTAGATGAAGATATTCAGTCAATGACAGAATTCAAACAAATTATAGGTAGAGGTACTAGATTATACGAAAGCAAAGGTAAAGAATATTTTACTATAATGGATTTTAGAAATAATTCTGAAAAATTTGCTGATCCAAACTTCAATGGACCTGCTGAAATGGTATTAGATGTTGATGGTGGAGATGGTAAAGAACCAAAAACTCCTAAATCTTTTGGAATCGATGATAACAAACCCAATTTACCAATAAGTGGTGATGTTGATGACGAAGGATTTAAGAAAGTATATATAAATGGTGTTGATGTTTCAATATTAAATGAAACAATCAAATATTATGATGCAGATGGTAAATTAATAACTGAATCAATTATGGAATATTCTAAGAAGAATCTTAAGAGAATGTATACAAATTATGGAGGCTTTGAACAAGAGTGGCTTAGAGCCGATTCTAAAAAAGAATTTGTTGAATTTCTATTAGGAGAAGGTGTTATGGTTGATGCATTATTTGATAAAGTAAATGATAATATTGATATATTTGATTTATTAAGTAATGTCGCATTTGATAAAGAAGTAGTACCTAAAGAAGAAAGAGTAGAAAAAGTAAAAGAAAGTGAAGAAATTAATCAATATAATGAAAGTCAAAAAAATGTTATTGATGAAATCTTAAGCGTATATCAAAATAAAGGAATATTAGAACTTGAAAATATCAGATTATTAGAAGTTAAAAACTTTAATAAATTTGGTGGACTAGTTCCAATAGTTAACTTATTTGGTGGAAAAGAAAAATATTTAAATATGATAAACAATGTTAAAAGATTATTATACAGTTAGGAGTGAGAATGAATGAACATAGGAACAATGATAAAAAGACTACAAGATATTATGCGTCAGGATGCTGGTGTAAATGGTGATGCTCAAAGAATAGAACAAATTGTTTGGATGTTATTTCTAAAGCTATATGACGCAAAAGAATCAGAATGGGAAATATTAGAAGATGATTATAGATCAATTATTCCAGAAAAATATAGATGGAGAAATTGGGCGCCAGATAATAAAGATGGAAAAGCTATGACTGGTGATGAATTATCTAATTTTATAATTAATTTATTTAACGCATTAAAAGAATTAGAAATAAATGAAACAACTCCTATTAGAGGTAGAATAGTTAGAGAAGTGTTTGAGGACTTAAATAACTATATGAAAGATGGAGTATTAATAAGACAAGTTGTTAATGTTTTAAATGAAATAGATTTAACTGATTTTCAAACAAGACATGCATTTAATGAAATATATGAAACAATATTAAAAGATTTACAATCAGCTGGTAAGTCAGGAGAATTCTATACTCCTAGAGCTGTAACAGATTTTGTTGTTAAAATGGTTGATCCAAAAATAGGAGAATCTGTTGCAGATTTTGCATGTGGAACAGGAGGATTTTTAGTATCAGCACTTAATCACATGAAAGAAAGTGCAGAAGACACGTCTTCAAATGAAGAATTAAAAAAAGCTTTTTATGGTGTTGAAAAGAAGTCATTACCATATTTGTTATGTACTACAAATATGCTTCTTCATGATATAAATGAGCCAAATATTATAAGAGGAAATTCTCTAGAAAAAAATGTAAGAGACTATGAAGAAGATGATAAATTTGATGTTATCCTTATGAATCCTCCATATGGTGGAACTGAGAAAAAATCAGTTCAACAAAATTTTCCTACAGAATTAAGAAATTCTGAAACAGCAGATTTATTTATGATAGAAATATTATATAGATTAAAACAAAATGGCAGGGTAGGAATTGTCCTTCCAGACGGCTTCTTATTTGGAACAGATAATACTAAAGTTGCAATAAAGAAGAAACTTCTTGAAGAATGTAATCTACATACTATTATTAGATTGCCTGGCTCTATATTTGCTCCATATACATCAATAGCTACAAATCTATTATTTTTCGATAAAACAGGTCCAACTAAAGAAATTTGGTTTTATAGAATGGACTTGCCAGATGGCTTCAAGGCATTTAGCAAAACTAAACCTGTTACATTAAAACATTTTGAAGAAATAATAAGTTGGTGGAATAATAGAGTTGAAATTAAAGATGAGAAAAAAGATGAATCAATGTCTGAAACATGGAAATCTAAAAGGTATAGTATTGAAAAGTTAGAAAGTATTAATTATAATTTAGATCAATGTGGATATCCAATAGAAGAAGAAAAAATCTTAACACCTATGGAAACAATGGATAATTTTATAAAAAAACGTGAACAATTAGAAAAACAATTAGATGAAAAATTAAATAATATTATTAAATTAATAGGTGATTTAACATGATTGTATCAGAATTAAAGAAGAGTATATTGCAATATGCTATTTCAGGTAAGCTAAGCGAACAAAAAGCAAGTGATACATCTGTTGATAAAATGTTAGAATCTGTAAAAGATAAGAAAAAAATATATAAAACAAAGTTAACTAAATATAATGAATCTATAAAACAAGATTTTCCATTTTTAATTCCTGACACATGGAAATGGGTTAAACTAAAAGATATTTCATTAGATATATATGCTGGTGGAGATAAACCAAAGAGATTTTCTAAATCAAAAACCGATGTATATAACATTCCGGTAATAGCTAATGGAGAAACAAATGATGGAATTGTTGGTTTTACCGATGTTGCTACAGAACTTGAACAAGCTTTGACTGTAGCAGGTAGAGGTACTATAGGTTTTTCTAAAATTCGTACTGGACCTTTTACGCCTATTGTCAGATTAATTGTTATTAAATTGCCAGATGAAATAAATTATAAGTATTTGCAAAGAGTATTTGAATTACTTATTGAAACAGGAGTAGGAACAAGTATTAAACAATTAACAGTTCCAATGATAGTGGATAAACTTATTCCAATTCCACCAGTAGAAGAGCAACAAAGAATAGTTGATAAAATAGACAAATTATTTTCAGAATTAGATGAGCTGGCACCGATTGAAAAATCAATAAAAAATTTAAAATTAAATTTTCCAACTGATTTTAAGACATCAATTATTCAAAGTGCTTGTTTCGGTAAATTATCAGTCCAAAATAATGATGAAAATGCTAATGTTATAATTGATGATATTAAAGAGATTAGTAAACATAATGTAAAAACGGATTTTAAAGTTATACCATTTTCAATTCCTGATAATTGGAGCTGGATTAGATTTGACGATTTAGTCAGCTTTAATATTGGTAAAACTCCAGCTAGAGCGGATTCTACCTATTGGGGTAAAGATTATAGTTGGATTTCTATATCAGATATGATTGATGATGGTTATATTAACGAAACAAAAGAATATATATCTCAAAAAGCTTTTGATGCTGTTTTTAAAGGTAATATCTCAAAAAAAGGTACACTAATTATGAGTTTTAAATTAACAGTTGGCAAATGTTCTATTTTAAATATTGATGCCTTTCACAATGAAGGTATAATATCAATATATCCTAAATATGATTCAGAAATATTAAAAAACTATTTGATGAAAATTCTACCTTTTATGACAAAATATGGTGATACAAAAGGTGCTATAAAAGGAAATACATTGAATTCAAAGAGCCTTAAGGAATTATTAATTCCTTTACCACCAATAGAAGAACAAAAAAGAATTGTGGATAAAATTGAAAAACTATTGCCTTTATTGGAAGATGTGGATGATTTGATTAATAGTTAGTATATAGGAGGTTTTATGGTTGAAGAAGTGATAAAACAAGAAACAAAAAAGATGCTTGAAGCAAAAGATTATAAATTAAAAAATTATTTTGATGAATATGGAAAAATAATTATACCTTTATATCAAAGAGGGTATTCATGGGAAGATAAGAATATGGAAGTATTTATTAAAGATATATATAACAATAATAAATACTATATTGGAAATATAATGACACTTCCCAATTCTTCGAATGTTGAATTGATTGATGGGCAACAAAGAATTATAAGTTCATTTTTGGTTTTATGTTGTTTAAAAAACAAATTTGAATTGGATGAAGATTTTACTTTTTTAGATTACGGTAAAAAAATCAAGGTTGAAACTAGAGCACCAAGTGATGATAGCCGCCTATTAGAATTTATTTACAATGATGATATAGCTAAAAGATATAGAACAAGACGCGAAGTTAAGGAGTATGAACGAGCATATAAAACAATAAAAGATAATGATATTGATCCTAAGTTACTAATGGAAAAATTATTAGATGTTATTATTGTAGAAATTAAATTTGTACAGACCGAAACTGATGCACATAATATGTTTGTTAATTTAAACACAAAAGGAAAAAGCTTGGAAAATGTAGATATATTAAAAAGTCAATTATTTAAGTATTTAAGTTATGATGAAATGAACGGAATAGAGTACTATAAAGAGGGATGGTTTGAGACTATAAACCATATTTCTGAAAAAAATGCACAAAGGTATTTTGATAATTTTAATGATGTATATTTAGAAAATAACAAAGATAAAAAAATTGATAACGTAATTAAAAATGTTAATAATCTGCAAAGTGCTAAAGAATATTATGATAATTTTTGTTATGAGTCTGAGCAAAAAAATGGCATGTGTAGATGTGCTTTGGCTGTTTATAATCATTCAACTAATTATTTAAATAATATATATGACGGAAATATTTCTTTGAATAGCCTAGACGATTATTTACAATTGTTGGATAAAGCTAAATTTAAACAATTTGATGTAGTTCTATTACCATTGTTACATATTAGAGATACTAGAGAGCGTACATTATTTATAAATAATTATTCAAGAATATTAAAATTTATAAAATTTATTCTTATGCATCAAGAAATAATGTCAATCAATAAAGCAAGTCCATCACAATATGGAAATGATTTTAAAAGTATAGCAAGAAAATTATTTTTAAATAAAGATTATAAAAATATTATAAAAGAATTTTTAAATGATAATTTAAAACCGCATTCTAAGGAACATATCACAAAAACAATAGAAGAAATCAAAATTGACCATAATAATACAAAACACGCTAAGCAAATAATTATGCTTTTAGAAGGAAATATTAATGTTGATATGACAATTGAGCATTTTATGCTATTTGATGAAAATAATGATGTGTCAATGAAAATAGGTAATTGTATTCCAGTAAACATTGATGAATATGGTCAACTTAGTGTTGATAAAAAATTGATAAAATATGAACAAAATGCTGTATCTGAGCCATTTTTAAGATCATTTTTAGAATATGGATTTACTACTAGTAATTATGAGAAAAAAATAGATGAGCGCACAAAAAAAATAAGCGAAGAATATGCTAATACATACAAGCAATTATATGAAGAATTAATAAATGAATAAAGAGGGATTAAAATGAAAGATGAAGTTTTAAGTTCTCCTATTAGATGGGCTGGCTCAAAAAAACGTGTGTTAAACGATATGCTAGAATCATTTAAAAGAGATAAAGAAAATTATATAGAACCTTTTCTTGGATCGGGCGTTGTTATGATTAATGTTTTAAACAACAATGTGGAAACATTACATTATAAAAACATTTATGTAAATGATATTAATGGTAACATAATAGATTTTTATAAAATGTTAAAATCAAAACCAAAAAAGCTAATTACTGATTTAATAGAATTATCAGATAAATATAATGATATGGATAATGAAGACAAAGAAAAAATGTATTATGAAATTAGAGATAGATTCAATAATTTTGAGGAAAACAAATCTGTATATTTCTACTTTCTAATGAAAGTTGGATTTAATGGTGTTTACAGAGAAAATAAATCTGGAAAATTTAATGTTCCTTTTGGTAGAAAAGAAAAATTTATTGTTCAAGAAGCTTCTTTATTAACAATTTCAAAACTAATAAAAAATGTTCATTTTTACAATTTAAGTTATGATAAATTTTTAGATAAGCTATCTAAAAAAGGAATTTTAAATGATAGCTTTATGTATTGTGATCCACCTTATATACCTGATGATAAGCTTGTTAGCCAAAAACAGGAATTATACACTAGTTGCAATTTTAATCATTATGATTTTGTCAAAAAATTAAAATCTTTTAGTCAAAGTAATATAATTATATCTATGTCAGAATCAACTAAAGCAAAAAAGATATATGGAAAAAGTTTTATTACAAAAAATTTAACTGATATTATAAGAACAATTAATCCACAAAAATTATTTAAGTCAAAGGAAATATTATTCCTAAATTATGATGAAAATGATTAATTTTTAGGTACGTAATTAGATGCTTAAAGTACCTAAAAACATATAAATTTGAATAAACTTAAATAAACTAATATACATAAAAGCCCTTATAAATAAAGGACTTTTTATATTTTATAAACATTGACAATATGAAACCTAGTCGCCTCTTGAAGAAAACAAATTTCTGAATGTACAACAAGTTTTTTTGTAAATAGTAAAATAAAATGTAAGAAAATGACAAAATATTTTTGTAAAGTTTTATAATTAATTTATTGCTAAAATTATAATTTAAGTCAATTGTATTAGATAAGACTATAATAAATTGTAAATAAAACCAAACTAGTTAATTATTTAAATAAAAAGTTTTATATTTCAAGCATGCATAAAAACCACTTAATTTGTAAAATGTAACAAAATAAAATGTCATTTTTTTGTGATTATATAATGGGTGTTAATATAGTTTCTAACATAACCATTTGTTGAACTATGATAAACTCATTAATAATAACTTACAAAGCCACCTAGACATATTTTCAAAATTATATTATCATAAATACATGAAAGGATTGATATAATGAAAAGTAAAGTATATTTTACAAAAGAAATAACAAGCGAAAGTTTAGTTAAAATTTATGAAAGTTTAAATCATGAACTAAAAGGTAAAGTTGCAGTAAAAATTTCTACCGGAGAACCTGGTGGACATAATTTTTTAAATCCAAATTTAATTAAAGCTTTAGTAAATAAATTAAATGGTACAATCGTAGAATGTTGTACAGCTTATGCTGGAAAAAGAATGAATCCAAGTGATCACTGGCAAGTTATCAAAGACCATGGTTTTTATGATATAGCTCCATGCGATATTATGGATGAGGATGGAGAAATTAAAATTCCTATAAATGGTGGAAAACACTTAAATGGCATAAACTATGTTGGAAGTCATATTAAAAATTATGATTCAATGCTAATGTTATCTCATTTTAAAGGCCATATAATGGCTGGCTTCGGCGGAGCTCTAAAGAATATGTCAATCGGAGTTGCTTCCAAAAATGGTAAAGCGTGGATTCATTCTGCAGGAAAGACAACTGTACCAGATGAATGCTGTAAATTAGAAACTAAACAAGATGATTTTCTAGAAAGTATGGCTGAAGCAGATAAATCTGTCGTGGACTACTTCAATCCTGAAAATATTGTTTATATAAACATTGCCAATAATATTTCAATAGATTGTGATTGCGATAATAATCCAAAAAATCCAGAAATTGCAGATATAGGAATATTTGCATCACTTGACCCAGTTGCTTTAGATAAATGTTGTTATGATACTATTATGAATTTAACTGAAAATGGTGCAAACGCTTTAAGGATGCGAATGCTTGATAAAAATGCAATTCATATTGTGGAAGAAGCACAAAGACTAGGTTTAGGTACAACTCTATATGAACTAGTAAGTATTGATTGAGGTTATTATGAAAATAGAAGAAATAGTAAAAATATTAACAGAACAAAATAAAACTGTATCCACGATGGAATCTTGTACCGGTGGAGCTCTTGCTAATGCCATTACAAATATCCCGGGAGCTAGTGAAATTCTAAAATTTAGTGCAGTAACTTACTCAAATGAATTTAAAATAAAAATGGGTGTACCAAAAGATATAATTGATACATATTCAGTTTATAGCATAGAAACTGCCATAGAAATGAGTAAAAAAATATCTGAATTTACCAATTCTAATTATGGAATAGGTATAACAGGTAAACTAAATAGAGTAGATCCTCATAACTTATCTGGTGATAATAACACAGTTTACTTTAGCATATATAATAAAGATAAAAATACAAATTATAACGATTCATTAAAAGTGACAAAAGAAACTAGAAAAGAAAATAAAGAAGAAGTAATAGAAAAAATAATTGATAAATTTTATAAAATATTAAAAAAAGAAGACTAAAGCAAGTCCCCTTGATAAATATTTCTCTTAACCATTTCTTTATCTATATCATTTAAAACTACAAACTTCTTTATAAGCCAATCCGGAGCAATCAACTCATCTAAAGTTGGGTCTCCAGTTATTCTCATTATAACAATATCTTGATTTAAAAGTCTTAATTGATCACAAACAATATCGATATATTCCTCTTTAGTTAGAATATGAAATTTATCTTTTTCATAAATACTAGCTAAAGGGGTATTTTTTGCTACATAAAGCATATGAATTTTAATTCCATCAATCCCACAATCATTAACAAACTTTATTGTATTTAACATATCTTCTTTAACTTCATAAGGAAGACCATTTATAATGTGTGCAACAACAAATATGTTTCTTTCATGTAATTTTTTTACAGCATCTTTAAATACCTCACTATTATGACCACGATTAATAAAATTTAATGTATTATTATTGCTACTTTGTAAACCTAACTCGACAATTAAAAAAGTTTTTTTATTTAGTTCATCTAAATAATCTAACCATTCTTCTGTTAAACAATCAGGTCTAGTAGCTATATCTATTCCCACAACTTTAGGTAATAATAACAACTTATCAACATAACATTCAACCAAGTTTTTATCATTATATGTATTCGTGCCAGATTGAAAATAAGGGATATATAAACTATCTGGCCATTTTTGTTCCATGATTTTTTTACCATTTTCAAATTGTTCTAAAATATCCAAGTTTCCATCGCTTATACTTGCAGTAGACTTATTAGAACAATAAATGCATCCACCATTAACTTGATTAGGACATGTACTATTAATATCTATGGGTACTTTAAATACTTTTTGGCCAAATTTCTTTTTAAAAAAATAATTTAAAGTATAATATCTTTTATTATCTAATGTATTTTTAAACATAATACCACCTGTCAATATTTTAACATGTAAAAATATAAAATTAAAGTTGTTATTTTTCATATTTGTAGTATAATAATATTAGTTGCTGAAATAGCTCAGTTGGTAGAGCAATGCCCTCGTAACGCATAGGTCGTAAGTTCAAGCCTTACTTTCAGCACCATAAGATAACAAATGCTCTTTTATCTTTAAACGGAAATAGAGCATTTTTAATTTAAAATTAAAATTATATATACAAAAGGTATACTATGTGCTATAATAAATTTATGAGCTAAAGGAGGAATAAAAAATGCGTGTATACGGAATGAATGTTTTAAAAGAACTAGATAAAAAGAAAATCAAAAAAGTATTTACATCCAGAAAAGAAGTGTGTAAATATTGTGGAGAAAATCAAATAAAGTACGAGTTTGTTGATAATCACTTATTAAATAAAATGTGTGAATATAATCATCAAGGAGTAGTTATCGAAGCATTTGATTATGATTATTACACATTAAAAGATTTAGAAGGCGATTTAGTTTTAATATTAGACCATTTAGAAGATCCTCATAACTTTGGAGCAATCATTAGAACTTGTGCCGCCGTAGGGGTAAAATCCATAATAATACCAAAGGATAGAAGTGTCGGAGTAACAGATGTTGTAGTAAAAACAAGTGTAGGAACAATAAATTATGTAAAAATAATAATGGTAAATAATCTAGTAGCAACAATAAAATCACTTCAAAAAGATGGTTACTTTGTTTATGCAGCATCAATGGAAGGAGAAGACTTTAGAAAAATAGATTATAGCACTAAAAGAGTGTTAGTTATAGGAAACGAAGGATCTGGAGTAAGTAGACTAGTAAAAAAAGAAAGTGATGTTTTAGTAAGTATTCCAATGAATCAAAATGTTGAAAGTCTAAATGCATCAGTAGCAGCGAGTATTCTTATATATCATATGGGGGCTAATGAATAAAGTAAGTGATTCAGAACTTTTAATGCTTTTTCACGAAAAAGTTGAAGAAGCAGAAAATATGTTAAACCAAAAATATGAAATAATAATTAAGTTGATTCTTAAAAAGTACGTACCAATTATTAAAGTATTAAATATATCTTTTGAAGATTTATATAATGAGTGTTTTGCACTTTATCATAATGCGTTAGAAAATTACCGTAACAAAACAAGTGCAAGTTTTAACACCTATGTTAGCTTAATAATTGAAAGAAAAGTAAAAAAAACAATTATTAAGGAATATAAAGAACGAAAAAAATATTCTATAATATATATAAAAGACATGATGGATAATTTTAATAGTGATAATAAGTATGCAAAAGACCCTTTAGAAATACTATGTGAAAATGAAAATTTAGAAGAAATGAATAATAAAATCACACAAAGACTGAATGAAAAAGAGATAAATATTTATAAATTAATGGTAAACGGATTAAATTGTAAAGACATATCACTTGCATTAAAGAAAGATTATTATTTAATCTATCGAAAAGTTAGGTCAATTAGAAAAAAGGTAAAAAGAGAACTTAAAAATTTTTAACCTAAATTACTTGCATTTTAGGTATTATTATGCTATATTATAAATGAACACGAAAGTGTTTTTTTAAATGGAGGTTTTTTAGACTATGACAAAAGAAGCGAAAGAAACAAAAAAAGTAACAAAAGTTACTAAAGACGCCAAGAAAAAAAATATTAAAACAAAAAAAGTAAGTAAAGGTCCTAAAGAAAGTTATATTAAAAAAGTAAACAAAGAACTTAAATTAGTTAAATGGCCAACAGCAAAAGATGTGTTAAAATACACAATTTCAACAATTGTATTTTGTATAATATTATGTTGTTTATTTATGTTATTGAACTTAATATTATCAGTAGTTAAAGGATGGTTAGCATAATGGAAAAACTTTGGTATGTAGTAAATACTTATTCAGGACATGAAAATAAAGTAAAAGAAAAATTAGAAGCAAGAACTGAATCAATGGGAATGCAAGATTATATTTTCCGTGTAATAGTTCCAGAAACAACTGAAGTTGAAGTCAAAGATGGAGTTAAAAAAGAAAAAGTTAAGAAAATGTTTCCAGGATATGTTTTAGTTGAAATGATTATGACAGATGAAGCTTGGTATATTGTAAGAAATACACCTGGAGTAACTGGATTTATTGGCTCAAGTGGAAAAGGAGCAAAACCCACTCCATTACTTCCTCAAGAAATAGATAGAATACTAGCTAACATGGGTATGAGTAGAGTAGATGTTGAATCAGAATTACAAGTTGGAGATACTGTTAATATTGTTGACGGACCATTCAGTGGTATGACTGGTAAAGTAGATAACATCGATCTTGAAAATAATAGATTAAATATTATAATCGACTTATTTGGTCAAGAAACAAATGTTGATGTAGAAGTATATCAAGTTAGCAAAATATAATTAAAAAGTTGAAGGTTTTTAATCTTCAGCTTTTTGTATGCTTTCAAATATTTTTAAATTATTTTTAATTCTTTCATTATTAGGGTTTATTTTTAAAGCTAATTTAGCATTCTTAATAGCATTTTTATAATCCCCTAAATTAAAGTAAGCTATAGATAGTAAATCATTTAATGTTTCATCATAACTAAAAACTTCATTCATATACGTTTTAGGATTACTCTTAATTTTTAAAGCTTTAATAACATATTTACAAACATTTTTATAATCTTCTAAGGTATAATAAAGTAAGGCTATTTCCGTATACGGATCCCTTAAATATGGAGCTTCTTTAATTGCTTTTAATAACCACATTTCCGCCTCGTCATATCTGTTTAAATTTTTATAACATCTAGAAATGAATCTCATAGATGCACATCTTTCATCTTTCCATGTGGCAGATTCTAATCTTAAATGCTTAATTAAAGTATCAATTGCATCATTCCATCTTCCATAATACATGTATTCTCTTCCTAAATAATGCATATTTCTATCATTTAAAGGATTTTCTCTAACGGATAACTCAAGTAAAGGTAAATAATTTGCTCGAGATTTTTCTCTATCTGGATAATGGTTAATTACAATATTATCTGTAAAGATTTGCTTTTCTTCATGATCGAACTTAAGTACTTCATGAACTGGATATATCCACTTACATCCATTTCTTTTATGTATTTTATCAGCGTAAAAACTTATCTTTGGAATATCATTTTCAATATACCAATTATAAACATATTTTAATCTATCAATATCATCATTCCAAATTTTTAAAATTTCTTCTTTCCAACCAGGAGCCATTATTTCATCTAAATCTAGAGAAATACATATATCATATTCATTAGGAATCATTTTTAATGCTTCATTCCTTGCAACATCAAAGCGCCATGGTTTTATTATTTTTTTCTTAACAACAACTCCATGCTTTCTTAACTTTTCCCTAGTTTTATCAGTTGATCCAGTATCTAGAACAAATATGCCATCAGCCTCTTTTACAGATTCATACCATCTATCTACAAAATTCTCTTCATTTTTGCATATTGCATATACGCATATTTTTTTTATAATTATACCTTCTTTCTCTAAATTATATAAATTAATTTCCTAAATATTCTATAATTATCGTAACTGGTGAATTAACAAAATAAGAATTACTATTAATATTTTTCAAATCTGGTGTTTTTAAATATATACTATGTTTTGATAAATTAACTAGATTATATTCGATATTTGTATCTAAAACAACAAGTATACCATCTGCGGTTATTTCTCTAGATACTTCATCAGGTATAAATGCGCTTGCTCCAATATAAATGTTATCAGAATCCTTTGGTTTAAAACCTAAAGCCACAAAATCTTTATTAGCATCAAAATCAGTATCATTTTTTTTAACATATGCGTTAACTTTAAATGACACTTTAAAATGTCCAATTTTCCTAAATTTTATTGTATCGTTTTCCAACATAACAATATTTTTATTGTCAATTTCTTTCCTCGTTAAAGGAAGATTTCCAAATTCTTTAACTTCAATACCATCATTAGTAAAATTATCAATAAATTTTGCTAAATACGCCATTTCTATTAAACTTGGTCCTTGAGGTCCAGTTGGTCCAATATCTCCTTTTTCACCTTTTATTCCATCAAAACCTTGTGGAATATAAAAATCTATTGTGTGAGTTTTGCCATCGTAAGTATCTTCAACTCTAGCTCTAGCATTAGCATCTAAAGTTTCTGTTTTACCTACTAAAATTTTATCTCCATTACCATCGCTACCTTTAGGTATGTAAAAATCTAAAACTACATTGGTATTAGTTCCATTATTTTGTACTCTAGCTTTTTGATTGGAATTAAGAGTATAAGTTTCTCCAACCTCAATAGTAGCAGGACCAGCAGGTCCTGTAGGTCCAGGAATTGGCATGCAAGTATAAATTGGCCCATCCAATTTTGCACATTTAACTTTTTTCTGTGCTTTTTCCAAATTGTTCATAGTTATTTAACCCCCTTAGGATATAGTATGTTAAAAAGACACTTTTAAATAATTACCATGCCTAAAAGTTAAATGAGAAAAGAAGAGATATTAATAAATAATAATATTATACGTTATTTTGTTGACGATATGTAATGGTAAACTGTTAAATAAATATAGTTTTAACTAAATTTTATGTTATTTCTGATTTTATATATAATCTAACATAATTATGTTGCTACAACCAAAGATTTATTAAAAAACTAAAGTTTATAAAAACGTCAAAAATAATAAATTATATATGCAAAACTCAACAAATATTGTTAATAAAATAAATTTGTACTATAATATTAATGCGGAGAAAAAAGATGAAAGAAGATAAGGTTTATTTAAAGTACAAAGAATTTGCCAAGCAATACAAATTATCAAATTATGATACAAAGAAGTTATGGAAGATAATTGAACCTATTGCAACTCATGAAGAATTTGCTAAAAGATGTAGTGATCCTTATTTTCATCATGATATAAAAACGCTCGGTGACCATATTCTTTGTGATGCCATAGTTACATATAAATTAGCAACTAAACTAAAAAGAAAAAATCATGCATTAAAAAGTATAAATATAGAACTGGCGGTAGTAATAGCAATGTTTCATGATTTATATGAATTGCCATGGCAAAATATAGATATAAAGAAAATAATGCGAAATAAACATGGGTTTGTTCATCCAATCGAAGCAATTACTAACGCTATAACATGGTATCCAGAATATTTTGAGAATAAGGATAAAGCCATGGTTATAATTGATGGCGTACTTCATCATATGTTTCCTTTGGCAGTAAGAAGAATAGATGACACCGATATGGAACTTAACAACAAAGAAAAGTATGAAAAGTTACCAAAAAAATATAAAGATATGATTAAATTATCCACAGATATAGGTAAAATTGGCCATTATTCTTTAAGAAAAACATTTTTTGTAGAAGGAAGAATTATGTCAAAAGCAGATAAAATTGTAGCCTTAAAAAAAGATATTGGTTCATTTAATGGATATCTTGCCCTTTTAAGTGGAAAGAATAAAAATATTAAGAAAAAACATAATATAAATGGTGATAATAATGAATATAAACATAAGTAAAGTTAAAATAGTAGTGATGGTACCTAGAAATTATACTGATAATTTAAGAGAATTAATTTGTAAAACTAAAGCTGGAGTCATTGGAAATTATACAGACTGTTCAGTATCAACTAATGTGATTGGAACATTTAAACCAAATGATAAAGCTAATCCAACGATTGGTAAAAAAAGAAAATTAGAAAAAGTAAAAGAAACAAAATTAGAAGTTATATGTAATGTTGAAAATGTAAAAGAAGTTTTAGAAATAATCAAAAAAAATCATCCATATGAGACACCTGGTATTGATATTATTCCTTTAATGGATGAAAGTTATTTTAATTAGTATATTTTATCAGGAAGTAGGGTATCCAAATATTTAAGGATATCCTCTTTTTCATATTTGCTTGGAAATTTAATATATTCTAAGCAAACATTTATAACAGCACTTACATAAAATTTAGAAATTATTTCTACAGGTATTTCTGTTTTTAATATTTTATCACTTTTTCTAATATGATTTTCCACATCTCTATAAATTGCATCATTTGCCATATCCATAACAATACTATTATTATTTTTCTTAAGTATTGAAGAATAAACGTTAATATTGTTACTAATATGATCAAAAAATATTTCAATCATTTGCATATAATATTCTTTAGCATTAGTATAATTTATATTTTCTTCTAATTTTTCCACTAGATCATTTTCTAAGTCACTAATTAATGAATCCAGTAATTCATACTTATCAGAGAAATGGTCATAAAAAGTTGACCTATTAGTTAAAGCCGCATTACATATATCAGAAACTTTAATTTCTTCAAAAGTTCTTTCTTTCATCAAACTAAGTAAACCTTCATAAAGGTTCTTTTTGGTTTTTATAATCCTTAAATCTACCTTTTTTGACATTTTAACCACCTACTTACATTATATAGCAAAAACTACTTTTGTAAAGTTAAACAACACAAATAGGCATAAATACAGTACAATAAACAACTTTATGTTGGATATTATACAAAAATTAAGTTTTGCTTTTGAAATTTATATTTATTTAGCATAGTATATATAGCGTGGTGAGAAAAAATGAAAAAATTTGCAAAGTTTATAGCAAGCCATAGTGTACTTATATTAGTAATAAGTTTTTTGTTACTAGTACCAGCTATCTATGGATATGTAAATACGAGGATTAATTATGATATTTTAGTTTATCTTCCTGATTCAGTAGATACCATAAAAGGTGAAAACGTTCTAACAGATGACTTTGGTTTAGGTGCTTACGCTTTTGTTATGGTAGATAGTTCTAATAATAAAAAGATATTAGATCTAGAAAAAGATATCAAAAAAATTGAAGGAGTAAGTGCCGTTGTTAGTATCGCAGATGCAACTGATACACTTATTCCAATTGATATGTTACCAACTCAAGTAACAGAAAAGTTAAATAAGAATAATGAAACAATTATCATGGTAACATTTGATGGCTCAACTAGTGAAGATACAACAATTGAAGCTGTAAGAAGCCTTCGTGAAGTAGTAGGTGATGCTACAAAAGTTAGTAGTATGACAAGTATGGTAATTGATACCATGGATTTATCAAATAAAGAAATATTTGCTTATGTAACAATCGCAGTTATTCTTTGTTTAGCAGTTTTATTCGTAGCAACAGACTCTTATGTAATTCCATTTTTCCTACTTGGAAATATTGGTATGGCTATTATTTACAACATGGGATCAAACATTTTCTTAGGACAAATATCTTACATAACACAAGCAATAACTGCAGTTTTGCAACTTGGGGTTACAATGGACTTTTCAATATTCTTATATCATAAGTATGAACAAGCAAAACTGGATAACCCTAAAATATCTAAACAAGATGCCATGGCAAATGCAATCGTGGCAACTTTCCAATCAGTATTAGGTTCATCACTTACAACATTTGCTGGCTTCCTAGCGTTATGTACAATGGATTTAACACTTGGTACAGATATTGGTATAGTTATGGCAAAAGGTGTTTTATGGGGCTTAATTTGTGTTCTTACTTTATTCCCAGCACTTCTTATGGTCGGTGATAAAATAATTGATAAAACAAAACACAAAGTATTGCTTCCACAATTTAAAAAGTTACAAGAATTTTCAACTAAACATTATAAAGGTATTATCGCAGCATTCTTAATTTTATTAATACCAGCATATTATGGTAATAAAAATTATGATGTATATTACAAACTAGATGAATCTTTACCAAAAGATTTAGCATTTAATGTTGCAAATTCCAATTTAGCAGAAAAATTTAATATTGTTTCTCCAGAAATAATATTACTTGACAAAAAAGTTAAGACAAATGATGTCAAAGAACTTGTAAACAGCCTAGAAAATATTGAAGGTATTGACTTAGTTCTTGCTCCATCTACACTTATGGACCCGTCTATTTTTATGTTACTTCCAAGTGACTTAAGCAAAATGCTAGATAATGATAAATATCAACTTATCATTGTAAACTCAACATATGAAATTGCATCTGATGAACTAGCAAGTCAAATTGAGAAAATCGATAGTCTGGTTAAATCATATGATAAATCGAGTATCATTGCTGGTGAAGGGCCTTTAATGAATGACTTAGTTACAATTGCAGATCATGACTTTAGAATGGTTAACTATACATCAATACTAGTTATATTTGTAATAATGGTTTTAGTATTAAAACAAATTAATTTACCAATAGTTTTGATACTTACAATAGAATTTGCTATATTCTGTAATATGTCTGTAGCATTCTACACTAACACAAAACTTCCATTTATAGCCTCAATTGTAGTAGGAACAATTCAACTTGGGGCAACAATTGACTATGCAATTTTAATGTCAACCAAATATATGGAAGAAAGACAAAATATTAAAGATAAAAAAGAAGCCATGTTAAAAACATTAAGTTTAACAGTTCCATCAATAATAACTTCAGCATTATGTTTCTTTGCAGCAACATTCGGAGTTTCTGCTTATACTAAAATAGATATGATAGGTAGTATATGTGAACTTTTATCACGAGGAGCCGTTATATCAATGCTTGTAGTTATATTAATATTACCATCACTATTAATGGTATGTGATAAATTTATTATTAAAAATAAGAAAGAAGGAAAAAATATGAAAAATTTAAAAACAGTTGCCTCTGTTCTAACAATTAGTGCTCTATCATTAATGCCATTTAGTGTTAATGCTTCAAAAACAGAAAGTATTTACACCAACATGGATTATACAGGAACTATAAAAAAGACTACTGTTAGTAATCATCTAGAAAATGATTCAGATGGAGAAATAAAAGATAATTCCATATTAACAAACATCATAAATGTAAATGGAAGTGAAGACTTTACATTAGATAACAATATTGTTACATGGTATGCAAAAGGAAAAGATATATTTTATACCGGAACAACTAAAAAAGAACAACCTTTAAATATTGTTACAAAGTATTATTTAAATGGAAAAGTTACAAAAGCAACCGATATGATTGGTAAAAGTGGTAATGTTAAAATAGAAATATCTTTACTTAACAACTCTTTACTTCGTACTAATAATACATTTACACCATATGTTGTAGCTCTAGGAGCCATGATAGATAGTGATACAAACACTGATATTGAAGTTACAAATGGTAAAGTAACTCACACAGGAACTCGTAATGTTTTACTAGCAATAAGTGCTCCAGGTCTTTATGAATATACTGATATTAATGAATTTAAAAGCCTTAACAAAGTTACAATTACATATAATACAACAGATTTTGAAATAAATGATATTTATATGGTGGCTTCTCCAAAAGTTTTATCAGAATTAGATTTAGGAATATTTGATAAATTGGATTCAATTACATCATCAATTTCTACTCTAGGAGAAAAAATGGATGAATTAGAAGCTGGAACAAAAGATTTAGCAAATGGAACAAGCACATTACTTACAAATTCAAGTATTTTTAATGAAAAATTAGCAACTGCAGCCTCATCTTTAGAAAAAATAGCAAATGGTACAATTAAGTTAGTAGATGGTGTTGATGAAATGCTTACAACCTTAACTGATGCTAAAACTATGATGGAAGATAAAGATATTGATGGTTCACTTGCAAATTTAAAAGTTTTACAAGCTAAAAATGAAGCAACTATTACTAAACTAACTAATCCTCGAGTTGAAACTGCATATAAAGTTAAAAAAATGAGTCCAACAGAAACTGAAACAGAAATGATTGCAAGAATTAAAAAAAATAATCCAAATCTAACTGTAGCAGAAGAACAAGAATTAAAAAATGTTAAATCAACTTATGAATTAAAATTATTACTTGTTGCTAATAATGATGCTGTAAAAGAAATGATTACAAATCTAGAAGATTTAAATACCTTACTTGATACTTTAACAACAAAATTAGAAGAAGTTAAAGAAATGCAAGAAAAAGTTACATTATTAAATACAAGTTTAAATGAATTAAGCGTTGGTTTGAATAAATTAGCACAAGTATCAACCCAAATAAATAAAGGTGTAAGTAGCTTAAATACTGGAGCAACAAAAATATCTTTAGGTACAAAAGCTTTAAATGAACAAGGCATTAAAACTTTAGTAAATTACTCAAATAGAATAGTTACTTATAGTAATAAATTTGAAAGCATTGTTAACTTATCAAAATCTTATAAAGGTTTTGCATCAAACAATGCTGATAATACATTATTTGTATATAAACTAAGTAAATAATAAAAAAGTTCGAGGAATAATCGAACTTTTTTTCTTTATATACTAGGAAAGTTATACTTTTTTGTAAATAAAAGTCTTGATATATGTCCAAACAAATGCTGCAATTAAATTATCTAGAAAGAGTGGTTTAATGAAAATTTACAAAGCATACAAATTAAGAATTCATCTTACAGATTTACAAAATGTATTGAATGAAAAAACTTTTGGAAGTACTAGATATATTTATAATAATTTTTTAGCAGAAAGAAAAAATAAATATGAAGAAAGTATAATATAGATAAGAACGAAATAAAAAAGTTGAATGGCGACCATCCGAAGATGGTCTGCATGAGAAACGTAAGGTTTCGGTGAAACGAAAAAAAGTGTTACCGTGAGGTAACATGGATACTTTAATTTCGTTAGAAATTTAAGTTTTGTTCTTGTAAATTTAATAATTGTTGATAACTATCAAATATGGGGCATTCATATTTGGTGTGTTTTTATATATCGTATATTCTAGTTTATTTTTCTTTAAATATTCTAGAACTACTTGTGCTTCTGTTTTTCCTTCTGGATGTGGATAAAATACAATTAGAATTAATCCATTACTACTTAACATACTAAAACTATTTTTTACTGCATTTAAAGTAGTCTTGTGATTCGTAGTAATAGACTTATCTCCACAAGGTAAGTAACCTAAATTAAATAAAATTAGTTTAATATTTTTTTCATATTCTTTCAAAACATCATTTATTTTCTCATGACTAATGTTGAAAAGTTCATAGTTATAAACATTATTTTCTCTTAATAGCTTTTTAGTATTTTCTATAGCAACATCTTGTATATCAAATCCAAATACTTTCTTAGAAATATTAGCTAAAAACAAAGTATCATTTCCATTACCCACAGTCATATCAACAACATAATCATTTTTAGTTATATTCTCATTACAAATCTTTTTAACCATATTTAATATACTTCTATTAAACCCTTGATAAGTATTCCGTTTTAAAAATTCATCATCAATTTCTTTTTGATAGTTAGATTTTATTTCTACATTACTTTTAACATTTTCTAAAATATTACAAAGATTAGTTATATTTATATTATCACCATAAATATTAACAATTTTAATATTTTTAGGTAAATTAATAATTTTATCTTCAAAATCAGTATCATTATAATTTAAATCAATAATCATAAATAATCACACTCAAAAAATATTATAGCATTATTTACTTTTTAAGTTAATAAGATTTTCAATTTCTCTATTTAATTCATTTATTCTTTCTTCATTTCTTCTTATAGTAGCTATATTATTTTTAGTTTCATCTTGTAACATCTTACACCATTTATCATAATCTATTTCATCATTATCATTCTTATACATATAAATAAAAGCTAAAACATTTATAACTATAAGAATAACAATAATAGCAATTTTTAATAACATCTATATCACTTCCTAAATCCTTTTTTAAAAAACAAATTCATTTGCTTTTTTAATAATAACTTTTTTTGTAATTTAATAATCTTTCTATGTTTTTCTAAATTAGTATCATAAAATATATCAAATCCATGATATTTAGTATGATCTTTATCATTACTATCATTAATAACAATAATAAATAAAGTAGAAAATAAAATTATTAATAAGAAAAAAATTAATATTATTATTTTCATTAATAACCTCTCCTTTTTAGGGCACCCTTCGATTATAACAAAATAATTTTTTCAAAACAATAAAAAAAATAACATAAAATATAAAGTTTACAAAAATATTTTTTAATTCTCTGTATATATTAATATCAAGATGTAAAGATAAGTGTAAAATAGAAAATTAAATAATTAAAAAGAAACTCTATTACTAGAATTCCTTTATTAACTTTTTCTCAAGTAAAGTAATAATTTTATATAGCAAGAAAGAAATAATTAAAAGGATTAATATACCAGCCATAACAAGACTTAGGTTAAATACTTGTGTTCCATAAATAATTAGATAACCTATACCAGCACGACTTACTAAAAATTCTCCCATAATTACACCGATTAAGCTCATGGATATGCACAATTTCATACTAGAAATTATTGTATTATAAGAACTAGGTATAACTAGTTTAAAAAGTATTTGCCTTTTATTTGCTCCAAATGACTTGATCAGTTTTAATTTTTCCTTATCAACATTTATAAATCCATTATAAATAGTAATTATACTAATTATTAAGTTAATAAGTAAAGCCATTATAATAACACTTTTTATATTAGCACCAGCTATAATTATAATAAGTGGCCCCAAGGCAACTTTAGGTAGTGAATTAATCATAGTTAAGAATGGGTCCATAATACTTGATAGCATTGGAAATTCATAAAGAATAATAGCAACAAAGAAACCTAGAACAATACCCAAAATAAAGGCAATCAATACTTCTTCTAAAGTAACAAAAATATGATTAAATAAATTATTTTGGATACCTAAATTAATAATAGTATTTATAATCTTACTAGGTTTTGAAAAGACAAAACTATTTATAATATTTTTATTTGCTAAATATTCCCAAATTCCAAAAAATGCTACAACAATTAATATTTGTGACATAACCACAATTAATTTTCTTCTTTTAATACTTTTTAAAAATTTTTTTTGTTCATTAGACATTTTTATCTAAATCCTTCCAAAGTAGGTCGTAATAGTAACCAAATTCTTTTGCTTTTCGGTTATTTATTGGTGTAGATTTATTAGTTAAATTAATTTCATAAACACTTTTAATTTTCGCAGGTCTTTTAGATAAAACAATAACTCTATCAGCAACGCTAATTGCTTCTGCTAGGTCATGGGTTATAATAATAACTGATTTTTTTTCGAGTTTTATAATTTTTAAAACATCATCACTTACAGATAGTCTTGAAACATAATCTAAAGCCGAAAACGGCTCATCCAGCATCAAAATATCAGGTTTTAAAGCAAGAGTTCTAATTAGGGCCACTCTCTGGCGCATACCACCGGATAACTCATGAGGATATTTTTCTAAAAAATCCCCAAGACCATATTTAATAAGTAAATTTTTAACAAATTCTATATTCTTTTTAGTCTTTATTTTTTTTATGTCTAAACCCAAACAAGCATTATCTAAAATATTTAACCAAGGGAAGAGAGCATCGTCTTGAAGCATATACCCCATAGTGCACCCATCTTTAATTTTTATTTCTCCACTAGTCTTATTATCGAGCCCTGCCAAAATATTTAAAAGTGTAGATTTTCCACAACCACTTGAACCAACGATACAAAGTACTTCCTCATTATCTAAAGCAAAAGAAATATTATCTATCGCTTTTATTTCTCCTTTTATGGTTTGATAATTTTTGCTCAAATTTTTAATTTCAAGTATCTTATTCATAGAAATTATTAACTAAATCTTTGTATGGAACATATTCATCTAATAAATTAAAATCTATTAAAAAATCCTCCAAGTTAGTAAATAATCCTTCACTTATATATGGATTATCTAGCCAACAATCATATTCTTTATATCTTTTTATCATTTCCGCTAAATCTTTAACACTTGTGTCTGGAAATTGATTTATTATATCTTTAGCAACAACTTCTGCATCATTATCAAGCGTATATTTTATGCCTTTATTTATAGCATCAGTAAATTTCTTAACAATATCTTTATGATTCTTTACATAACTTTTACGAGCATAGAATGCTGTATATGGAACTTCACCAGAAAGCATACCAACGGATGCCACAACATGACCATATCCTTGTTTAACTAAAGCCGTTGCATTAGGTTCAAAAAGGTTAACAAATTCCCCAACACCACCAATAAATGAACCAGATAAAGCAGAAAACTCAACTGCAGTATTTACCTTTATTTTATTTGTATCAATATTGTTTTTCTTTAAAGCATTTAAGAAATTTAATGCAGGCATTCCTGTACTTCTACCAACTAAAATTTCTTTATTATATATATCTTCTAATTTAAAATCTTTAATTTCTTTTCTAGAAACTATAAATTGACCATCTCTTTTAGTAAGTCCAGCAAAAAGTTGTAAATAATCGCTTTCATCTTGTTTGTAAACATATATTGCAGATTCAGCTCCGGCAAAACCAATTTCTACATCACCAGATAACACGGCAGCACTAACTTTATCAGCGCCTGGAGTTAAAATAAGTTCTAAATCAATGCCGGATTCTTTGAAATAACCTTTTTCTAAAGCAATATAAAGTGGACTATAAAAAGAACTATGTGTAACCTCTGCTAATCTAACTTTAATAAGATTTTCATTTGTATCTTTTTTAATAAATTTTAAAGCTAGAATCAAAGCTACAAATATGATTATGCAAGATAATCCAATAATAATTTTCTTTTTCAAAAATAATTCCTCCCTCTAGGGTAGTATATGAATTTAGATCTTTTTGGTTAAAAACAATTTTGCATTTAACTATAAAATATGATATTATTTAAATGTGATTATTATGAAGATAGAATTAAAAAAAGCAAATGAAAAAAATGTAGGCATTGCAAACAAATTTTTAACAATGTTAATAAAAGATGAACAACAATATGATGAAAATATTAAAAATGATTTTGAAATGAAATCTTACTATGAAAACTTATATAATGATAATTACTTATATTTTGCATATGCAGATGAAAAAATAGTGGGATATTTATACGGATTTATTATAGAAGATGAACTAAACAATAAGAAATCTGCCAAACTAGATGCCTTATTTATCTTGCCTGAATATCGTAATATGAAATTAGCATCCTTATTAATAGATAATTTCAAGAATTGGTGTCAAGAAAATAATGCCGAAATTATTATGGTAAATGTGTGGTCTAACAATCTAACTGCCAAGCATTTATATTTAAAGCATGATTTTATTCCTAAAAAAGAAGAATTATTTATAGGTTATCGACCCAAACAATACCAAAAATTAGTACGAGATAAAATTCCAGAAATAATAAGTTCAAATAATGAAACACCTGTTACTAGAATATTAAGTGATTTAGAATATAAAGAAGAACTAGAAAAGAAACTATATGAAGAATATTTAGAAGTATTAACATCAACTGGTAAAAATAGAATAGAAGAACTTGCTGATATGCTTGAAGTAATGATATCTTTAGCTAAGTTAGAAAATAAATCCCTAGATGACATAATTACTGTTGCCAAAAAGAAAAATGAAAAAAGAGGTAGTTTCGAAGATAAAATATACCTAGAGACAGTAAAATAATTAATTTAAATTTTAATAGAACATATGCAACTTTGTATATGTTTTATTCTTTATAACACAAAGTATTTATTAACAAAAAGCCTCTTTACAACAACAAAAATATTTGCTATAATCTATTCATAATAAAGGGCGTGATTAAATGAAGATGTTATCAAGTGAAGTTAAAACATTACTAGATAAGTTATATAACTTACGTGGTGAAGATAGTGTTATACTAGCTAAAATGAATAAAGAAAGACAAGAAGCAATTGAAACTGGAGAAAGAACAAAGAATGAAAAAGAAGTTCTTTTAAATAAAATCGAAAAATTAAGTAATGAAGAAAGAACCTTACAAGAAGAAGGAAATAAATTATCTTCTATTTTAAGCAATATAAATAGAGACGATTTTTCTAATGTTTTAGATAGATTACAAATAGACTTTGATCCAGCATCAATAAATGAAAAAATAACAAGAATGCTACCTGAAACAATTGAAAAAGTTGTATCAGAAAATAAAAAAGCTAGTGAAGAATTAGAAACTGTTGAAACAGAAATGAATAATGCAATCACTAAAGTAGAAGAATTAGGAATAAGGAAAGATGAAGCATTAAGTAATCAAGCAAAATTAAATGAATATTTTGAACTAGCGCTTGAAGGAAATATCAATATAACTAGAGATGCGATTACAAGCTTACTTGAAAAATTTGATTTTAATGAAGATGAACAAAGAGAAGCCGCTAAAATATTAATGTTCCCAGAAGATGCTTTATATGAATATGATGCATCATTTAAAAGTGGTTCACAAACAAGTGGAAAAACAATAACAGAAGTATTAATGGAAGCTAAAAAGGAATCAAAATCTGAAGTAAAAGAAGAACCTAAAGAAGAAACTATATTAGATTCCGAAGAACCATCTTCATTAGAAAATATATTCGAAAGTGTAATTAGTGAAAATGCTATTCCTGATGTAGAAGAACCAGAAGAAGAGCATGAAGAAAAAGAAGAAACTAAAGAAGATGTAGTTGAAGAAGTAAAACCATTATTTAGTGATAATAACGAAGATAATGTAATGCAAAGTAAAGTAGAAGAACATAGTAGTAATGCTATAACTAGTTTTTTAGAAAATCTTGGTTTAAATTTAAACAGTATTAATAAAGAAAAATTAGATAAAGTAATTAATAGTGATGATGAAGAAACAATAAATAAAAACATAGAAGTATTAAAGAGTCATGAAATTGATTTAGATATTTTAATAGAAAATATTGAATTGTTACTTGATAAAGAATTAGCAGAAAAAATAGATAAATTAATAGCTATTGGCAAAGAATCACGAGATATTAGCTTAATGCCTAGTGTATTAGTAAAATATGATTTAAATGGTTTAAATAACACAATAAATTTATTGCAAATAAGTGGATTAGATCCAAAGAAAGTACCATTAATGGCATATTAGAAAGGATGATTATATGAAGTCTTTTGAAGAAATAAAAAGCATTTATGATGAAGAGAAAAAAGGGTTTGATGTAGAAAAGGAAAAACCAGAAAAATTTTTAATTTCTTTGGAACTTGCAGAACCAGAAAATAGAATTCTTTTAAGTGAAAATGGTATTAATTTAAAACCAAGTGAATGGATAGTTTTAACAATAGAACCAGAAATCTTAAAAAAGACAGTTTTAAGAGCCAAAGAATTAGGCTTTCTTGAAGCATATAAACAAACACCTTCATTTTTAAAACAAGATGTAGATGCAATTATTAAAAGAATGGCACATTTAGAACATTTGGGTATTCCTTATAAAAACGAAAAAGGAAAATATCAATCATTTTTATTTAGTAAAAGAGGATATGAATATGTTTTATCTCAAACAAGCGAAATGACTAAAGAAATTAAAGGTATATCAGATATTGAATTAAAAGAACTTTCCGATAGAGTAATGGAAACATTTGCAATGGAAGATAAAAAAAACGAAATATATGAAAAGCTAGCTTTGGTAGAAAAAGAAGGATTATCAATAAAAGAAACTTTAATGAAAGTCTTCGGTGAGTTCAGCGATAATTTGGATTATTTAAGTGAAAATATTGATGAAATTCTTGCAAATAATAAAGAAGTAGAAAAAGGGAGAGTAGCATGAATTTTTTAAAAGAATATGGGTTTGAAGAAGTTGATATTAACGAATTTTTAGAAAATACTCCAGAAAAAATAAAAGAAGCAATAAAAACACATGAAAAACTAGTGAGAGTAAACATTGAGTATTTAAAAAATCTCGGGGTTATAACATATAAAGAAATATTTATAAATTATCCAGATATGTTCTTGATGGATGCAAGTACTTTTGAAAAAAGTTTTTCACAATATGAAACAAAAGAATTACTAGAAAAGTTAAATGCTAATTACAAAATAGTAAAATATTTTTAAAAAAATAACCATACGGTTATTTTTCCTAAATTGAAAATTGAACCGCACCACTTGGGTGCGGCTTTTTGATATAATAAAGGAGCCAAATCCCGGCAAGGAGGCTCCTATATGAATTATAAACAATTAACGGAAAAAAAGAAAGTAGAAATTGACATTCTATTAGCTCAAGGGCTTTCAATGAGAGAAGTAGGAAGAAGACTCAAAATAAGTCATTCTACAATATCAAGATATAAGGCAAATATATATCAAAAAAGAAAAATTGATATAAACAAAAAATATGAAATATTTATAAAATATTTATTTGATCATTATGATCGAAAAGTTTGTTCTATAGAAATATGTGTATATAAGTTTAAAAAGAGTCACGTTTTTGCAAAATGCCCGTCAGTTAAACAGGTATATAATTGGATAAATGAAGGAAAAATATTTTTAAGCAAAGAAAAATTATGCTATAAAAAAAGAAAAGGTAAAAAAACGGGTATGATGGCACATTTCAAATGGAATTTAGATAATAAAACAGTGTTGCCAATAAGTTTAAGACCTAAGTATATTGAAAATAGAACAGAAGCTGGACATTTAGAAATAGACTCTATAATAGGTAAAAGGAATGAATATGATTCGATAGTAAGTATAGTAGATAGATGTACAAGAAAGTTATGGCTAATAAAATCAGAGT